>ENA-OQJN01000336-OQJN01000336.1-human-gut-metagenome-genome-assembly--contig:-NODE-336-length-21061-cov-4.379622_pt1 | contig 21061 bp, 19 predicted proteins | sample MGYA00242610_ERZ504777 | MGnify/ENA primary metagenome ERZ504777 (study PRJEB26092, sample SAMD00036350) | human gut metagenome | host: Homo sapiens | study: EMG produced TPA metagenomics assembly of... | reverse complement strand
TACCGAGGCTGATCAGGTAGCCCATATAGCGGTTACGGCCTGCCACATAGTCCACCGTGCAGCCGATATGCTCACGGTGAGCAAAAGGCAGTTCCGGCCACTCCTTATCGAAAACATTGAGCTTGCCGTCGATGTAATCCTCGACTAACAGCAAGATCTCCTCCGGCATCTTCTCGCCATAGCAGTCGATCAGCTTGATGCCGTTGTCGTAATACGGGTTATGGCTTGCGGAAATCATGATACCGCAATCGAAATCATCCACCCGGGCGATGTAGGCCACACTGGGCGTAGTAGTAACGTGGAGCAAATAAGCATCCGCACCAGAAGCGGTCAGACCTGCAACCAGACTATACTCGAACATATAAGAGCTGCGGCGGGTATCCTTGCCAATGACGATGCGGGCAGGCTCGTTGTTGCCGTTGCGCTCGCGCAGGGCGTTGTAGTACCAGCCCAGAAAACGGCCGACCTTGTAGGCATGGTCAGCAGTCAGCGTGATCCCAGCTTCGCCACGGAAGCCATCGGTTCCAAAATACTTTCCCATTATAGTTTTTTCCTCATCCAAAGATTGAATTAACGAATATATGCTTTAGCCGAGATAGACTCTCGTTGCCTGCTGCTCACCACGGAGAGGCAGCATATTGGGATGGCGTAGCCATGCTATTGCACGGCCAGATACTTACATTAACGCGAATGTATGCTCCTCAAAGTCGCTTGGACTTTTGGTCTTATAGTATTCTTCTGCGGCATCACAAATCTTTTCTGTTAGATATTTGATATCAATTTGGGCGGTGTTCTTCACTAAACCATCTGGCTGTTTTTCAATTCCGTACTTATATCCAAAGGATGCTTTACCTTCTACAGCACCTAATCCATCTGACTAAAAGGGATAACCAGATTATTTAAAAATCCCATCTTCTAGCAATCCGTATTTTCTTGCCGCTTGATCGTATATGTTTCCTTTAGGCCCTGGCATACCGTATAGAGCGGTATCCAACCCAAGGCTTTCAGTTTAGTTGTATCCATTAAGGCAAATGTAGCCTTCGACACCGCTAAGTTATTTTCGATTTCAAATTTCACTTTCTGATTCGAAAGGGTCGCAAGATACTCAGCATATCCTCGAAGTGTTCTCCCATCATCATCATCGGATATATTGTAGGCCTCACCGTCTACTCCATCCAGAAGAATCTTGATTAGAGCACTTACTGCATCTGCAATATAAACATAAGAGTAGCGTTGTTTGCCATAGCTTTTCACCACTATCTCATCGCCTAAAACCGCTTTGTCCATGAATTGGCTCATTGCTTTTGTATCTTTTTTCTTGTCTGGGCCAAAAACTCTTGCAAGTCTTACAATGACAGCATCAATTCCGAACCGTTGACGATAAGATTGTGTCAATGCTTCACAGGTACGCTTTGCTTCGTTATAGCCAGCTCTTGCTTGATTGCAATCTATATATCCGCAATAGTGTTCGTCCATTGGTTTCTCGGTGCCCTGACCGTATATTTCAACACTCGATGCAGTAAAAAACGAGCCTTCTTCTCAACTGCCAGTCTCAGCAGGTTGTTACATCCATCTATATTGGTCAGAATCGTTCCGATCGGATCTTCTGCATACTGTTTCGGATGCGTGTTAGATGCAAGATGAAGAACAAAATCCACATCTCCTGTATAATCTATCGGATTGCAGACATCGACCGCCAAATTCTCCAGATAATCATCGGACACTCCTCCTCTTCGTGAGAGTGAAACAACCTTAATTGTGTTTCCGAAACAATTTGTGCGATAGCGCAAAACTTCTATCAAGAATGACCCTATAAAACCCGGTGCCCCCGGAAATCAGTAGAACCTTATTATTAAATCTACTCCAATCATATGGTAGTGATGCAACTCGTTTCACCGCTTCCATTTCAAGATTATTCATTTTATCCATCCCTCATTCTTAGCGCTCAAAAGAGCCTTGAAAATCTCAATATCCTCAACTGTCGTTGATTTTAAGGTTTTTCTCTGAACCCTTAGAAAAATACGTTTTCTTTCCCAGAGCCTCCATCAACGAACATGAAGCCGCCGTGTTCGTAATGCCAAGTTCTTTTGCCCTCATGTGAGCATCCCACAAATCGCTCAATTTATAAGAATGCGGTGTCTGCGTTCTCTGAAGATTTTCGCGTGGAATAGATTTGTCCGAATCTATCTTATTTTCAGAAACAAAAACAACCTCAGTGCATGGAATTGTTGCTACAGCTGAGCCATATTGTTTTTGTTTAACGAGATTATCAGTGATAATATCCTGACTAATCATCGGACGATTACCATCATGGACAATCACAACATCGTCGTCCTTATGATTTTCTCGAATAGCTTTCAAACCATTAAAAATCGATTCCTGACCGGTGGCACCACCTGTTACAACATACTTCAGTTTCGTTATATTAAATTGCTTTGCATACGCCCAGAGGATTTGATTCCATCCTTCCAAAATAGCAACACAAATCTCATCAATATTAGGGTGCTGCTGGAAGGCTTCCAACGTATAGATAATGATTGGTTTATTATCAACATTTAGAAACTGCTTTGGAATATCCTGATGAGTGCGTGAACCAATACCACCCGCGGTCAAAATTGCAACGTTCATTTTTTTCCTTCTTTTGTCTTTAATAGATTAACAGAAAATCCGCATCACTTCTTCAAATAGCTTTTAAAAAACAGCAATTCTTTCTTGAAAAACAGTAGGCTTATCACTAGATAAAGGAGGCCCAAAATGATACTATAATCAATTGCATGGATTAACCATTGCTTAATTGTATAGGAAGAAATAGGGAATATTTTGTGACACAGGAACACGCCAAACACAGATACACTTGCGAACAAAGCAAGCTTCTTGTAAAAAATCTTCTGTGGACGATTTTTGACGATTGTACTTGTAAAGTATACATGAAAACCCATTCGATAAATCATTGCAAGTGTCGTACCGATTGCAATACCAACCAATCCAAGTTTTCCGACAAGTGCAACCGATACAACGATATTAATGAGAGTTTCCACAAATGCCGGCTTGGTAATCTCTTTGAATTTATTGGCATCGTAGGACAGATTGAGGTGCGGGTATTTGACGATGTACAGTGCTTCCGAAATCAACAGTAGAATTCCAAACAGCGGCTGGTTATAATCTGCGTCATAGATGCCGCTTGTATAGAGCATCACAAATGGTGTGATGAGCAATGCTCCAACTGTAAATAAAAATGATACCAATAAAAAACGATATACTCATAGAGATCCATTTTCTGGTTCAGTTCATCCCAGTCCTCTCTAGCATAGGCATGACCAATGGTCGCACTGATTCCAGATGTGAGCGCTTGAACAAGGCTCTTTAAGCCGACAGCCACTAAGGAGTAAATGTTGTAAATGGAAACCGTTGCAAGATTCGTAAAAAGGTAAGAATGGAAATGTCCGTACTGTTATGAATAAACGCTGCAAGATTGATGGCAAAACCGTTCCAGCGTTCTTTCAACAACTGATTATCCGCCTCCGCCGACCAATCAATGGAGTAATACTTCCTTACATACCGGCCATATATAACTGGTTGGGCAAAAAAGAGCAGACCACTAATCAGCTTCAAAAGGTGAATACTTGGGTATATTTTAACGGAAACATACGCCAAAATGGTGTTCAAGATAGTACTTATGATTTGCGTAAACGAAACAATGTATAGTTTCTTGTCTGCATTCAAAAGTGTCCTCAATGTGATAGAGAACATATACTGAACCAGCAAATTCATTGAAAGAATCACTGTGAGGAAAAACACATACCAAAAATCCATTTTAAAGACAAGGGGGTATACAATTGCCAGGCAAAAAGTATATGCGACAAATATTGCTCCCACCTTGTTGAAGAACTTCTTCGATGTAACAACAACAGCAGACAGTTTTTGATTATCGCCATTGACAAGCGGCTTGTATAAATTTGCGGCTACGACACCGGTAACTCCGCCCTCAAGGAGAGATATATAACTCAAAAACTGATTCAAAGACGAAATCAGGCCATTTGTATCAGAGCCGAAGTATGACAAGATAATCTTCGGGATGATAAATCCGCTAATAATCGTGCAAATCTGTAGAGCCAAACTTGAGATCATGTTGACCAAAGTCACTTTGTTTTCATTTTCATTAATACCGCCGTTCACTTCAGCCAAACTTCCATGTTATGATTAACCCTTTTATCTTCCGGTGGAAGTGTCATATAATCGCCGTAGATTTGAGAAAGATATTTATCCCATTCCTTGGGTGCCCAAAATTCGTGTCCTTCAAACGCCAGCTTCACGCGCTGCGAGAACCATTCTTTTGGTACTCTCTCACGTATGCCATAGCAGGCCCAAACAAAATTGCCGACCCACTCGCTTGACTCATAATCATATTTCTGGGCAAGTTCGTTCATTCTTCTTGCAATATTTTTTCTGCCAATCAATCGAGCGCCAAGAGCCATTGGCAGTTTCAAAATTGCACGAACTTTTGTAGTGCCCTCGCCCATCTTTACCTGTGCGTAAACTGAAAGCCAGTGCCACCGATTCCATTTCTTCATATCTTTTTTACTCTGCTGTTCATCAAAGGCCCATCCATCAAACGGAAATATGTCCACCCACAAATTTGAAGTTTCCGATTCAGCAGTATAAAGCTGCCTTACAAAAGTCTTTTTATCAATGATTTTCATAAATGGCAGATCAGATGTGTTATTTTCAATGCAACGGAACTCTATCTTTTTATTTTTACTTTGTAATTCAATAAATCTTTCATAATCTGGGCGAGGCATGCAAACGTCAATATCATCATCCCAGGGAATAAAGCCCTTGTGCCTTACCGCCCCCAGCAATGTACCGCCCAGCAGGTAATATCTTAAATTATTTGTATCACAGTAGTCCGCAAATTCAACTAACAAATTCAATATACGGAGTTTACATTCCTCTGGCGTTAATTTTTTCATCTTTTACCTCATCCAGCATATTTTTTAACAATCAGGATTCCTTTTAACCTTTCATTTTCTTTGCACTTACTAAAGAAAAGACTGTGCTTATAACAAGCTGCAGCATACATAAATCATACTTTACCGAAAACAGAATAAACTTTTCATACATCCTAAGATGGCTGCGCATTCTTATATTTTTGATATATTTTTTATAAAATTCGTCTTTTTTTAGCTCAGCAAGATAATTGCGTTTTGCGTCAAAATCATCATTACTTTTTAACACATTCTTGGCTGTTCTGTAGCATTCATTTCCAGCATACTCACACGCCTTATCCTTTAACGGAATTTCATATTTTTCTTCCCACTTTTGGCTATATACAATTAATCTTTCACATACAATTTTTAATGATTCAAATTGTGCTAGCTTGTAGCAATGTGTCGCACTTTCTGCATGTTGACGATAATAGTACAATGGAACTTGAATAACACAAATTGATCTTGCACGATCAACCAGTGGAATAGACTGAAAAAGATCTTCGCCATATCTAACTTCTATAGCATTATCACAATCATGTGAGTCAATTATTGACTTATGAACACACTTGAGGCACATGCTATTGAACATATGTGTTCCACAAAATGCATTCAGAAAATCTCTTTTTTTCTCTCCTTCCAATACGCTGTCGCTCGGAAAAGGATAGTTATTGGATTTTTGTTTCAAAATCGTCTTGAAATGATGCGTTAAAAATCACCATTTGGACAGAATGCGCTCTTATGCAATTATAGAGTGTTTCCATAGCAGTGCTACAAAAGCTATCATCCGCATCTAAAAACAGATAGTATGCTCCCTTTGCGTTTCCAATGCCTGCCCGTCGTGCGAAAAGAGGGCCTTGATTTTTCTGGTGGATAACCGTTATAAGACGCGGATGTTCCTGGGCATATTGATCACAAAGTATTCCGCTTGAATCTGTCGAGCCATCATCAATCAAAATGAGTTCAAAGTCTTTAAATGTCTGGTTTAAAACAGACTCTATGCATTCAGGCAGGTATTTTTCCTGATTATACACTGGAACCAGACGAAAAAAAAGGGGTTGAATCTATATTATTAACTTCCATCTGTTTTTGCCTCTCACATTCAAGTAATCAATCATTTCTTTTGCAACAGTATCATAACGGAAAGTCTGTATATACTTATCACTCAACTCTGCTGCGACTGGAGATTTCCCTAATCTCTCGATACCATTCGCTACTGCATCTGGAGAGGCTTCATCAACGAATGCAACAGTATCTTTGTAATCCATTAGATATTCAACCTGACCGCCTGTACACGGGCATACAATTTTGCATCGTGCTAATAGAGCCTCCGGGAAAACAATGCCATATGGTTCACTCGGATTCAGCGAAACAAATATCTCCGCCTTTGAGTAGTAAGTCACTAAATCCTTCTGCGAAACCCGTCCAAGAAAATGTACATCCAAGTTATTTTTGGCAACATACTTTTCTAATTTTTCTTTGTCTGGTCCATCTCCGGCTATATAGGCTTTATACGGCATACCCCCATCTTTGAGAACTTTCATCGCCCCGAGCAGATTTCCAATACCTTTTGCTGATACGAGCCGACCTGTATATAGAATCGCACCTTTTTCTTTGGGTACCTCGGTGTTTAAAATAGCGCTATAATACTCCGATGTTACTCCGAGATGAAAAACTTCATTCGTTTGAATCCCAAAAAATTGGTCATTTACCATTTTAGTGAAATAGCTATTTGCAAATACGTAATGAGATTGTTTGGCAATTAATCGCTGATAAAGAGATGCCGCCTCAGATTTTAATTTTCCATAATAGCTTTGATTAAAGAAACCGTGTAAAAAGTAAATTCTGATGGCATTTTCCTTACAAAATCTCCAATACTTTGCATATTGCAACGATGCCAAAATTATATCTGGGCTTTCTTCTTTAATGATTTTTCTTGCAGAGATAGCATTTATCATCCGAACTGGTACACCATTTTTTTCTGAATCAGCGTTTTTTTGATTTGTAATAAGTACAACTTCCCATTCGTTATGCTTAAAGCCAGCAGCAAGTTCCTCATCAAATACCGCAACTCCGCCAAAATAGGTCTTTGTTGTTACTGGGCCTAATATTGCAATTTTCATTTCGTCGTATCCTTCATGATTTCTTCAAGCAGTGTCATATATTTTTTCGCAGCAACGTTCCAATCAAATGGATTCAACACACTCTTATCAACTCTCATCTTATTTTCGTCACACGCATAGTCAACAAGTTTCTGTGCCATTCGCTTGTAATCCCTTTTAGGGAAGGTATAGCCAGTTTCATCCTTTTTCACAACTTCTGGAAGCCCACCAATATTAAAGCAGAATACAGGAATGTCAGATTTAATAGCTTCGCAAACAGAAATTGAAAGATTCTCGATTTCGGACACATTGATTAATCCACAATAGGAGCCGTATGGAATTATACTATGCTGCCCCATAAGACGAACGTTTGGCATCTTTTCCAGTCGCTTAGCAACGCTCTTATCTATAGCCTTCCCGTATATGTTAATTCGCACTTGTGGATCAATATCATAGATATACTTAGCAAGTCTGATGGCGTTTTTGTATTTTCTTGTATCTATATTACCGACCATCACATATGTTTTTGGATAACATCTGTCAGCCTCACACGGCTTAAAATCCATTCCGTTCCGTATAAGGATAGATTTGCTGTTATATCTTTTTGTGAAGTTCTCCATATATATGGAGACATTAGCCACTGCCTCCGCGTTTCTGATTGTTCTTTTATACAGTGGCATAAAATAAAAGCTTTTAATAAAAAATTCCGCATTCACCCAGCGGGCATCAGGCCAATTTCCATGATATGTGTGAATATACGGAATATTTGCTTTTTTTAACAAATAGCCAAGATGATCATCCGAATAGCCCACAATACTGCTATCGCATCGATTCTCTTCTTCTTTTAGTGCAAGTAGAAGCTCCTGCTCACTCTTGCATTTCAGAACGGAAATATTCCGCTTCGTATTATCATAGTTTCCTATTTCTAATGTAAAGACTACAACTCTGTCAAATCGAGAGGCCCATCTATCTACAAAGTATTGCGTAGCCAGCGTAGCACCTGTATAGTTTCTCCCCCACTTTTTTGTTAGTACAACCAATGTTTTTTCTTCACTGTTTTATCACCTCATTGCATAGCTTTTCCTTTTGAGGGTAGCATAATCAGTGCAAGCAGTAAAAACAGCACTCTATAATTACCAAGGTCCAACAATAACATTGGAAGTATTACGCATGATATTGTTGCACCAAATCGCTTATTTGAAAATAACGGCCCAAAAGTATAAAGATATGCCGTTAACACAAAAGCCCCTCCGTCAAGCAATAGAGAAACAATAGTATTGTGTGTCGGATATGGCAGTAACGATTGATATGCAAGCCATCCATTTCCCCAAAATGGCTTTTGACTGATAAATTGTATTGCTTTTCCCCAAACATAAACTCTATTGTCATCCTTCATCGTGGCATTGATTTCGAGTGTGTGCTCTCGACCAAGAACCCGTGCGGCAAGAGTATACAGTTCATTTATAATGCTATTAATTATATCCGGGGTCGCCAACAGTAGGATGCAGACAACGCTAAATGTAATAATGCAGCACCCAAAAAGCACAGGAGATTTTTCTTTCAATTTACAATAAGAGCTTAACAAAGAAATAAAGTCCTAAACACAATAATGCGGTTCTAGACATTGATAACACAGTTGCTATACTCAGAATTAAAATTCCGTTTCTTTTGTATGTTGGATTCTCTACAAATACATCTATTATAAAAAGCAGCGCAAGGCAAAATGTCATATATTTATTGGGGTCGCTAAAGAATCCATTAAGACGTACTTCGTCAGAATAAATATAGACATTGGTGGAGATAAAGGAGCTCATATAGTTATGAACTCTTCCAAGTTGTATCATGGCAAATACAATTATTGCATTGTACAACGTCACTTTGCATATTCGAATTATTGATTCCGAAATCAAATTCATATCGGGTTTTGTGTTTAGGACTACAACAATCAAAAGTATTGAAACAAAGTATCGTACAACTTCCAGGATTTCATTGGTCTTCATCCCATGAAAAAGAAAAACCAGAAAGACTGATGTAATAAAGATTAGTAATCTAACCGGAATCGCGACATGACCTCTTTTATTTATAAAAACATATGCAAATGAGAAAAAATTATCCAATCATAAAATCGCAAACCAGCAAACGAAACACTTGAATAGACAAATCCATTAAGAAGCAAAACCACAAACAGTTCGGAAAAACGGTAGCCGTGAAGCGTTTGCAAAACGAGTTGAGCAGTAACACATACAACAAACAACAGAGGATTAGCCATAAACGCAAAGGGTGTCAGCAAATACAGTATTGCCGATATGAGTCTATCTCCTTTTCTATTCTTATATAAAACACTCTCTTTGCTCATCAAATCTCTCCTCAAATTTCCTGACTCCACAGCCATTTACTTCCTCAGCACTTTCTCAAACATAAACTTCCGCAGCCAATTCGGAGCCAACGCCGACCCACTACGAATCACACAGCTCTTTATGTACTGCCCTTCTCCAATAAAGCCTTGTCCCTTCATAAATTTGAACAGCCTTGCCTGTGTCCTGGCGTACTTCCAACCGGCTCTTCTTAAATACATATCCGAGCCTGCCCGCATATGGAGCAACGGCTCTTGAACGTTATAGCCCTGATACCCTGTCATCAGCATCCTTAGCCAGAGGTAATAGTCCTCCAGTAAGTAGAAATCTTGATAGGAGCCAACTGCTTCGACTGCGGACTTCTTATACATCACACAGGGGTGATTAAACGGATTGCGCTTCTTTGCAAACTCTACAATTTCTGCATTCGTCTCCGGCGGCACCCGTTTCGTATCAACGGTGTTCGGATCAGTGGTAAACTCCTCCACAATGCCGGAGCAAATGCTCACTTCCGAATGTGTGTTAAACACAGCAATCTGTTTTTCACAGCGATCCGGGTACGCAATGTCATCACTGTCCATTCGGGCGACCAACTCATTTTTGCAATACTTGATTCCCTCATTCAGCGCATTGCCAAGGCCACTGTTCTTTGCGAGACGAACAACATTCAACGTTGTGCCCATCTCCTGTTGCTTTGCAGCAATCACGCCATCTAGCTGTTCGTTCAGCGGTCCATCACATACCAGCACAAAATCATTTGTGGAGATCGTCTGCGTTTGTATGCTCTCTATCGCCTGCTTCAGATACTCCGGCTTCTCTTTGTGATAAACAGACATAAGAACGGAGTATTCTCTGTATTCCACAACACTCATCGTCCCTCTCCACATATCAAAAATTACAGCCCAGACTCATTCTCCAAGAGTCTGAGCCGTTTATTCTTTATAAAGCTCTACTGATCGTCCTCAGCAGTGTGAGCCACACTGCTGCTATGTCTCTTGTACCGCTGCATTGGGTCCCCACTACGCTCTAAATTGCACCATTTTTGACGCTATGGTAGCCCCCGTCTTTAGTCCTGATAGTACTATCACCCGCCACGGTAGCTCATGTGTTTATTCCGGGTTCCACTCATCCACGCCATCGTAGCTTCCTTGTTTATGCCGGATTACCCCAGACGAATGAGCATAAGATCATCAGTACCAACCTGTTATCTCCAAGACCGGGATGAAATCGCAGATGATGTTATCATCGTCAAGTCCCGAAACCGCTATGTAAAAGTCACCGCAATCTCGGTACATCCCCTCACAGTGCCATCTGGCATAAACCCACGAGCTACGGTCGCATCCATAAAAGTGCTTTTTCAGGGCGTAAAAGCCTCAATTCAACCTCATTTTGCCCGCTCTCACGCTCAATCTCTCGGCATTTTGCACTACTAGAAGCAGTATTTCAGCTTTATACCGGTCAATTTACCAACTTTCTAACGCCACGCCACCGTAAGAGGTGTATTTATGCCTGACTCCACTCTGGAATTTTTTCAATTTTTAGCAATTCAAAATGTACAAAAGTGTCGATATTTAGTGGTTTTCTCCACTCATTGCGGTGGTCTGGCCCTCGAAAACTCCCTCGGTACTTTCAGGCATAAACAGGATCTTCACGGTTGCCAGCATGATCTTCAGGTCCTCCACAAGGCTTGGGTGGGCGATGTACATCAGGTCCATCTGCAGCTTATCATACGGTGTCGTGTTATATTTTCCGTACACCTGTGCATAACCGGTCAGACCGGCCTTGGCCTGCAAGCGCAGGGCGAATTCCGGCATCTCCTCGCAGTACTGGGCGGCAATTTCCGGGCGTTCCGGGCGGGGGCCGACGATGGATAAATCACCCCGGAGGATATTCAGCAGCTGGGGAAGCTCGTCCAACCGGCAGGCACGGATGATATGGCCGACTTTTGTGACGCGGTCGTCCTTGTCGCCGGTGGAGAGGCGGGCGACACCATCCTTTTCGGCATCCACCCGCATGGAGCGGAACTTCAGGATCTCAAACTGCCCGCCATCCTTAGTCAGACGCACCTGCTTGTAGAATGCCGGGCCGCCATCCGATTTGACCGCAATGGCAGTGATGAGGAACAGCGGACTGAGAACGACCAAGCCGATCAGAGAAATAATGATATCCACGGCCCGCTTGATGAACAGATATTCCGGGCTGGCCATATAGCGGCCGACACGCAGCATGGGCAGATGGAACATGTGCATCGGCCATGCGCCGCTCATGATGACATCGCCCACGCGGGGGATGACGAACATGTTGATGCCCTGACCGACACAATATTTCAGGATAATATTTCGCTCGTGGCTGTGGACACCGCTGACAAAAACAGTCTCCATACCATCCAGAACACTTAGATCAGCAAGACAGTCTTCGGCACTCATGGTCAGCTGCACATTATATTTGTGGTTCAGACCATATTCGTTGATGAGCTTTTCCATGCCATGACGCTCATCGTAAATGATGGCTGTCCGCTGTGGCGGGAACGTCTGGTAATACCATTTGTGCGCACAGGACGCCCAGACAGCCGCCATCACAAGCTGCCCTGCAATGGCTGCGATGCCGGGCCAGAGGTTGCAGAGCTTCGCCGCCATCAGGCAGATGACGATATAAAGAATGCCATCCGTTGCCATGGCCGCAAGGAGCTGTCCATAGACCAGCTCGGAGATCCGCTGCATCGACATCCAGAACGCATCGTAGACTTTGCCCAGCGTGATATACAGCACAAAAAAAAGTGCAAGGATGGCCAGATTGCCCTTCCATGAAAACTTCGTGTACACCTGCTCGGAATAATACAGGAACCAGCATGCCGCAAACGGCAGCTCAATCATCAGGACGTCCAGAATCTTTACGACCCGCAACATCACATCATGTTGAAATTTCGACATAACTTCCTCCCGATTTTCCACTCTTGACTTTTGCAGAATTGTAACCTTCATTCTCCCCACCGATGGTTCACGGAGAGCCGCCGATGAGGAGAGTGCAGCCTACAATTGCTGATGACGGGCAGAGGCCCTGCCCGGGAGAAAGTCACTTAACCGCAAGCGGCTTGTCTCCCGAGGCATCGACCGAATTAGGCCTTATGGGTCAGCAGGATGATGGTGCCGGACTTGGGCATCTTAAAGGTCAGCTTGCCGTTGACGACAACAGCCTTGATGGCGACCCAGTTACCGTTTGCGTCCTGATACAGAACAACAGCGGTATCGCCGTCCTCCATGCCGGTGACAGTCACGGCAACCTCGCCGGTCTTGGAATCGACATTGACGTCGCCGACAGCGCGGATGCTCAGATCCTCGACGGTCTCGACGCCGGCAACAGCAGCAGCCTGTGCGACAGTCTCCTCGCCGACGACAGCGGCCAGCTTCTCCTCGGTGTTGCCCTCGGTAGAAACGATGGTCTTGTAGACCACCTTAGTGGTCTCGCTGGCATCGTCGGAAGAAGGAGCAACAATGGTAGAAGCGGTGTCGGAACCGCCAGTGATGCTGGGAACAGTAACGCCCGTTGCAGCGAAAGCAGAGACGCCGACGACCGTAGCCATCGCCACTGCGGCGACTGCCATTACGAATTTCTTTTTCATACAGTTAACCTCCATTTTATTTTTGAGCATTGCCCGATTTCTCGTGGCTGTGCTCTTTATAATAGTAGCCGGACTTGTAGTAGCGGTTATAATACATGCTCGACTTACTATTCACCTCGGCACGGTTCAGCACGACGCCCAGCAGCGGCACTTCCGTGCGCTGCAGGAGCTGGACCGAGTTGCCCACGAGCTTACGGGGCGTTTCGCCGCTGCGGACGACCAACACGGTGCCGTCGCAGTGGGTGGCGATATTCAAAGCGTCGGCCACGCTGCCAAGCGGCGGCGTGTCAACGAGGATGGCTCCGAATTTTTCGCAGCACTGCTCCATCATCTGTCCAAAGCGCTCGCTTTCCAGCAGGATGGTGGGGTTGGTCACGTTTTTTGCCACCGGCAGGATATAGCCGTTGGGGATGTTGGTCTCGTAGATGACATCGTCCAGCTCGGCCTTGCCTGCCAGATAATGCACACCGCCCAGCAGATGGCCGGAGGTGGACAGGCCGTATTTCCGGCGGATCTCCGACTTGCGGAAATCGCAGTCGATGAGTAACGTGGGCGTGCCCAGCTCCGCGATCATCCGCCAGAGCTGCATGGTCACAAAGCTCTTGCCCTCGTTGGGGGTGCTGCTGGTGACCATGATGGTCTTGACGTTACTGCCGCAGAAGCTCAGGTTGACGCGCAGCTGGTTGATGGCCTCGCTCATCTCAAAGGGGAGCTGCGGCATCTTGCCGATCGTGATCTTTTTCATCTTCTTCTCCCCCTTGTCATTTACCTGCCCAATGGAAGGGCTTTTTCTTGTCGTCGTCCCTGTCATCGCTGAAGCTGCCCAGACTCACTTCGGGGATGGTCGTCAACGGCTGGATGCCAAGATACTTGGCGACATCATCCGGCGTCTCCAATGTGTCGTTCATCAGGTACTGCACCAGCAGGACGCCGCAGCAGAGCACGGCACCCAGCAGAGCGCCCAGAGTCGTGTTCTTTGCGTAGCTGGGGCTGTATTTCTGGGAGGGCACCACGGCATCCTCCACCAGATTGGGTGTTTCGGTCTCCATGATCTTGGGCAGATAGATGCGGGCCTGCTTGACCAGCTCGTTCGCGATGTCCGCCGCCCGCTGAGGGTCGGTGTCCGTGACCGTGACGGTCATGATGCGGGTGCTGCTGGTGTTGCTGATGCTGATCTGCTTTTCCAGCTGGCGATATGTAACGTCAAGGTCGAGGTTCTTGATGACGTCCTGCAGCAGCGGGCGGCTGAGCATCAGCTCCTGATAGTCTGCCGTCAACTGGGAGCCGATCTGCAGGTCGGTCAGGTTGACGATAGAATTGTTGGAGGCCGACACCACATAGATGCTGGACGATGCCTGATACTTCGGCGTCACAAAGAAGAAGGTGAAGCCGAAGGCTAGAACAGCGCCCACCAGAAAACACGCGATGATCTGCACGATATGGCCCCAGAGCAGGTAAAATACCTCCACGAGGTCGATCTCTTCCTCCGACTTGTCATTCTGCACCAGCGTCGCGGGCGAAGCGGCCGTGGTCGGATTGAGTTCCTGTTGTTCTTTTGTCACGAATCAATAACATCCTTTCCTATTTTGTAATTCAGGTATCACTTTTTTCATAGAACAGCTGCAAAACGGTCTCCTGGCGGCTGGTCTCGTCCAGATGATAAGCCCAGAAGCCGTTTTCCACGACATTCTCACCGGCGATGGTGAGGGTGTCCAGCCGCTTATACTGTTTCAGCTTTTCCCCGATCTTTGCCGCCGTGCCGCTGGCGATGTCCGTGACCATGTAGTCGCTCAGGGCATCGTAGGCTTTGGCTGCAAATTCGGTATCCTGCTGCTTCAGCTTTTCTTCTAGGGCCGTCAGGAACTGCTGCTGGCGGCGCATGCGGGCGATGTTGGTTTGGTCGTCGATGTGATGGCGGCTGCGCACATAAGTCAGCGCCTTCTGCCCGTCCAGCGTCATCGTGTCGCCCTGTACAAGGGACGGGTCAATCTCCGAGAAGTCCGAGGTGATCGTCAGGGTCACGCCGCCCACAAGGTCGGTGACGATGCCCACGGCATCCATGTTGAGCGCCAGATAGCCGTTGATGGGCTGGTCGTCCAGCAGCATGGAGACGGCGAGCTCGGTGTTCTCGCAGCTGTTTTTGCCGCCGTTGCCGTAGTAGTGGGCCAGTGCGATCTGCTCGTCCGCGTAGGCGGATGCCCCACCCAGAACCATCCAGAACGGGGACTTTTGTAATGGTGTCACGGTTGATCTGGAGCATCTGCCAGGTCTGGTTGGCGTTATCCACTACCAGCACGATCTGGACATCTGCCTGACCGCCGCCCTCATAGCTGTCCACGGCCACGGCCTTGCCCTCTTTGTCGATGCCCATCAGCAGGTAAGTTTCTAGCTCCGGGCGCTGCTGCCAGGTCTGGCCGTTATAGGCAACTTCCTTCAGTTCGTCGGAAGTAGCGATGACTTCGCGGCCAACTTCGTCAGAGCCGGTGGAGTACTGCCCGTTTTCCCAGAGGTGGAGGGCCAGACCGCCGCAGACCAGCAGGCACACCAGCACCACCAGCACCACCACGGCCTTCACGGCATCTTTTTTGTCAAAGCGCTTTTTCTGACGGTATTTCACTCTGTCACGAGATGAGGCACTGTCAGCATCCGGGCGTTCTCGTCCATCCGGTCAAGGAATTTTTCGCCCAGCTTGCGCAGTACCATCTCTCTTCCTCCTTTCAGATTCGGCGGGCGGCTCGTCGTATTGTGGCAGTCGCTTCCCAGCAGGGGAGTCGAGGTCAGCTCCAGAAGCTCCAGCCCCTGCTTCCGGGACCGCCAGTGCAGCAGCGTGTCCGCGTTGACCTGCAAAGCAATGGGGAGGGAGGCCAGCTCTTTCAGCCTGCGGCGGTTGTTGCTGCTGAAGCAGAACCGCTCCGGGTGGACGAGCACCACGTTGAAGTGTAGATCCAGCGCAAGCACCGTCACGGCCTCGGTCTGCTGGTCCGTCCACTCCGAAAAAGGCATCTCCAGCATCAGGGTCCGGGTGTTCTCGATGCAGAGCCGCTCCGGGTGATGCTCTTCCACGCCCCGGAAGTAGGCGACCTCGGCAGCTGGGAGGATACAGGGCAGATCATCCTGCGCCCCGACAGCTTCCCGCAGCTGTTCCAGCGCCATGGCCCGCCGCTCCAGATACATGGTCACGCTGTTCTGCCCGGCGTAGTAGTGCGAGGTCGCGCAGACCTCTACCACGCCCATCTCCGCCAGCCTGTGCAGCATCTCGATGGACATCTCCACGCTCTTGCTGCCATCGTCCATCCCCGGCAGGATGTGGGCGTGCATCTCTACAAGGCCGCCTGCATTCATTTTCCGCATCCCCTCCTTCGTGTCGTTCTGATAAGGCCAGAAACGGTATCTTCCATTGAGGTAATGGAGGGCATACGCAATTTTTCTTTGATGCTATGCGGTTTGTTCTTTTTGACTGCCCCTGAGTGACTCTTTATATATCCTGTCCGACAGGGCGTAGACACGCTGTAACGCTTTTCGCTTCCGATTCAAATCGGAATGGACATAGCGCTGTAAGGTGACATTTGCGTTGGCATGGCCCAGTAGCTCACTCAGCGTTTTGATGTCGCAGCCCGCCTGCAAGCAGGTGGTGGCAAAGGTGTGTCGGAGCACATGGGGGTGGATCGTGCGCAGAGCAGACCGCTTCAGATAGCAGCGGATGCTTTTGCGGTAACAGCGTGGCTCGACCGGACGGCTTTCGGTTCCTGAGAGGAACCATGTGTCAGGCGTGACGTCTTTGCTCAACTTGCGAAGGATGGCGACAAGCCCGGTGGAGAGAGGAATTTCCCGGGTGGATTTTCTTGTCTTTGGCGTCTGCACGATGAGTTTTGTGTGGCCGTCTCCACGGGGAATGCGGCAGACAGTACGCTGGATCGTCAGAATGCCGTTCTTGAGATCGAAATCACTCCACTTCAGCCCGCATACTTCCCCGATACGCAAGCCAAGTTCCATTTGCAGTAGCACCCCGATTTTTCTGGGTGTGGGCGGGTCCAGAAGGAATGACCGGAGAGCGGCTTGCTCTGCCAGACTCAGAGGCCGTGGTTCTGCTTTTTTCTGTCGTGGAAGCTTCACACAGAGTTCCAGAGGCGGCATCAGATGGAGGCGTGCCGCATATTTGCAGATACGCTTCAACATCCCGAAGCATTCTTGCGCAGAGGATGTTCCCAACGGCTTGTGGCTGTTGTCACTGGGTGACAAAATTTGCAGGAAGAGCCGCTCCAAGGTCGATTCATTCAGTTCAGAAACCGGCAGATCGCCCAAAACCGGCAGCAGATATTTGTGCAGAGTATACTGATAGTGCGTCAGTGTGGATTCTTTCACACCCTGTGCAAAGGAAGCAAGCCACAGTTCGGCCAGCTCCGAAAAGCGCATGGATGCCCCGGACAGCTGATAAAAACCGGACATGGCTTTCCGGCGTGTCAGCTCAGTCTTTACCTCCGAATAGGAATAGCCGTAAAGATACCCCCAGATGGCTTTTCCATCGGCCCGTCCTTTGATATATCGCCCCTCCCAGCGGCCATCTTTGCGTTTATGAATATTTTCTCCTCGTCTTGCCATTGTAAATCTCCCCGGTTGGACACCTATCTGACCATTTATCCTAAACTTAATGGAATGTTTCGGTCTTTTCCCCTCTGAGCGGCTCTTGTTTTTGCACAAAATGACGTAATATAACACATTTATGCCGAGTTATCGCATTACATTTTATGGGAAATGCTATTGAAGCGCAGATAGAATTATGATAAAATAGGCTGAGAATTAAGACAACAAAGAATAAAAAGCGGTATCCTCCATTACCTCAATGGAAGATACCGCTTTCAGTATGGCTTGTTTTGGCCGTTGGATACATGCTTTCTCGATTTTGCTCCGGTCTGGGGAGAGAAAACAACTTTTTCGTTCTGCCGGAATAGGGTGGGGCCTGAATTTTTAACCACCCGCCCCTGTATGTGGAAAACTTCTCGATTATCGTTCCCAAAACAAAAAGCCGGCATACCATGTGTAAATGCACGATATACTGGCTGATTTCGTTTTAGATGTGCTTCACTGTTGAAAGACCGTTCCAACGTCAGATTCGTGTTTTTGCTGCTTTCTGCAAACTCATCCTATGGCAGGAACGCTAGATTCCTCAAGGGTCTTTTCGATACAGGTGGTCTTCCTGAACCAGAAGCAGGTTCGGATTTTCTGCGGACATCTCTACCAGCCGGTCGGTGAAGCCACTCTTGGAAAACAGAGCATATGTGATTTCATAGCCTTTGAATACGGTCGTCAGTTCTTTGGACTGGCCTTTTTCCTGCAAAGCGGAGTAAACAGCCACGTCCACAGGCTTTGCATGGTATTTGCACTCACCAAGGAAGAGCCGCTTGTGCTGGTTATCTACCGCCGCAACATCGATTTCAGTGTCTCCCTCTGTATCGTTCCGCCAGTAAGAGCCGATGCGTGACGGTGAAAAGGCGATTTTTCCTGTCCGGCACAGCTCTGCAAAAATATTCCGACAGATGCTTTCATACACGAATGCAACGAATTTCTGCTTGAAGTCCTTGTTCATCTCATCCAGAACGATCTGCTGGTTGTCCAGTTCCAGTTCGCCTTTGAATGGATACACATACCGGAACCAGAAACGGATAAAATTGTCTGAGACATAGTACAGACCTTTGCGGGAGCGCTCCGGATTCTTCTCTGTAATCGGCACATTTTTGGTGACGAAACCAAGATCGATCAAGGTTTTCAGGTAGGGCGTGATGGCGGATGTATCCTGCTCCATCGCTATTCCGATTTTGCTCAGTTTGTGGTTGCCGTCCGAGATGGCCTTCAAGACAGAAAAATAGTTGATAGGCGTTTGAACCTCTTCATTGAGGAGGAAATCCGGCTCTTCATACAGAAATCCGTTTTTGGACAGCACAACGCTGCAAATCTGCTCCGTCAAAGGTTCATTTGTCTGGAAAAATTCCATATATTTGGGTACGCCGCCTGTGATGGCATACTGCTCTACCGCCTGCTCAAATGACAGATCCTGCGCCGCATACACATCGGTAAACTGCAGCGGCGTCAGCCGGATCTGTGCTGTTCTGCGGCCATAAAGGGGGCTGTTATACGCCAGTGCATGTTTTTTCATCATGCTGATGAGCGAGCCGCAGAGGATCAACATGACATTGTGGTCTTTCAGCGCCTCATCCCACGCGTTCTGCAAGATGGACGGAAACTCCGGGTTCGTCTTTACAAGATACGGAAATTCATCTATGACAAGTACCTTCCTCTCGTCCGGGTGATCGTCTGCGACCACTTGGAACAGGTCGAGCCAGTCTGTAAATGTCACTTTACTGAGCATGGGATTTTTTGTTGTCCGGGAAAGAACTCCGGCAAATCGCTTCATGCTCTGCGCTTCGTTCTCCGTTGTTGCCAGAAAGTAGAATGCACGCTTGTCCTTGATGAATTCTTTGATCAGCGTTGTTTTTCCGACGCGCCGTCTGCCGTAGATTACTACAAAACCGCTTCCACGGTTCAGTTCGGTGTTCAGCGTCGCCAATTCAGATGTCCTGCCGATGAAATCCATACAGCCCACCTCTTTTAGTATAATCTGAATTATGATAATTTTAATTATATTGTATTCGCGGTAGGGGAATCTGTCAAGAGTCAGATGCTCTTCCAACAATAGTCCTTATGTATTTCTACCATCAAACAGCTGCCTTAACGTCAGATTTATATTCTGGGGCAACATTTGTCATTATTATATGTAGAAAGATGACGCTTCTTGCCCCAAATCTCACAATGTTTAAAACTCGACCAAGAACCAGAATAGCACATCTCTGTTTTCATTTGCTTTTCCATCTTTGACTCTTTTTTATCGCGTCCTCGCACAGCTTGTACACCATAGATTGCGAGTTTTTTGTTCAGTGTGGTCGGTTTCATTGGACGGTTTCTATACTCTGCAAATACTTTTGATATCATAATGCCTGTATATAAATCTTTCCATTTCATTGGCTGATTGAGGTGTTCTTTTATCCAATCCACCAGTACCGGCATCCGATATGGTGAGATGCTCTGCTTCAGGGTGCGGTCCTTGATTTCAATTCCCATCCCAATCGCTTTTGTTGTGAACAGAAAACGCTTTTGGAGCATTCGGTCTTTGAGGCAATCCTCAAGGGAATCCAGCTTCTTCCCGTACCTTGCATTGTTTTCAGAGCAGTAGTACCCGGCGGCATCACCGAACAACTCTTTCATTTTGACAAGGTCATCACCGCCGGACATAAAGATAACGGCTTTTTCATTCGCCGGGATGTCGTGCAGTATCATTTCCAGATTGTCTCGTGCGTAGAAGTACATCCGTGCAATGTGGGCATTATTCTGTGGGAGCGTATAGATACGGTCAGGCGGCGTTTCAGTGGCGGCGTTCAACATCTCGTACACCTGCCCGCCGGTTGCGCTCATATAAATTACCACATGGTCTTTCTCTGCTCTTTGCAGAGCTTCCAACGATAGATAGGTGTTGATATTATAGGTGGAGAAGTCCGTGAGGTAGTGACACTCGTCAGCTACAATGTACTTGGGACTAGATAGAGACTCTTTCAGTCTGTCGGGGGCATTTCTGCAGAGCTTTTCAATGTGCTGGTAGGTCTGAATCACCAGAGCATCTTTATAGAGATGTGTTTCATCAGCAGCTTCTTGGCCGATGTCGGCGATTTCTGCTTCCATCCTGCGGCGTATCATCTCTGCATGGAGTGAGTTCAGCGGACACAGATAGAGGATAGTATCGTTCTTTTCGCCCGTCAGGAGCCTGTCAACCAACCAGCCTGCCAGTTTCTTTATGATAAACTCATTCTTACCACAGCCGGTTCCGCAGTCCAGAATCACGCGGCCATTCTCCCAGCTCTTGAAGTCCTCTCCAACGATGTCAGACACATAGTGCTTCGACTCATCAGGCATAGTCTTTACCGGCTGATCGGGTACAGTTTCCGTTTTTTTTTT
>ENA-OQJN01000335-OQJN01000335.1-human-gut-metagenome-genome-assembly--contig:-NODE-335-length-21167-cov-4.560599_pt1 | contig 21167 bp, 15 predicted proteins | sample MGYA00242610_ERZ504777 | MGnify/ENA primary metagenome ERZ504777 (study PRJEB26092, sample SAMD00036350) | human gut metagenome | host: Homo sapiens | study: EMG produced TPA metagenomics assembly of... | reverse complement strand
AGCCAAAAGCCTCTCCCTTTGGGAGAGGTGGCATTGCGAAGCAATGACGGAGAGGGCGAGGCCGTTTCCCACAAACGAAAAGGCTCCCGTCTCTCAAAGGACGAAATCCCCTGAGAGACGAGAGCCTGTAATTTCTGTTACAGGGCACCCGTGGTACCACTCTCTTTGCTGTGCCATAAGCACAGCCGCTCTGCACGATCGGCTTTTTAGGGCGAATCGCTGCCCTTATAACGGTGGGCTTCCGTCAGGACCTACTGTCTGCTTCAGTCCTGCCGCTCAGGGGCCAGTAACCGAGACCCTCTGCACCGCCTTGCACCATCCGGCGGCTCTCTGTACGCAGAAGAAAATCGTTTTTTCCCCGTCAACGCATTTGCGCTTTGTTCAAAGTGGTCTCATTTTAGCAAAACCCGCCGCCCCTGTCAAGCAGTTTTGCTCACAATGAAAATGAAACGATTTCACATAAATGGCAGCATAAATTTTCAAAATTTGCGGGTGGATCCTTTGCTTTGTTAAGAATCTGCGAAGTTTTTGCAAAGTTCGCCTCGAAACGCTGGTTTCTGAAATGGCGTCGTGGTATGCTGTTTGCAACGTAAGGAGGGATCCCCATGAAAGAAGTCAAGACCCCCAAAAAGCCATTGGCTATTTACTACGCCATTGTATTACTGGTGCTGATGCTGCTCAACTTCGTGCTCGTGCCGTGGATGAGCGAACGGCAGGTAAAAGAAGTGGACTACGGCACCTTCATGTCTATGACCGAGGACAAAGACATCGGCCGGGTGGATGTGGAATCGAACCAGATCATCTTTACCGATAAAGACGAAAAGCAAATTTACAAGACCGGCCTGATGAACGACCCCGACCTGACCCAGCGCCTCTACGACGCGGGGGCCGAGTTTTCCAGCGAGATCGTCGAGCAGGCTTCGCCCCTGATGAGCTTTCTGCTGAGCTTTGTGCTGCCCATCGTCCTCTTCGTCTGGCTGGGCAATCTCATGAACAAAAAGCTCATAGAAAAGGCCGGCGGCGCGAACTCGATGATGTTCGGCGGCGTGGGCAAGTCCAACGCCAAGGTCTACGTCCAGTCCACCCACGGCATCCGCTTTGCGGATGTGGCCGGCGAGGACGAGGCCAAAGAGAACTTACAGGAGATCGTCGATTATCTGCACGACCCCAAGAAATACGAAGAGATCGGCGCCTCGATGCCCAAGGGCATCCTGCTCGTCGGCCCTCCGGGTACCGGCAAGACCATGCTGGCAAAGGCCGTGGCGGGCGAATCCAACGTGCCGTTCTTCTCCATCTCCGGCTCGGAGTTCGTGGAGATGTTCGTGGGCATGGGTGCCTCCAAAGTCCGCGATTTGTTCAAGCAGGCCAAGGAAAAGGCCCCCTGCATCGTGTTCATCGACGAGATAGACGCCATAGGCCAGAAGCGCAACAGCGGCCAGCTGGGCGGCAACGACGAGCGTGAGCAGACCCTGAACCAGCTGCTCACCGAGATGGACGGCTTCGAGGGCAACAGCGGCGTCATCATCCTCGCGGCCACCAACCGTCCGGATTCCCTCGACCCGGCTCTGACCCGTCCCGGCCGCTTTGACCGCCGTGTTCCTGTGGAGCTGCCCGACCTCAAGGGCCGCGAAGAGATCCTGAAGGTCCACGCCAGGAAAGTCGCTCTTGCCCCCGGCATCGACTTCAACACCGTGGCCCGGATGGCCTCCGGTGCCTCCGGCGCAGAGCTGGCCAACATCGTCAACGAAGCCGCCCTGCGGGCCGTGCGCGCCGGCCGCAAGTCGGTTACGGAAGCAGACCTTGAGGAGAGCATCGAGGTGGTCATTGCCGGCTACCAGAAGAAGAACTCCATCCTCACCGACAAGGAAAAGTGCATCGTGGCCTACCATGAGATCGGCCACGCACTGGTGGCGGCGCTTCAGAATCACTCCGCACCCGTGCAGAAGATCACCATCATCCCCCGCACCTCGGGCGCACTGGGCTACACCATGCAGGTCGAAGAAGGCAACCACTACCTGATGACCAAGGAAGAGCTGGAAAATAAGATCGCCACCCTCACCGGCGGACGTGCCGCCGAGGAAGTGGTGTTCGGCTCCATCACCACCGGCGCGTCCAACGACATCGAGCAGGCCACCAAGCTTGCCCGCGCCATGCTCACCCGTTACGGCATGAGCAAAGAGTTCGACATGGTGGCCCTGGAGACGGTGAACAACCAGTATCTGGGCGGCGACACCTCACTGGCCTGCTCGGCGCAGACCCAGCGGGAGATCGACCAGCGGGTCGTGGAGCTGGTAAAGACCCAGCACGAAAAGGCCGTCAAGATCCTCACCGACAACCGTGCAAAGCTCGACGAGCTGGCGAAGTACCTTTATGAAAAGGAGACCATCACCGGCGACGAGTTCATGGCTATCCTTGAGGAAAAAGATTCCAGCGAAAATTAAAACAGGATCTCTGCAATAATCCAGCCGCCGTATCCGTATTCATTACAGATACGGCGGTTTTCCGATACGCCGTACCGCTGATAAAAGCATTTGGGATAAACCTCTCCGTCAGCGCACCAGCGCTGACGGAGAGGTCGACTTCCTACATCTACAGGAGGATACTACTATGAGACTGCTGAACAAGAACACTGCCCGCCGCGCCGCCGCTGCTGCCGCGCTGCTGACCATGACCGCCGCCATGAGCGTGGGTGCCTTTGCCGCCGACGCCGAGAACACGACCGTTGCCGGTTATCTGCCCCCTCAGTCGTCCGAGGTCATGGTTCAGGGTGACATCGCTCTCCACTCTGACGTTCCGGTGGGGGAGGTAGACCCCAACTACGGCGGCTACGCTTCCCCGGTGGAGAACCCCATTCAGGGCAACGTGATGATGATCTCCGACGAGACTCCCCTGCCCTCCGACACGCCGGTGGAGAAGAGCGAAGCCCGCTACACCGTCAAGGGCCTGCTGGGCAAGCAGGTGCTCTACACCGCCCGTCAGGAAGGCCGCGTGCTGACGCTGGACGCCCCCGATGACAACGCCACCTTCCGCACCACCATCCTCGACATGCAGACTCTGATGAATCAGGGCGTAAGCACGCTGGTGCTCAAGACCGGCAAGACTTCCACCACCCTGAACCTGACTCTGCTGTGCCAGGGCCAGAAGCCCGGCACCCGGGTCACTCTGCGCCACCTCGGCAGCAGCGCTCACCTCACCGTGGGCTTCCGCGGCCGCCGCGACCTCATCGTTGGCCGATAAGCTTTCCCCACTCTCCTCTTTGTTTTCCATCGATACTTTTCCCTCAGACACAAAAGACCCCCGCTGCAAACGCAGCGGGGGTCTTACTGTTTATCAAATGGTCCCGTCCGAGCCGTTCTCGCTCTGCTCCGATGCATAGAGCACCATCAGGTGGTTTGCGGATGCTTCGAGCTGGCTCTTGGCCTGACGGAGGTTCGCTTCCTCCGTCTCGTTCATCTTCTCGGGCTTATCCTTCCGCAGGCAGCGGCGGAGGTTGGCCACATCGGCCTTGATGCGGTTCTTCTCCTCTTTGTCCAGCTCCTTCTTGCACTTGGAGAGGGCCTCGTCCACCTTGTAGGCCAGCACCTCGGCCTGATTGTGGAGGTCAAGCCGCTCTTTGCGGCGGCTGTCCTCGGCCTCGTAGGCAGCCGCGTCGGCCATGGCGCGCTGGATCTCATTCTCCGAGAGGTTCGTGCTGCCGGTGATGGTGATGTTCTGCTCCCGGCCGGTGCCGAGGTCTTTGGCCGAGACCTTCACGACGCCGTTGACGTCGATATCAAAGGTGACTTCGATCTGGGGCTTGGATGAGAAGCTGGCCCGGATGCCGTTCAGCTTGAACTTGCCGAGGCTCTTATTGTCGCGGGCGAAATGCCGCTCCCCCTGCAGGACATTGATCTCCACGCTGGTCTGCATGGGGCGGGCCGTGGTGAATATCTGGCTCTTGCGGGTGGGGATCATGCTGTTGCGGGTGATGAGGGGGGTCGCCACGCCGCCCAGTGTCTCGATGGAGAGGGTCAGCGGGGTGACATCCATCAGCACAAGGCCCTGCGCCGCCGCACCGGAAGCGCCGGCCAGCTTGCCGCCGCCCTGCAGCAGACCGCCCTGCACAGCGGCACCCATCGCCACGCATTCGTCGGGGTTGAGGCTGTGGCTCGGCTCACAGCCCAGCAGCTCCTTCACCTGCCGCTCGACGGCAGGCATCCGGGTGCTGCCGCCCACGAGAAGGACTTTGCCCAGCTGCGAAGCCGAGATGCCGGCATCCCGCAGTGCGTTCTGCACCGGGGCCACCGTCCGTGCCAGCAGGTCGCCGGTCATCATCTCGAACTGGGGGCGGGAGATGGTCAGATCCAGGTGGTGGGGGCCGTCCTTGCCCACCGCGATGAAGGGCAGATTGAGCTGGGCCGAGAGGGCGCTGGACAGCTCTTTCTTGGCCTTTTCGGCCTCTTCTTTCAGGCGTCCCATGGCGGCGGGGTCGCGGGAGAGGTCGATGCGGTCCGATTTCTTGAACTCTGCCACGGCGTATTCCACGATGCGCTGGTCGAAGTCGTCGCCGCCGAGGCGGGTATCGCCGCCGGTGGCCAGCACCGTAAAGGTGCCGTCTTCGATCTCGATGATGGAGACATCGAAGGTGCCGCCGCCGAGGTCGTAGACCAGGATCTTCTGGGGCGCTTCGTTGTCAAGGCCGTAGGCCACGGCGGCGGCGGTAGGCTCATTGATGATGCGCAGGACGTTCAGGCCCGCGATGCGGCCCGCATCCTGGGTGGCCTTGCGCTGGCTGTCGTCGAAGTAAGCGGGGACGGTGATGACGGCCTCCGTCACCGGCTCACCCAGGTAGCTCTCGGCGTCGCGGCGTATCTTGGTCAGGATCATGGCGCTGATCTCCTGCGGAGTCAGGTCTCTGCCGTCGATGTGGACGCGGTAGTCGCTGCCCATATGCCGCTTGATGCTGGACACCGTCCGGCCGGAGTTGGTGGCAAGCTGGCGCTTTGCCGCGCCGCCCACCAGACGCTCGCCGTCTTTGGTGAAGGCCACCACGCTGGGGGTGGTGCGCTCTCCCTCCGCGTTGGTGATGACGACGGGCTTGCCGCCCTCCACCACTGCCACGCAGCTGTTCGTGGTGCCAAGGTCAATACCGATCACTCTGCTCATTCTGGTCGTCCTCTCTGTTTTTGCGACGCGCATATTTTTCCTTCAATATCATATCGGCTCCGTATGACGATTTCTTAGAGCATTTGTAAAGATTCTGTGTTTCCGCTCATTCTCTCTCGAGCAGCTGGCGGATGACGGCCTCCGTCTCGTCCAGCCAGCTCTGGGCCGTCTCGTCCCCCTCTTTTTTGCGGACGAGGAAGCCCTGCTTCGCCTCAGCCAGCTGAGCCAGCGCCTTTTTGCGGGAGATGTACTGGGTCTCATACTGGGCCACCCGCAGGCAGACCTGCGGCATATAGGCGATGTCGGGGGTGGAGGCGCAGAGCTTCTGGGCCTTGCGGTAGGCCCGCAGGGCCGCGCCGGCCCCTTTTCCCTGCACCATGGCATCGTCGCCCAGCGCCACCCATGCGGCCACATCGCCGGCGTCGGCAGCTTTTTTCCAGAGCTTGCGGGCCTGTGCAGGGCTCTTGCGGCAGCCCCGGCCCTCGTAGAGCATCTCGCCCATCATGGCAAGGCCCTCGGCGCAGCCCTCTTCGGCAGAGAGCTGATAATAGTGCATCGCGTCGTCCCAGCGTTCCTCGGCCATGGCATGGTTGCCGGCCCGCAGCTCCGCTTCGCCCGGCTCATCGGTGTCGTGGCCGGCGTGGAGCAGACCGTTCAAAAGCGAGCAGTCCAGCGTGGCAGAGCTGGTCCACGGGTCGATGACCACGCCGTCGATGCTGTCCGAGTCCAGCGCCATCTGCATGGCGGAAGCCAGAAGCCGTTCCGCCATGGGGCGGTTGGCCGTGCCTTTATCGGCCTCCGCCATCTTCACGGAGGTGAACACCGGCAGGTAGCACCGGCCCTTCTGGGTGCGCAGGGTCCAGGGCTGCAGGTCCTTCGCTTTCTCCGCCGGGACAGGATGCTCCGCCCACGGGGCGGCCCCGTCCGGCTGGTCGGACGCCGCTTCCAGCGGCACCAGGACCCTGGTGTCCAGCTCGAGGGCATAGTTGATGGCGTTCATCAGCGTCCAGAAGCTCTCCTCGTTCTGGCCCTTATAGAGCGCTGCCACAGCCCGCTCTATCGCCGGACAGCCCGTACCCAGCGGCCCGTATTCCGGCAGCTTTTTGCGGTCTGCCGCGCCCACCGGGCGCAGCCGCAGCCGTGCCGCACCATCTTTTGCCATTGCATCCACCATTCTTTCCGTTGAGATTCCCTTCCAGTATAGCAGGATTTTCCGGTTTTCTCAATCTCCGGAGCCGAAATCTGCTTCCGGAGCCGGTTTTCTTCGGCAAAAACATAGCATTCCTGCTGGGAGTGCGTTATAATAAGGAGCGTCTCGACTAAATGTATTAAGAAATTAAAGAAAGGGAGTATCGAGCCTTGAACAAAATGCTTCGCTATCTCAGCGACTACAAGCGCGAGAGCGTGCTTGCACCGCTTTTCAAGATGCTGGAAGCTACGTTTGACCTGTTCGTGCCGCTTGTGATGGCCGACATCGTCAACGTAGGTATCGCGGCCCACGATTTCCACTACATCCTCGTGCGGTGCGGCATCCTGCTGCTTCTGGCCATCGTCGGCCTCGCGTGCAGCCTGACGGCCCAATACTTCTCGGCCAAAGCCGCCGTGGGTTATTCCACCGGCCTGCGTCATGCGCTGTTTGAGCACATCCAGACGCTGAGCTTTTCCGAGATGGACACCATGGGCACCAGCACCCTCATCACCCGGATGACCAGCGACGTCAATCAGGTGCAGAGCGGATTGAACCTCTTCCTCCGCCTGTTCCTGCGCAGCCCCTTCGTGGTGATTGGCGCCATGATCATGGCCTTTACGGTCAACTTCCGCGCCGCTCTCATCTTCGTGGTGGCTATCCCGCTGCTGAGCGTCGTGGTCTTCGGCGTCATGGTCATCACCCGTCCGCTCTATAAGTCGGTGCAGACCCGCCTCGACCGGGTCCTTGGCCTCACCCGCGAGAACCTGACCGGCGTGCGCGTCGTCCGCGCCTTCGACAAGGAAAAGAGCGAGGTGGACCGCTTTGAGGACGCCAATGAGCTGCTGACCAAAATGCAGCTCCATGTCGGCCACATCTCCGCCCTGATGAACCCGCTGACCTACGTTATCATCAACCTTGCCATCGTGGCGCTGCTGTATGTAGGCAGCATTGAGATAAGCATCGGCGGCATGGCCTCCGGCGACGTCATCGCGCTGGTCAACTACATGAACCAGATCCTGGTCGAGCTGGTCAAGCTGGCCAACCTCATCGTTCAGGTGAGCAAGGCTCTGGCCTGTGCAGGCCGTGTGCAGGCGGTTCTGGACACAAAGCCCGGCATGGAGTTCCCGGCCCAGCTCACCGGCAATGTTCCGGCGGAAAAGGCCGGCGACGCCGTCCGCTTCGACCATGTAAGCCTGACCTACAAGGGCGCAGGCGCACCCAGCCTCTCCGACATCAGCTTCACCGCCAGGCGCGGCCAGACCATCGGCGTCATCGGCGGCACCGGCAGCGGCAAATCCAGCCTCATCAGCCTCATTCCCCGCTTCTACGACGCCACCGAGGGCAGTGTGGAGATCATGGGCCGACCGGTCCGGCAGTACCCCCGCGCCGACCTGCGCGGCAAGGTGGCTGTGGTCATGCAGAAGGCCCAGCTCTTCGGCGGCACCATCCGCTCCAACCTGCTCTGGGGCAGCCAGAATGCCTCCGACGCCGACCTCTGGGCTGCGCTGGAAACGGCACAGGCTGCGGAGTTCGTGAAAGCCAAGCCTCTCGGCCTCGACGAGCCGGTGGAGCAGGGCGGACGCAACCTCTCCGGCGGTCAGAAACAGCGTCTGACCATCGCCCGCGCCCTCGTAGGCAAGCCGGACATCCTCATCCTCGACGACAGTGCCAGCGCACTGGACTACGCCACCGACGCAGCTCTGCGCAAGGCTCTGGCTGCTCTGCCGGGCGATCTGACCGTCTTCATCGTCAGCCAGCGCGCCGCCAGCCTGCAGCACGCCGACCAGATCATCGTGCTGGACGATGGCCGCATGGTGGGCCTTGGCCGTCACGCCGAGCTGCTGGAAAGCTGCCCGGTCTACAAGGAGATTTATGAGAGCCAGTTCAAGAAAGGGGATGCGCAGAAATGAGTGCAAAAGCAAAAAGCAAGCTGACCCCTGAACAGCAGAAGGCCACCATGACCCGGGTGCTGCAGAAGATCAAGCCCTACGGCTTCTTCGTGGTGTGCAGCCTCATCGTGGCCGCTGTGAGCGTGGCGGCCCAGCTGTATATCCCCATCCTCTGCGGCAGCGCCATCGACATGATGCTGGGCAAAGGTGCCGTGGACTTTGCAGGCGTGCTGCGCATCATCTACGAGATCATCGTGGTGGCGGTTGTCGCCGCCTTTGCGCAGTGGCTGCTGAGCGTCTGCAACAACCGCATCACCTTCGCAGTCAGCCGTGACCTGCGCAACGCCGCCATGCGGAAGATTCAGACCCTTCCCCTCTCTTACCTCGACAGCCATCCTTCCGGCGACATCGTGAGCCGGATGGTGGCCGATGTGGATACCTTCGCGGACGGCCTGCTGATGGGCTTCACCCAGCTGTTCTCGGGTGTGCTGACCATCCTCGGCACCCTGCTCTTCATGCTGCAGCAGAATGTCCCTATCACGCTGGTGGTGGTCTGCATCACCCCCCTGAGCCTCGTTGTCGCCAGCTTTCTCGCAAAGCGCAGCTACAAGTATTTCCAGAGCCAGAGCACCGTGCGCGGCGAGCAGACTGCCCTTGTCAACGAGATGATAGAGGGTCAGAAGGTCGTGCAGGCCTTCGGCCACGAAGCCCAGAGCCTCGAGGCTTTTGACGAGGTGAATGGCCGACTGCAGAACGTGAGCCTGAAGGCCATCTTCTTCTCCAGCATGACCAACCCCGCCACCCGCTTCGTCAACAACATCGTCTACGCAGGCGTCGGCCTCGTGGGCGCGATCTATGCCGTAGCCGGAGGCATCACCATCGGCCAGCTGAGCATCTTCCTGAACTACGCCAACCAGTACACCAAGCCCTTCAACGAAATTTCCGGCGTCGTGACCGAGCTGCAGAACGCTCTGGCCTGCGCAGCCCGCGTGTTCGAGCTGCTGGACGCCGAAGACCAGACCCCCGAAGCGGAGAACGCCGCAAAGCTCGTGCCGGACGGCCACGTCCAGATCGAGGACGTCTCCTTCCGCTATCTGCCCGACCGCCCGCTCATCGAGGGCCTGTCTCTGGACGTCAAGCCCGGCCAGCGCATCGCCATCGTCGGCCCCACCGGCTGCGGCAAGACCACCCTCATCAATCTGCTCATGCGGTTCTATGATGTCAACGGCGGCTCCATCAAAGTCTCCGGCACCGACATCCGGGACGTGACCCGCGCCTCCCTGCGCGGCAGCTACGGCATGGTGTTGCAGGATACCTGGCTCCGGGCCGGCACCGTGCGGGAGAACATCGCCTACGGCAAGCCGGACGCCCCCCTCGACGAGGTGGTGGCTGCGGCCAAGGCAGCCCATGCCGACAGCTTCATCCGCCGCCTGCCCGAGGGCTACGACACCGTCATCGCCGAGGACGGCGGCAACATCAGCCAGGGCCAGAAGCAGCTGCTCTGCATCGCCCGCGTGATGCTCTGTCTGCCCCCGATGCTGATTCTGGACGAGGCCACCTCCTCCATCGACACCCGCACCGAGGTGCGCATCCAGGCAGCCTTTGCCCGGATGATGCAGGGCCGCACCAGCTTCATCGTGGCACACCGCCTTTCCACCATCCGGGAGGCCGACGTCATCCTCGTGATGAAGGACGGCCACATCGTGGAGCAGGGCGGCCACGATACCCTGCTGGCGCAGGGCGGCTTCTACGCCAAGCTCTACAACAGCCAGTTCGAGGGCGTGGAGACTTAACGCTTCAACTTATAGCAATTTAACTTTTTTAATGCAGCAGCGGTGAATTGCATATCGCAAAGATGCCGTTTGAATGCTGCACTAATTTCTTGACTTGCGATAAAATTTGCGATAAACGATTTTTGGAAGGAATATAATCGTGTCGAAAGATGAATATTTGATTGCAGATCCACCCCTTAAAGCGCTGACTGTTTTTGCGATGCCGATGATCCTTGGCAGCTTTTTTCAACAAGTATACAATATGGCCGATTCCATAATCGTCGGTCAATTTGTCGGCTCCTCGGCACTTGCGGCTGTTGGTGCTTGTGCTGCACTGACCAATGTTTTTATTTGTGTGGCGCTTGGTGCCGGTGTGGGCGCAGGTGTGCTTGTAAGCCGCTGTTTTGGTGCAAAAAATTATGGTAGAATGAAAACCATTGTGTCAACGTCCCTGATCAGCTTTTTGAGCTTAAGCGTTGTCCTTGGTGTCTTTGGCTTTTGCTTTTCCCATTTCATGATGAGCGGATTACAGACCCCTGCCGATATATTGGAAGAAGCAGTATTGTATCTGCGTGTCTACTTTGTGGGATTCCCGTTTCTCTTCATGTACAACATTCTTTCCACCATGTTCACTTCCATCGGTGAATCCAAAATTCCGTTGGGACTGCTGATATTCTCCTCTATCCTGAATATTTTTATGGATCTCTGGATGGTGGCTGGTCTTGGTCTGGGGGTGTTTGGCGCAGCCCTTGCGACCTTGATCGCACAAGGAATTTCTGCCGTGTTTTCGTTTTTGATCTTTCTGTCTCGGACGCGGCAATACAAGAGCTCCTTTTCGCAGGTTCGACCGGCAGGAGCTGTATTCCATGCTTCGCATTGCGGTACCATCGGTTTTGCAGCAGTCCACAGTGTCTATTGGTATGATGATCGTGCAGGCAGTGGTAAATCCCTTCGGCACACAGGCACTTGCCGGGTATGCGGCAACGATGCGGGTAGAAAATGTTTTTTCGCTGATCTTCGTATCCATCGGCAATGCAGTTTCGCCGTTTGTATCCCAGAATCTTGGCGCAAAGAAAATTGAGCGTATCAAAAAAGGTTATCATGCTGCACTGGTGTTGGATCTATGCTTTGCAGTTCTTGCTTTCGTGGTCATTGAAACACTGCACACACAGATTTCCTCGTTGTTCCTGGGAAAAGACGGAACCGCGTTGGCCTATCAGGTGTCCGGTGATTATATGAGATGGCTTGGTTACTTTTTCATCTTCATGGGCATCAAGATGGCAACGGATGGCGTTCTTCGCGGACTTGGAATCATGCGGCCGTTTCTTATTGCAAATATGGTAAACCTTGCGATCCGCTTGTCTGTTGCTTTGATTTGTGCACCGCGTTTTGGCATTGCTTTTGTTTGGCTTGCAGTCCCTGCAGGTTGGCTTGCAAACTTCCTTATTTCCTATGCGGCGCTCAGAAGATCACCGTTTCTGTTGTAGTTGGTTCATTGCAGTTTCAGCTTACAACAAAAAATGAGATAGGCAACCCCTTTCGGGGAAGTCTATCTCATTTTTTCGTTGGGGCTATTTTGCAACAGCCCCATTTTTGTTTGCTCTGTTTTATTTTTTACCTGTTTTCGGCTTTCAGCACCGTTGCCTCAGCAGGCGGCGGTGTGAGGGTGGAGTGGGCCAGGATAAAGGCAGCGGCGCGGCTGGATGCGATGCGCTGGGCGGCGCGGCGGCGGTCGTTGGAAGCGAAGGTGTGCTCCCCGTCCCGCTTTGCGTCCCAGTGGACAAGCTCGTCATCCACCTCGGCTTCCGTCGGCCAGAGCCCTTCTTTCTGCGCCACCAGCAGCAGACCCATCCGGCTGCGCAGCTTGCGCTCGGCCTCGGCGTGGAGCCAGGCTCGGAATTCTTCCACCGTCTGGCCCTGCACCTTTAAGTACTGGTCAAAATTGACGCCGTTGGCCTGCATCCGCAGATTGAACTGGCGCTGCTCGGCAAAGTAGTTGCCGGCCACCAGCTGCTTGGGCAGCGGGCCGGTGACGTGTGTACCCAGCTGGGCGATGAGGGCCTGTTCGGCCACGGCGCGGGCCTGCTGGCAGCGCTGGGCGTAGATGTCCTGCGTCACCTTGGCGCGGAGGGCGCGCTTGCCCTCGGCGTCGGCGGCGCGGTCTTCGTCACCGTGGCGGCGGTTTATTTCAAGCTCGATGGTCAGCTCCCGGATGGGCCGGGGCTGGATGGGCTGGGTAAAGCCAGTGTACTCTCCCAGTTCCAGCGGCGGCAGACAGAAGAACTGCGCCCCCGCCCGGAAGCCCTCGGCCCGGTTGACCGCCAGAAGCTCAAAATCCGGGTCGGTGACGGACTGCAGATCGTTTTCTTTCATCAGCTGGGCGAACAGGGGCGAGAACCCCTCCAGAATCGCCCGATTGACCGCCGCCGTCAGCAGGTCATCCTCGTCCTGCGGAGCGTCCGGGGCCGCCTTTTCGGCCTGCACCGCCGCTTCCAGCTCTTCTGCTGCGGCGGAAAAGACCACCCGGCAGTCACCGGGTTCTGCCATGCCAAAATGCTCGAGTTTCATTTTCTTCTCCCCCTCTCAGCGGACGATGCCGGCCATCAGCACCAGCAGCACGATGCCCAGCACCACATACAGCACCTCTGCACCCAGGACGGACTTGTCGCCCTCGACGTACATCTCGGCGGGGTCGTCGGGGTTATAATAAAGGGTGACGACAGCCCCCTGTGCAAGCTCTCTGCCCTTGGCAGACTTGGGGTAATGGAGGCGGTGGGTGCCGCCAGCAGTGGTGAACTCCAACAGGTAGGCTTTGCCGTCCCGGCTCTGGACGGTGCCTGCCACAGCGGCCTCGACCTTTTCGCCCCTGGTCATGAGCTTGCGGCGTCTCGACCAGCTCCGCCATGCCATGTAGAACATGATGCCTGCACCGATGAGAAAGATAATGATGTTGAACATTCGCAGTTTCCCTCTTCCGTAAATAGTCCCGCCGGGCCGCTGCCCCGCAGGGGTAATATTTATTGTATCATACTCCGCCGGATTTTTCGCCCCATTCGGCCTATACGGAATGCAACAATTTTCGCAAAAAAATTTGTCGTACTATTTTTGCAGAAAACGCTTGACTTTCTTTGCACCTGTGGTATAATAAATACCGTTCCGAGCCGAATGGCGACGAACAAAACAGAATATGCGGATATGGCGGAATTGGCAGACGCGTTAGATTCAGGTTCTAATCGGGGCAACTCGGTGGAGGTTCAAGTCCTCTTATCCGCACCAAACCATGAAAATCCGAACCTTTTCTCGATAGGAGAAGGGTTCGGATTTTTTGTTTCTTCGGAAAGCAAGATGAAGGCTTCTTCCCGACGGCTGTGTGTCCAAAACCTTATCAGAAGAACCGTATAACAAAAGTCACAACTGTAAAGGTGCCGTAAGGCAGAAAGGACACAAACATGAAGTACGATGCAAGAGCCTGCCATTTCAACATGGATACCGGCTGCGTGGAACTGCTGCTCCGGGATGGGAGAATGATCTCCATTGACTGCACCGGGGTCGAGGATGAATTGGACGTGACCATGGCGCAGAGGTCGGAGTTAGATTATCTCATCTACAATGACCCGCTTGGCTATGCAGACTTGATTCTGAACGGCGAACCAGAGGAGTATCTGAAGATGTGGCGGGAAGTCACGGATTAGAAGATTAAGCATAAAAGGGTATGCGGCTATAAACCGCATACCCTTTTACACTTTATCGCTTCCAGACCGCTGCGGCATTGGAACGTGACATCAGTTCTTCGACCGGGATTCCGGCTGGGCAGATGTCCTGGCACGCAAGAGATTTTCCGCAGCCTTCAAATAAAGCTGACGATACGCATTTGCGAGTTCTGTCCGATGGGCAATATCCTGTTCTTCGTTCAGAATACGGTAAGCGTTGACGGGCAGAACAGCTCCGGCAAATTCGCTGTTCGGGTCAAAGTTCGGGCAGACCTCCAGACAGCAGCCGCAGAGCAGACACTTAGCAGATTGATACCGCTGGCTGTGCGTATAGCTGGTCTGGAACGCATCTCCTTCCAGCCACAGCTTTGTCCGTTTCAGTGCTTCAAAGATCACGGAACGGTCTACGACCAGATCTTTCACCAGCGGGAATTTGCTCAAAGGCTCCAAAGTAACAACGCTTCCCTTGCAGTCACGCAGAAAAACGGAACAGGCAAGACGAGGCAGACCGTTGATCCGCATGGCACAGGCACCGCACTTGCGTATCATGCAGCCGCATTCCCACGCAATGGGGGAAACGACCGTTCCGTTCTTTTCACACAGAGGGCTGCGGTGATTCAGCTCGTTCAACACCGAAGCAATCGAGGTGTCCGCACTTCCCTCAAAGGTAAACTCCTGCCAGCAGGGAGAAGCCTGCGGGTTTTCCTGCCGTTTGATTCGGATGGTGTAGTTCATAAATCATACCGCCTTTCCGGGATGGATTTAAAGCTGATGGCGATATGCTGCCCGTTCCAGTGTGCCACGGTAGTTTTGCAGTAAACGGCATCATTGCGTTGTGGATAATCTGCCCGCCAGTGCGCGCCCCGGCTTTCTTTTCGGGCGAGGGCGCTTTCCAGCATGGCACGACCCAGAAGCGGAAGTGTGCCGGACAACTTGCGGATTTCCTGAACGCCCGTTTCCAATGTCTGCGTATCCCGCACGACACCGAGTGCGTTCAACAGAATACGATTCATCTGCATTTGAGCATCCGGGGAAAGATCGGGCAGAAGGGGTTCTTCGGCACAGGGCATATTGGGGGAGCCGGCTGCTTCCTGACAGGCAGTTTCCGCAGCGATCTGCCCTCCATAGATCGCACCCAGAAGGGAATTTCCACCCAGACGGTTTGCGCCGTGGTACTGAGCGCAGCATTCACCGGCAGCGTACAGATTCCGCATCGAAGTGCGGTGCCGCTCGTCCACCTGAATGCCGCCCATAAAGTAATGGATACCCGGCAAAATTGGAATGGGTTCTTTGCGAATATCTTTGTGCAGATAGGTCTGACAATCATCCACCAGTCCGGCAAGTTTATGTTCCATGACTTCCTTGGGGAGTTCTGTCATGTCGAGGAACACCTCATAATCACGGCTGACCGTCCAGACTTCCCGCGCGGTGATGTCACGCGGCATCAGGTTGCCGAGTTCTGGATATTTTTCTTCCATGAAATACCACGGCTTCCCGTTCCGCAATGCAAGCAGCCGCCCGCCCTCACCACGGGCTGCCTCACTCAGAAGCATCCGTTTTCCGCCCTGTTCGACCGTGGTGGGGTGGTACTGGATCATTTCAAGATTTGCCATCGGAACACCCAGACGGAACAGTTCTGCGGTGACTTCTCCGGTATTGGCAAGAGAGCCGGTCGTATCACCGAATAAGCCATGCGGCCCGCCTGTGGCAATCAGGACGGCATCGCATACAAACCGCAGCAGTTCGCCGGTATAGGTGTCCTGCACTGTGCAGCCGCCGCAGATGCTCCCGGAAAACAGCAGGGTGCGGAACTTATGGTGAGGAAAGCGTTCGACCGTTCCTGCGCTTTCTTCCCGGCGCACAGCATCGATCAGAGCGGTCATCAGTTGCTTTCCCGTATCGCTTTGTGCAAAGGCCGTCCGCTTTTTCTTCTGTCCGCCAAAATTCCGCAGGTCGAGTTCATCGTCATCTGTCACGTTGAACTGTACTCCCAGACGGTGCAGACTGTGCACCAGTTCGGGCGCAGCCTGCGTCATCCCCCAGACTGCATTCGGGTCAGCAAGTCCGCAGGCGGCGGTCAGGGTGTCTGCATAATGCTGCTCCGGGCTGTCCTCCTCTCCCTTGGTATTCAAGGCTGCATTGATTCCACCCTCTGCCATAACAGACTGCGCCCTCTCGGAGGCAAGGGAGGACACCAGCTTTACCGTCCAGCCGTTTTTCACAGCAGTCAAAGCAGCGGAAAGTCCTGCCAGTCCTGCACCCACGATCACCAAAGTGTGTTTCATACGTTGTTCCACCCAATATAATATAGAATGATCGAACCGGCAGCAAACAGCACCAGTACAGAAAGAATCAGATAGAGGTCGCCGCGCTGTTCCTTATCCCGGACAATGCCCAGCGATACCAGAAGAGGCCGGAGATTGAGCAGAAGATGCACAAATACCGAAGCAACCAGTAAAAGCTGCGTCAGCAGCCGGACCGTTGTGAACGGAAACAGAATGTATACGCCGTTCTGCACTTTGCCGAACACACCAATATGGAAAAAGAGCATAAGCAAAATGGCAAGCCCACTGGCACGCCTTGCCCAGAACAGACGCGTTCTGCTTTCCGTAGGGCTTTCCGCCGTAACGGGAAGCCCGGAATATCTGCGCGGTCAGCAAAAGACCAAGGACGGTGTGCGCCGCCAGAATGCCAACGCCGATCCATGCCAGAAACTTTCCTGCCCCGGAACTGATGCCCAGCAACATAAAACTGCCCATCAGCCCATGAAGCAGACAGATGAAAAGCAGCAGAACGGAGAGGATGGTGTTCAGTTTTCGCATGAGGGGTCCTCCATTTCTTCTGCGGAAAGCAGAAGGATGTCTGCATCCGGCAATGCTGTTGCATCAAGCATATTTTCTGAAACTAGCAGCAGTTGATACCGCCCATTGATTGCACGGGAACGCAGCATGGTTTCGCTGTGCTGCTTCAACGTGACATCTGCTCCGGCAGCGGTCAGGCGTTCACAAAGAGCCGTTGCATAGCGAAGCAAGGGATAGTCTGTTTTGCAGACCGAAAGCGTCATGTGCGGCAGTCCGGCATCGAAAAGGACTTCTGTCTCACCGGAAACAAATGCTTTCAGGTCATTCCGGAAATCCGCATCAGAAAACGATTCCAGTTCAGGGTTGATGCAGAACAGATAGTTACCCTCCAGCGGTGCGGCCATTTGTGCGGCACGTTTCGCTTTCGGGGTCGCACCGGTCAGCCCATCCAGAATAGAGGGCGGTGAGTGCATAAATACGCCAAACGCGGCAAGAAATCCCAATGTCAGAACCAGCGTGATCAATTTTCGTTTCACAGATAGACCTCTTTTATTGCATGGTTGTTCAAATACAAAATCTTCTGCTCAGAACGCAGCAGTTGAATGAATACTCAACTATATTGTATGCGAAATAAGGAGGCTGTCAAGGTCTGTTAGACGACAAATCGCGGGAAGCAGATGCTAACTTTTCCTCTTGACAACGGAGAAAAAGCAGATATAATATGATTGAATGGTTGTTCAACTACAAAACGAGGAGAACGTCTGATGTCAAATTCTTTATACACCTGTAATTGCGATGTGATCCATGAGGACATCGTGAACGATGTAAAAGGCAAAATGCAGCCGAAAGACGATTATATCCAGCTTGCATCGCTTTTCAAGCTGTTCGGAGATGGCACAAGAGTGCAGATCCTTCATGCTCTGGAACAGAGCGAGATGTGTGTATGCGACCTTGCGGTTCTGCTGGGCGTCACCAAATCGGCGGTCTCTCACCAGCTGAAAGCACTCCGGCTTGCCGGACTGGTCAAATTCCGAAGAGAGGCCCAGATCGTGTATTATTCGCTGGCGGATGATCATGTAAAGGAGATCATCGACAAGGGATTTGAGCATTTAAGAGGATGATCGCGCAAGCGATTATCTTTTTGTCTTTTAAGTTGAGCGATTGAACAATTAAGAAAACGTAGTGGAGGTCAAAATGAAAAGAGTATTCATCCTGAAAGGTCTGGATTGCCCGAATTGTTCCGCCAAGATAGAAAAAGAGGTCGGAGCATTGCCGGGAGTGGAATCCTCGGTTGTGAATTTAATGCAGCAGACACTGACCGTTCAGTCAGAAAAGTCTGCGGATGCAACATTGGCGGAACAGGTCGAAATGATCGTTCACAGCCACGAGCCGGACGTTGAGGTGTCGGAAAAGCAGCCGGAAGCCACTGCACCTGTCAAAAAAGAAGAAAAAGCGGCGGTCTATAACGATGAGGACAAGAAGCGCACGATACGTCTTGCCGTGGGTGCTGCGGTCTATGCAATCGGTATGGCATTGACCGTGTTCGCAAAGCTGCCGACTCCAGCAGAACTGGCATTTCTGATCGTGGCGTATGTGATCCTTGGTTGGGATGTCGTGTGGCAAGCAGTGAAAACATCACCAGAGGACAGGTATTTGACGAGCATTTCCTGATGAGTGTTTCCACAATCGGCGCATTTGCCATCGGGGAATACCCGGAAGCCGTTGCAGTCATGCTGTTCTATCAGGTCGGAGAGTTTTTCCAGTCGCTGGCGGTAAAGCGTTCCAGAAAGTCCATCTCTGACCTTATGGACATCCGTCCGGATTCGGCGACCGTCAAGCGGAATGGCGTATTGCAGGTCGTTTCTCCGGAAAGCGTTGCGGTGGGCGAGATCATCGTGGTAAAACCCGGTGAAAAAATCCCGCTGGATGGCATCGTTGTGGATGGCGAATCCATGCTGGACACCAAGGCACTGACCGGCGAATCTGTGCCGAGAAGCATCCGCAAAGGCGATGAAGCCCTGTCCGGCTGCATCAACCAGAGCGGTTTGCTGACGCTGAAAGTCACAAAGAGCTTCGGGGAATCCACAGTGTCGAAGATCATTGACCTTGTGGAGAATGCCTCCGCAAGAAAAGCTCCTACCGAGAACTTCATCACGACCTTTGCACGATACTATACGCCGGTCGTTGTTGGAATGGCGGCTGTGTTGGCGATCATTCCGCCGCTCGTCCTTGGTGGCGGCTGGTCTGAGTGGCTGCGCAGAGGTTTTGTGTTCCTGATCGTTTCCTGCCCGTGTGCATTGGTCATTTCCATTCCCCTGACCTTCTTCGGTGGTATCGGTGCTGCATCCAAGCGCGGTGTGCTGGTAAAGGGCAGCAACTATCTGGAGGCACTGAACAAAGTGAGCGTGGTGGTCTTTGATAAGACCGGCACCTTGACAAAAGGTGTTTTTGAGGTCGCAAATATCATTCCGGCAGCCGGATACCAGAAAGAGCAGGTATTGGAGTATGCTGCACAGGCAGAGAGTTATTCCAACCACCCGATTGCAAAGTCGATTCTTGCAGCTTATGGAAAGTCGATCGACCAGAAGCAGTTCTCTGGCTTTGAGGAAATCTCTGGACATGGCATCAGTGTTATGGTGCAGGGAAAGAAGGTGCTGGCTGGCAATAGTAAGCTGATGGAATCTGAAAAGATTGCCTATTCTGCTTGCGATGCAGCCGGAACAAAGGTCTATGTAGCAGCGGATGGCAGCTATGTAGGCTGTATCCTGATTGCAGATGAGGTGAAACCGGACAGCAACCGCGCAATCGCAGAGCTGAAAAAAATCGGCGTGGAAAAAACTGTTATGCTCACCGGCGATGATGAGCGAATCGGCAAGTCGGTGGCAGACGAACTTGGTCTGGATGCGTATTATGCACAGCTCTTGCCCGACCAGAAGGTCGAAAAGCTGGAAATGCTGGATAAGCAGAAACGGCAGGGCAGCAAGCTCGCCTTTGTGGGCGATGGCATCAACGATGCCCCTGTTCTTGCCCGTGCAGATGTCGGCATTGCCATGGGAGGTCTTGGCTCGGATGCCGCGATTGAAGCTGCGGATGTTGTTCTGATGACAGATGAACCGTCGAAACTTGTGGAAGCCATTGATGTTGCAAAGGCTACGAAACGGATTGTGATGCAGAACATCGTGATTGCTCTTGGCATCAAGAGCGTGTTCCTTGTTCTGGGCGCACTCGGCATGGCCGGTATGTGGGAAGCCGTGTTCGGTGATGTGGGTGTCACGATCATCGCCGTTCTGAACGCAATGCGGATTCTGAAGAAATAAGCACAAACAAAAACAGGGTGCGCCCGATGGGGCACTTTGGTGACAGCGAAAACGATTGTATCGTTGAAGAAATAACTCAAGCGGATACATTGCCGTGTGCGATGTATCCGCTTTTTATAAAATATGATAGGGGATATTATAAACCCGCTTGCAATCCCACTCAAAATATGGTATATGTTATACGAAACCAAATCGTAAATGGACGATTTTCCGTTCAATGATGTATAAAGGAGGTGACCGCTATGACCGCTGTGATCTACGCCCGCTATTCCAGCGACAACCAGCGCGAAGAATCCATTGAGGGTCAGATTCGTGAATGCACGGCCTATGCCGAAAAGAACGACATCACCATCGTCAAGCACTACATTGATCGTGCCATCTCTGCTAAAACAGATAATCGCCCGCAGTTCCAACAGATGATCAAAGACAGCGACAAGAAGCTGTTTGACATCGTTCTGGTCTGGAAACTCGACCGTTTTGCCCGGAACCGCTACGACAGCGCACGGTACAAGACCCAGCTGAAGAAGAACGGTGTCAAGCTCATGTCGGCCACAGAAATCATCTCCGAGGGGCCGGAGGGCATCATTTTGGAGTCGGTGCTGGAGGGCTATGCAGAATACTACTCCGCTGACCTTGCCGAAAAGGTTGTCCGTGGACAGACGGAGAATATCCTGAAAGGTCGCTGCAATGGTGGGCGTGGAACGTTTGGTTATACGCTGGATTCCGAGCGAAAATTTCACATCGATCCGCTTGCCTCCCCTTTCGTGCTGGAAGCGTTCAGGAAGTACCGGGATGGTCTTACGATGAAAGAAATTCGGGACTGGCTGAATGAAAATGGCATCAAGAACCCGGTCGGCAGCGCGTTCACCTATAACAGTGTCGAACATATGCTCAAGAATCGGCGTTACATCGGAGAACTGAAATTCCGGGACGTGGTCGTGCCCGATGCGATTCCGCCCATCGTGCCGCTGGAATTGTTCGATGATGTGCAGGAAAAGATTGCCAAAAACAAGAAAGCCCCTGCTCGGAGAAAGGCAGAGGACGATTACCTGCTGACAACCAAGTTGCACTGCGGCTGCTGTGGCGCACTGATGTTTGGTGAGAGCGGTACGAGCCGGACGGGAGAAGTCCACCGCTATTATAAATGTGCCACTGCCAAAAAGAAGAAGGGCTGCAAGAAAAAACCGTCTGCAAACAGTGGTTGGAAGATCTGGTGGTCAACCAGACCATGCAGCTTGTCCGGGATGATGCCGCAATGGAATCCATCATTGCCAAGGTCATGGAGCTGCAAGACCGGGAGAATACCAATCTTCCCCCTCTATGAGAAGCAGCTCCGGGATGCGG
>ENA-OQJN01000333-OQJN01000333.1-human-gut-metagenome-genome-assembly--contig:-NODE-333-length-21287-cov-4.481664_pt1 | contig 21287 bp, 18 predicted proteins | sample MGYA00242610_ERZ504777 | MGnify/ENA primary metagenome ERZ504777 (study PRJEB26092, sample SAMD00036350) | human gut metagenome | host: Homo sapiens | study: EMG produced TPA metagenomics assembly of... | reverse complement strand
AAGAAGAAAACTATTGGTTAAGATTGGAGCTCGACTGTTTAAAAGGATTGAGGAGGCTGCGCTTAGAGGAAGAAGCAGCGCAGAAGAAAAAGCAAGGCTCGCACACAGCCTCCGAGGATCCTATCGATTAAAAGACATCCTTGCTTTTCTTAAACTGCCGAAATCCACCTATATGTATTGGCAAAAGCGCTTGAATCGTCCCTCGAAAGATGCTGAACTCGAAGGTAAAATCAAAGCAATCCGGAACTCGCATGCAAATTATGGCTATCGCCGGATTTATGGAGCACTTCGTGCAGAAGGTCTCTCTGTAAACCGAAAACGAGTCCAACGCGTAGTCCAAAGACTAGGACTTCAAGTCACGGCCTTCACTCGTAGAAGCCGAAAATATTATTCTTATAAAGGAAAGGTTGGTAAGGTGGCTCCCAATCGGTTAAAGCGCCGGTTTGACACCTGCATTCTGCACCAGAAAATCACCACAGATACGACCGAATTCAAGTATTACCAACTGGATGAACAGGGACACCTGGTCACGAAAAAACTCTATCTTGATCCGTTCCTTGATCTCTACAATAGAGAAATTATCAGCTACAGCATCACGAAACGGCCATGTACCGAAGGGATAACCACTGCGCTGAATAAAGCCATCAAAATAACATCAGACTGTAAGTATCGACGCACTTTTCATTCCGACCAAGGTTGGGCCTACCAGATGGGATGTTACACCAAACGATTAAGAGAAGAGCGAATTTTTCAAAGTATGTCTCGGAAAGGGACGTGCTTGGATAACAGTGTTATGGAAAACTTCTTTGGCCTACTGAAACAGGAAATTTACTATGGACATACATATCACAGCTTTGATGAACTGAAGCAGGCTATAGAGCGATTCATCAAATACTATAATGAACGGAGAAGCAAAGAAAAACTCGGTTGGTGCAGCCCAGTAGAATACCGACTTCGCCATACCGCGGCATAGAAAAACCACCGCAACATTTTGTTACGGTGGCTAGGTCTAACTTTTTGGGGTCACATCATGGAGGGAGCTCTTCGCGTCTATTTCGTTTCTAAATAGGTCCAGCCTTCTTCCTGGCGGACTTTCTGTTCTTTCATGAGATGACCCAAGGCCCGTTTAAAAGCAGCCTTGCTGAGGCCGAATTTGGCCTTGATGACGGCCGGTGCCGTCTTGTCGCCATAGGGCATCTTGCCCTTGCGCTGTTCGAGGAACTGCAGGATCTTCTCGGCGTCGGGATTGATGGCATTTTCCTTGGTCTGGCGCAGGGAAATATTGATGCGCCCGTCTTCGCGCAGGAAGGTGATGCGGCCCTTGATCATCTGGCCGATGAGGATCGGTCCGTTGAATTCACTGCGGTGCAAAAAGGCGATCCACCGTTCGCGGGTCATGAGGTAGGCCCCCTGATCGGTCATGTTGTAGATGGCCCCTTCGACCCAGTCGCCGACTTTGGCATCTGTCGCAGCCCGCGAGGCCCGGCGCATTTCGTCTTCGACTTCCATCGACACGGCCAGGCGGTGGGACTTGTCTTCATAGAGTTTGACCCAGACGTACTCCCCTTCTTTAGGGCGGCCTTTCATTTCGGCAAAGGGCATGAAGATGCCTCGTTCCGTTCCGACGTCAACGAAGGCGCCGAAGCGCGTCGTATTGATGACCGGCGCATAACCGATCTGGCCGATCTTGATCTTGGGCAGGCGCATGGACGCCGTAAGGCGGCCCGATGGGTCGTGGTACAGAAAGACCGTCACCGAATCGCCGATATGGACCTCTTCCGTCTGCTGATTGATATGGAGGAGGATGTCGTCATTGGTATTGCCCGTGCCGCCGTCCAAAAAGGCACCCATCTCGCTTTGGCGCAGGACTTCTAACGTCGCGATGCTGTTTTCTTGAAGTGTCGTCATATTATTCACCTTCGTAGTCGATCCGCGGTGCGTCGGCCCACAAGTTTTCCAGGTCGTAATACTGGCGTTCCTGTTCGACGAAGACGTGGGCAATGACTTCACCGGCATCGATGAGGATCCACTTGCCTTCGTGGTAGCCTTCGACGTGGAGGATGGGATAGCCGTTCTTTTCCATCTGTTCTTCGATGTTGTCGGCAATGCTCTGGGTCTGACGGTTGTTGCGGGCACTGCAGATGACGAAGTAATCGGCCATGAGGGACGAATCCTTGATGTCCAGGACGGCGATGTTCCAGGCTTTCTTGTCGTCGGCTGCAGCGCAGACGATTTCATAGCTGGATAATTCTTTCATCGGTTCAGCGTTAGCTGGTTTCATGGTAATTGGCATATATGAAAAGTCTCCTTTTTATACGAATTTAAGATTGTTTATCATCGGGCGTCGGAGCTGCCGAGATGGCGTTGTTGGTCCGGCCGATGACTTTTTGGACTTCGACCGGGTCGTAGGTCCAGTAATATTTATTGTCGCTGTTCTTGCCGCCCTGGGCCATTTCGCCGGGCAGGATGTAGAAGTTGATGTTGTCGGCCGTGACGTTGCGGAAATCAAAGGCCAATTCGGCCATATCTTTGGCCGGGATATTGGAATCGACGTTGTGCCACAGGCGGTACATGAAGAAGGCATTGCTCAGACCGAAGTCCTTTTGCCGGTCTTCATAGAAGTTCTTGATGAACCGTTCCTGGCGCTGGGTCCGCGAGACATAGCCGTTGCCGTCGAGGTAGCGCATATAGCCCGTTGCTTCCTTGCCGTCGAGGGTCTGGTAGCCTTGGAAGATGTTGATGTCCGTTTCCCCGGCTGCGTCGGCGTGGTACATGTTCTTTTCCACGTAGAGGGGCACGCCGCCGTTCATGTCGACCATCTTAGCGAAGGATTCCGGCGTAAAGGCTGCGTAGTACGGAAGGGGAATGTGGAAGATGTCTTCGACGACGGCCCGTACCAGGCTGATACCGCCTTCAGTGTAGACGTCCTGCAGTTCTTGGATCCCCTTTTCCTTGCGCCCTTCGATTTTCGTGTCGTCAGGCAGCATGATGATGTCGATGTGCTTCTTATCCTTGTTGATGGCGGCGACGCCGACGAAGTTGGCCTGCTGAGGATTTTCTCCGTCCGTGCCGATGAGGAGCACGTAGAGCGGCTTATCGGCGCTGGTCTGGACGAAATCATTGCTGCTGGCCGGCGTCGTATCGGGACCGTCGGGCTGAGCCGCCGGACTGGTGAAGTGGATATAGGCCGAGCGGCAGACGAGGAAGATGGCCACGGCAGCGACGACGGCCAAGATGCGGTTTAAGATTCTTCTTCTCTTTTCTCGTGTCATCGTCCGGCCTTCCTCGCTGCCTCTTTCATCATGGCGCTGATGTGGGCGTTGCGGTTGGTGACCGTGCCGACGAAGATCGGTTTCTTCTGGTCGAGGAGGTGGCGGATCGTCGAATCGTAGCCTAAGAGGACGGCTTCATCGAGGTCCCGTTCGGCGGCCTGGCGCAGGGCTTCGACGCCGTCAAAGTCGCGGTTCACTTCGATATAGTCGGCCATGAAGATGATTTTTTCCAGTTTTCCCATGGCTTCGGCACCCGTCGTGTGATGGGCCACAGCGGCCAGGATATCGGGATCGTCAATGCCGTACTTCTCCCGGGCCAAGGTCACGGCGGCATAGCCGTGGAGCAGGCTGCCGATGTTAAAGATCGGCGCCGGAAGGTCCGTAAAGGAGCGGCTGGCCAGAGCCTGCATCTCTTCGAGGGGCTTTTGTTTGGCCGCATCGTGAAGGAGGGCCGCTACTTCCGCCGCATCGGCATCGCTGCCATAGCGGTCGGCTAAGTGCCGGGCCGCAGCGGCCACGCCCAGGACATGGGTATAGCGATTCGGCGTCAGGGATTGTTTTAAATCTGCTTTGATGGCATCTTTGAATTCTTCGTTGTACATTGATATACTCCATTTTTTCTGATGTATTCGACGACGGCCGAAGGCATCATATAGCGGACGGACAGGCCCAGGCGAATGCGGCGCCTGAGTTCTGTCGAAGAGATTTCCATCGTCGGGACCGGCAGTTTGAGAATGTTTTTCCCCAGCTCGCCAAAGGACGAGATGATGGAATCGATCTGTTCCGAGCCGTCGGGACGGGTCGCACCGATAAACTGGCACAGGCTGAGGATTTCCTCCGGATTGTTCCAGTTGTGCAGGTCGTGGATCGTATCGGTCCCCGAGATGAAATACAGGCTGTGCGACGGGCCGTATATTTCTTTTAAAAGCCGCAGCGTATCGACCGTATAGGAATTTCCCTGACGGCGCATCTCCATATCGCTGACGGTAAAGTACGGGTTGTCAGCCGTAGCCAGACGCGTCATGGCCAATCGCTGCTCGGCTGTCGCACCGCAGACATCCTTATTGGGTGTAATGTACGACGGCACGAACAGGACCTTCTTTAAATGAAAGGCCTGGCGCGCTTCTTCGGCAATCATGAGGTGTCCTAAGTGGATGGGATTAAAGGTCCCCCCCATGACGCCGAGCCTAGTGATTTCCATGGTACAAATAGATTCCTCCCCAGGCGATAGCTACGGCTAACGCATAAAGCAATAAAAACTTGGCATAGTGTCGGTATTCAAATCGTGTTTTCGGTGAAGCGGCATATTGGCGAAGAGTCCGCCCGTAACCGCGAAGCAGGCGCAGCATCAGCGGATCTGACCCTGGCCGTCGATGAGGTATTTATACGAAACCAAGGCTTCGAGGCCCATAGGACCGCGGACGTGCAGTTTCTGCGTGCTGATGCCGATTTCGGCACCAAAGCCGAACTCGAAGCCGTCGGTAAAGCGCGTCGAGGCGTTGACGTAGACCGCAGCCGAATCGACGGATTTTTGGAAGGCTTCGGCCGTTTCTTTATTATTGGTCACGATGGCTTCCGAGTGGTGAGTGCTGAAGCGGCGGATGTGGTCCAAGGCTTCGTCGAGAGAGTCGACGACTTTGACCGACATGATGAGGCTGTTGTATTCCGTCGCCCAGTCTTCGTCATCGGCGGCCTTCATGGCACTGACGGCCCGGGCTTCGTCGTCGCCGCGAAGTTCGACGGCATCGTCTTTCATGACCGGTGCCAATGTTTCTAAAAAGTCCTTGGCGACGTCGCGGTGGACCAAGAGGGTTTCCATGGCGTTGCACGTCGACGGCCGCGATACCTTGGCATTTTCGACGATCTTAACGGCCATGGAAAGGTCGGCATCCTTATCGACATAGACGTGGCAGACGCCGCTTCCCGTTTCGATGCAGGGAACGGTGGCCGTATCGACGACCATGCGGATCAGGCCGGCACCGCCGCGGGGAATAGCCAAATCGATGAAGCCCCGTAAGGTAAGGAGCTCTTTGACCAGGGCCCGGTCCGTATTTTCAATGATGTTGACACTGTTTTCCGGAAGGCCGGCCGCTTTCAGTCCCTGACGGATGACCGAGGTCAGGGCCGTATTGGAGGCGATGGCTTCACTGCCGCCGCGGAGGACGCAGGCGTTGCCGGCTTTGATGCACAGGGCTGCCGCATCAACGGTGACGTTGGGCCGCGATTCAAAGATGATGGCAATGACCCCTAAGGGAACGCTGACCTTCTTGATAGCAAGGCCGTTGGGACGCGTAAATTCATCGAGGACGATACCCGACGGATCGCGAAGGTCGATGACCTGGCGAACGCCTTCGGCCATGGCCGAAATTCGTTCTTTGGTCAGGGTCAGGCGGTCGACCATGGCCGGCGCCATCCCCTTTTCCTTAGCCCGCTTCAAATCTTCGGCGTTGGCCGACAGGATGGCGTCGCTGTGGGCCATGAGGGCATCGGCAATATAGGCCAGGGCCTTATTTTTGACGTCCGTTCCGGCCGTTTGCAGGACGTACGATGCTTCTTTGGCGTCGCGGCCCTTGCGGTATACTTCAGATATCATGGGAAAAACCCCTTTCTAATACATGACGACCAGATTGTCGCGGTGGATGACTTCATCAAAGATGCCGTTGTGGCCGAGGACTTCGGCGATATCTGCCGACTGGCGGCCCTTGATGGCATTGATGTGGACACTGCCGTAGTTGGAAATGCCCTTGGCAATGGTCAATCCATCGTAGACGACGCTGACGATGTCCCCTTCTTCAAAGAGGCCTTCGACAGCGGTGATGCCCACCGGAAGGAGGCTCGAGCCCTTGTCGATGATGGCGTCGCGGCAGCCCTTATCGACGATGAGTTTTCCCGTCGCCTTGCTGCCCGAAACGAGCCAGCGCTTCTTCGAATGGAGCGGCGTTTCCTTGGCTTTGAACAAGGTCCCTACGTCTTCACCGGCGCAGATGCGGCTGACGATGTCGTCTTCACTCCCGGAGGCGATGACCATGTCGACGTCGGCTGCGGTGGCAATGGCCGCCGCCTGGATTTTGGTGTACATGCCGCCCGTCCCCATGGAGGAACCGGCGTCGCCGGCAATGTCGTAAATGTGTTTATCGATATTATCGACGTAGGAAATGATTTTGGCATCGGAATGGGTCCTGGGATTATCCGTATAGAGACCGTCGATGTCCGACAACAGGATGAGCAGGTTGGCGTCGACGAGACCACTGACCATGGCCGACAAGGTGTCGTTATCGCCGATCTTATATTCATCGACGGCGACGACGTCGTTTTCGTTGATGATGGGAATGATGCCCATATCGATCATAGTCAGGAGGGCATTGCGCGAGTGCATGAATTTGCTGCGGTCCTGGGAGTCCATGCGGGTCAAAAGGACCTGGCCGACGACTTGGCCGTATTCGCGGAACAGCCGTTCATAGGTGTGCATGAGAACACCTTGTCCGACGGCGGCTAAGGCCTGTTTTTCCCGAATCGACTTCGGTCGGTGATCAAGATTAAGCGGGGCCATACCGGCATTGGTCGCCCCGGAGCTGACCAAGATCATTTCCTTCCCCTGATTCTGCAAATCTGCCAATTCTCGGACTAAATGCTCCATGCGGCGGTAGTTCAATTTGCCCGTCCCATGGGAAATCGTACTGGATCCGACCTTGACGACGATGCGCTTCTTGTGGTCAAAATCCCTGCGTCTGCTGTTCACCATGCCTCACGTCCTAGTCTTTAATAAATTCGTACTTCGATTTCTTATCTTTCTTCTTGAATAAAATGCCGTAGTGGCCGATGACCTGAATCAATTCGGCACCGAGCATATCGGCCAGGTCTTCCATCGTTTCTTTGGTCGGAAGGTTAGCGTTATTGAGGACGTGGGCCTTAATCAATTCCCGCGCCGTAAGCGCTGCTCTGGCACTGTCGATGACGGCGTCGCTTAAGCCGTCTTTTCCGATTTGGACGACGGCCGGCATGAGGCTGGCCATCCCCCGTAACTGCTGTCTGTCTTTATTATTCATATACGTCTCCCTTTATTTGTGGTATTCGAATTCCATGGCGTAAATGCGGACCGTATTGCCATCCTGGATGCCGTGTTCCTGGAGGAGCTTATCGAGCTCCATATAGCGCCAAATGCGCTGGAAACGACGCAGGGACTGGTCGTCGTCGAAGTTGGTCATGGCAACCAAATTTTCAATGCGGGCGCCGGTGATGACGAAAGCCCCGTCCGTATCGCGGGTCACTTCAAAGTCCGGCTTATTCTGAGCCTTATAGACGACTTCTTCCGTCGTTTCGTCGGCTTCTTCGACGTATTCTTCAAGGAGGGTCCAGACCCGTTCTAACAGTTTATCCATGCCGTCGCCGCTTACGGCGCAGATAGGATAGACTTCGATGCCCTTGGCCGCCATGTAGTCCATGAGGCGCTCGAGGTTGTCTGAATCGTCGGTTAAGAGGTCGATCTTATTAGCCGCTACGATCTGGAGCTTGCGCGACAGTTTTTCGCTGTATTTGGCAAGTTCGGCGTTGATCTTTTCATAGTCTTCGATAGGGTCGCGGCCTTCCATGCCCGATACGTCGAGGACGTGGATCAAGATCTTCGTCCGTTCGATATGGCGCAGGAAATCGTGACCGAGGCCGACGCCTTCACTGGCCCCGTCGATGAGGCCGGGAATGTCGGCCATGACGAAGCTGCGGTGATCGGGCAGATCGACGACGCCGAGGATCGGGTTGAGGGTCGTAAAGTGATAGGCTGCAACTTCTGGCTGGGCTGCCGAAACCTTTCTCAGGATGCTCGATTTGCCGACGCTGGGATAGCCCAGGAGGCCGACGTCAGCCAAGACTTTCAGTTCCAGCCGCAGCCACCGTTCTTCTCCCGGTTCGCCCCGTTCGGCAAAGGTCGGCGTCCGATTGGCACTCGTTCTAAAATGCCAGTTGCCGCGACCGCCGCGGCCGCCTTTAGCGACGATGGCCTGTTGGCCGTCCCGCGACAAGTCGGCCATGATCTGGCCCGTTTCTTCATCTTTTACGATCGTTCCCAAAGGAACGGTAATCAACAAGTCTTCGGCGTTTCTGCCGTACTTATTGCTGCCTTCGCCCTTTCCGCCGGGCTTGGCCTTGAACAGGCGGCGAAAACGAAAGTCGACGAGGGTGTTGACGTTGCGGTCAGCGACGAGAACGACGTTGCCGCCCTGACCGCCGTCGCCGCCGTTCGGTCCGCCCTTGGGGACGAACTTTTCATGCCGGAAACTGCTCATGCCGTCGCCGCCCTTGCCGGACTGTACAAAAATTCTTGCTCTGTCTATAAACATAGGTCACCTCATATGAAAATACATGGGGATATAGAAAGAGACACAGCATACATATACCATGTCTCCTGTCTATCTGTCCATCAATATCAAAATTAACCGACCCTTTTCCGCTTATGATAACGGAAAGGGTACGAAAAAGTCATGAGACTCTTTACGATAAAATTTTAAATCATATTTGCCAATCTGTAAAGTCATTTTTCCTTAATAATTTCCAAGGCCTTTTCAAACTGCGTATCCGTCGGATCCGATGGCGTAAGGGGTACGACGACGTCCGGTTCGATGCCGACACCGTCGATTTCACGGCCATTGGTCGTGCGATACTTGGCGACGGTCACCTTGACGGCCGACTGCTGGCTCAAGGGGAAGACCCCTTGTACGGTGCCCTTGCCGTAGGTCTTGACGCCGACGATGGGACCGAGCTGCATGTCCTGAACGGCACCAGCAATGATTTCAGAGGCGCTGGCCGAGTTTTCATTGACCAAGACGACGAGAGGAATGAGGTCATTCGTTCCTTCTGCCGTGTACTGGTCGACTTTGCCGTCCTGTTCGGTATAGGACACGATAGTGCTGTTGGGCGGGACGAAGTTGCTGGCTACGCCGACGGCCTGTTCCACGATGCCGCCGGGGTTGTCGCGAAGGTCGAGGATCATCTTCTTCATCCCCTGTTCGCGCAGCTTCGTATATTCCTTGGTAAAGTCATCGGCCGTTCCTTCACCAAAGACGGCGATGCGGATATAGCCGATGTCCGTGCCTTCAATCATCTTGCCGGCCACGGTCGGTACATGGATCTGACGGCGTTCGACGGTAAAGGTCTTATCTTCGCCGTCGCGGCGGACGACTAAGGTGACGCTGGTATTGGCCGCCCCTCGGATGCGCTTAGACACGTCTTCGAGTTTATTGCCGTCGACCGGCGTTCCATCGATAGATACCAGGATGTCGCCGCGCTGAAGTCCCGCTTCGGCAGCCGGGCTGTCGTCCATGACGCCGGCGATGAGGACGCCGTCATCAGTGGACCCGATGTAGACGCCGATGCCGGCATAGGTGCCGCTCATCTGGGCCGAAAAGTCCTTATACAGCTCGCCGCCGAGGTAGACCGAATGCTTGTCCCCCAAGGTGCTGACCATGCCGTTCAGGGCCCCGTCAAAGAGAGCACTGCGGTCGACGTTTTCCGCATAATGGCTTTCGATGATTTCCAAGGTACGGAAAAATTCAAACATGGCAGTCGCCCGGCCCGTATAGTACCAAAACATGCCGAAGACGGCCAGAATCATGACGATCATACCGCTGCAAAAGAAGGCAAGGGGCCGGCGAACTTTTTCCCAGGCCTGGCGTATAGTTTGTTTATTCATTCATATCTCCTTCTTTGGAAATCAAGGCCGCGAGAAACGGACAAGCTGCAGTAAAAACACTTATAAATAGGCTGACGGATCGACGGGGTCCCCGTTGGCACGGACTTCGAAGTGAACGTGCGGGCCTGTCGAGTTGCCCGTCGAGCCGGCATAGGCGATGACCTGGCCCTGGGAAACGGCCTGACCTTCGGAGACAGCCAGTTCCTGATTATGGCCGTAAAGGGTCGACAAGCCGTTGCCGTGGTCGATGATGACAGCATAGCCGTAACCGCTGATCCAGCCGGCTTCGACGACGACACCGCCGTCGGCTGCATGGACCGGTGTGCCGTAATCGACACCGATATCCATGCCGCTGTGATAGATTGTCGTCCCGAAGATTGGATGGGGTCCGATAGCCATAGGGCGAAGTAACGACGCCGTTGACCGGCCAAATCATGGCTCCGGAGCCGCTGACCGGCTGGTAGGAGTCACTGCTGCCGCCACCGCCGCCAGACGAAGCCTGAGCGGCAGCTGCTGCTGCCTGTGCCGCCCGGTCGGCTGCACGCTGGCGCAGCATTTCAGCAATGGCCTGCGACGACTGCTGGTATTCGTTATAAGCCTGTTCGGCTACGGCTTTATCATTCTGAGCCTGATAGAGAATGGCCTGCTGTTCCTTGCGGCGGCTTTCGATTTCATCGCGCTTAGCCGCTGCCTGGTCGCGGAGCTGGGCCTGGCGGGCACGCTGGGTTTCCAGTTCCTGCTTGGCCGTTTCAATGGCCGCCCGTTCCTGACGGATGTCGGAAATCAAGGTGATATCGGCGTCGATGATACGGCGCAGTAATTCCAGGCGGTTGGAAAAGTCGCTGAAATCCTTGGCCCCGAGGACGACGTCGAGATAGCTCAATTGGCCGTGCATATAGATGTCGCGGACGCGCTTGGTAAAGACACCTTCCCGCACCTTGAGCCGGGCCTGGGTCTTTTCCAGTTCAGCCTGGGTGGCGGCAATTTTTTCTTCCGTCGCCTTCAGTTCATTGGCCACGGCCTGGTAGTCGCGCTGAGCCGCTTCGAGCTGCTGCTGGATGGCATAGAGCCGATCGTTGACGCTGCCGATGACAGCTTCGGCCTGAGCCTTCTTCTCGCTTTCCTGAGCCATCCGGTTCTGAACGTCCGACAGCTGGTTCTGCAAGTCTTCGTCTTCGCCAAAGACGGCAAAGTTGGGGGTCAATAAGGCGGCGGTCACGGCCAGGATGACGTATTTTTTAACATATTACACCTTCATATAACGTTTCAGAGAAATGGTACTGCCAATGGCCCCGATGACCATGCTGATGATCAACAGGACGCCTGCCGTGCGGTACATAAAGGGAAAGACGCTGACCATCGGTAAGAAGGCCAGGGACTGGTGAATGGCCGTAACAGCAAAGTCGTAGAACTGATAGAGGGCGATGTCGGCAATGATACCGCCGATAAAGCCCAGGAACAGGCCTTCTAAGAGGAAAGGCCAGCGGATGAACCAGTTCGTCGCCCCGACGTACTTCATGATGGCGATTTCTTTGCGCCGGGCAAAGACGGTCAGGCGAATGGTATTGGAAATGATGAACAGCATGGCCAGGGTCAGGAAGACGATGAGGGCAATGCCGCCCCAACGGATGATGGTCGTGATCTGGAAGAGCTGTTCAATGATTTCCTGGCCGTAGTGGGTCCCTTCGACTTCGGGGTAATCGGCGACGATATCCGCCGTCCGCCGTACGGCTTCCGGTTCGGTAAAGGTCACTTCAAAAGAACTGGGCAAGGGGTTCTTCCCTTCCAAGGCATCGAGGATACCCGGCTGGTCTTTCATGCGTTCCTTCAAGATGTCCATGGCCTGATTCTTATCGGTAAAGGTGACCGACTTGACGTCCGGCAGGGCCTGAAGGCGATGGCTTACACTATCGATATCGGCCTGGGTCGCACCGTCTTTGAGGTAGACCGTGATTTCGACCTGGCTTTCGAGATTTTCAGCAAAATAGTCGAGATTGGCCACGAGGGTCATGAAGATGCCCAGGATGAACAAGGATAAGGCGACCGTGGCAATGGAGGCCACCGACATAAAGCGGTTGCGCCAAAACGATTGGAAAGCAGCGACGGTGTAGTAATGCATGGTTCTAATTTTCATCGTCGTATCCTCCTCGCTGTTCGTCACGGACGACCTTGCCGTCATCCAATTCGATGACGCGTTTATTCATCATGTCGACTAAGGTCTTGTCATGGGTTACCATGAGGACCGTCGTTCCCATGTGGTTGATTTTCTTAAAGACTTCGACAATATCCTCGGACGTATCGGGGTCGAGGTTCCCTGTCGGTTCGTCGGCAATGAGTAAGAGCGGCCGATTGACGATAGCTCTGGCAATGGCTACGCGCTGCTGTTCCCCACCGCTGAGATTCTTGGGCAGGGCGTCGGCTTTCCCAATGAGGCCGACGAGGTCGAGGACTTCGCGGACGCGGCGGCGAATGACCCGGCGCGGCGCTTCGATGACTTCCATGGCAAAGGCCACATTTTCCTGAGCCGTCTTATTGGGCAGGAGGCGGAAGTCCTGGAAGACGATCCCCATTTTGCGGCGCAGGTAGGGCACGCTCTTTTTGGCCAAACGGTTGACTTCGATCCCGTTGACCAGGACCGAACCTTTCGTCGGCAGTTCTTCGTGGGACAAGAGGCGGATCAGCGTCGACTTGCCGGCACCGCTGGCACCGACGACGAAGACGAATTCGCCCTTTCCGATATGAAGGGACACCTGGTCGAGGGCAATGGAGCCATTGTCGTAGACCTTGGATACATTTTTAAATTCAATCATAGAGACCTCCGATGCTGTTCGAGTCGTTTGCGGACGCCGTCCCGCCCTTCTAAGATGCGCAGGGCCAGGTAGGCATTTCGCAGGGACTGGCGGCGCAGATGGTTGAGGCGGGCCTTGATGGCCGGCTCGAGTCCCCCCTGGGCCAGCTGTTGACTGACGCGGGAGGCTAAGGCTTCTGCCGTCACCGATTCCGTCGTCCCGCAGACCCGATCGCCGATGAGATGGATAAAGCTGTCGATTTTCGGGTCATAGGAAATGGCTGTCGCCGGCGTTTCCATGAGGGCCGAAAAGATGAGGGCGTGAAGGCGGTTGGCCACGACGGCATCCATGCAGCCCATGAGGGACATGAATTCTACCGTCGAATAGCGGTCGTCGAGGACGATGGCCCTCGTCTTCATGCGATCGGCAATATCGCGGCCGGCGGCGACGTCTTCCGGATGCTGCATGGGAATGAAGATGATGTCCACGTCTTCCCGCTGCTGCAACGTATCGGCCGCCTGGGCAATGGCGTCTTTATAGGCCTGATGGCCCTGCCAGTTGCGGACGGCAATGCCGACGCGCCGGCGGCTGCCGGTAATTCCCTTTTGCTCCAGAATCTGAAGGCCGATGGCCTTATCGACGGGATGCATGGACAAGACGGCGTCGGCCGTCACGTGAATCGGCGGACGGGTCACGCCCATGTCCATGAGCTCTGCCTTCGAATCGCGGTCGCGGACGCCGATGACGGAAACGCGCTGCAGTACTTTCTGCACGGCTTCCCGGGCCTTGATGCCGCGGACGGGACCGATGCCCTGAGCGTAGAGCATGACCGGCTTTTTAAAGAACAAGGCGATCTTCATGATCCACAAGTAGTAATAGAGGCTGCGGGCGCTGGTCACGTCCTGAAGCAGGCTTCCTCCGCCGCTTATAAGAATATCACAGCGGCGAATGGCCGCTGCGATAGCAAAGAAATTCAGGCGATGAACAGCCTGTACCTTATGATTTTCCCGTGTCATGCGGCAGTTGCCGGTAATGACCGTAATCGCCACATCGGGAATGATGTCTTTTAACGAGCCGACGATGGCCGCCAACATGGCTTCGTCGCCGGCATTGGCAAAGCCGTAATAGCCGGAAATGACGACCCTAGTCACGATGGTCCACCTGCTTTCCCAGCCACGTCGTGACGTAGCGGACGACGGCAATGGCGATGATCAGGGCAATGCCGATGACCATCCCCGTTACCCAGCCGTTGATGCCGCGAATAAAGGACATGAGGAAAGGCGTCCGGATATGGGCAAAGGTTTCCACCATGGAGCCGACGCCGATAGCGGCGGCGATGACCAGGAAGAAGTGCAGCAGCTGCGGCCATTTACGGTACAAAGCAGCTACCATGAGATAAAAGCTCGGATGACCGATGAGAAATTCCTTTTCCCGCGGCCGAGCATACATAACATTTTCTAAGAAGCGGCGCATGGCGACTTCAATCCCCGGTACGGGAACACCCGACGTATGACCGCTGCGGCCGACGAAGACGACGCCGACTAAGGCAATGACGGCCAGGAGCAGGATGGTGCCCATCTTAATGGGGATATTGAGAAAGTCTTTGGCAAAGACCTTGAGATCCTGCGGCGAGGCGATGGACTGCCCCATGAGGGGGAACCGGCGCAAGTAGCCGATGGCGACCAATAAGAGCGGCAGGATGAAGGTCAGTTTGACGCCGCGGTAAAAATCAAATTCCATGAAGAAGCGGATGTTGCCCAGCATGGCGGCGATATAGAGACCGCCGATCATGGAGACAGCCACGGCAAAGAGGAGTCCCAGCGTGCCGTCGCGGATGACCCGGCCGTAGCCGAGTTTTCCCGTGAGCTTCTTCTTTTTCCAGTGATCGAGGGACAACAGGATGGCTGCCGTCGGCGCTGCCGAGGCGCACCCGATGGCCCAGGTCTGGAGGAACAAGGCCCCTTTGGCCACGAAGGCGCCGATGACGGCGACGATGATGCCAAGGGCCATGAGGATATAATTCTGCCGGTCCTTCAAGGGAACGAGCAGGTTGAGGACGAAGACGAATCCGCAGGCCGCTGCCGCTGCTACGACGGCCAGGAGCAGGCGGTTCGGATAGTAGGCTTCCATAATCGAAGCCCGGCCCAGGGTATAGCCGCGTTCAGTCAGCTTATCCGACACCATCTTGATGTAGGAGAAGTTGGTCTGGGTCAGGTTCATCCCGTGGAGCGGTTTCTTATACAAGGGGTAGAGATTGACCCGGACGTTTCGTTCGAGGTCGCTGATGTAAAAGCGCATGGCTGCTTCTTCCGGCGTAATCTTATCCAGTTCTTCTTTGGCCATGGCATAGACCCGGGCTGTCCGATAATGAACGAGACCCGACAAGTCGTACATGCCGTCCTGCTGGTTGTACTGCAGCTGGTCGACAGATTCGATCATGTAGAAAGGAATGTCGCGGCGATTTAAATTGTCAGCCGTATAGTCGAGCATATCCTTGCGTTCGCCGGCTACCGGCGTGTAGCCCAGGACTTCTTTTCCGACGAACATGATACCCGTTACGTCTTTAATCTGGTCGGCCCGTTCAAAGAAATGGTCGACATCGGCTTTCGTCGGGTTGCTGTAATTCGTCGGCCGCAGGATGACATAGAAACCGTGGTCGCTGATGATCTTGGCATCGGCGCTCATGATGCCCAGGTTGACGTCGCCGAGACCGGGCATGACGCCCTTGATGCCGGCAATGCGGTAGGCACCGTTGGACATGACCTTGACCTTATCGTTGCCGAGGCGGACGGCAAGGTCGGACACGACTTCATCAAAATAGAGGTCCTTTTCGCCCTGAGGTTTGCCGATAAGGTAGTAGTCATAGGACTTATCGGTAATACCGAACTGGGGATAATAAAGATCAGCCCCCAATTTCGTAACCAGCGACAGTTCCCCGCGCTGGGTCAGCTTGTTGAGCGTCGTATCATAAATGGTAAAGCTCGTAACTCCGGCATCGCGGGCCATCTGCAGGGCAGTGTCCAAATCGTAACCGTCATTACGGGCCATCAAGACGACGGCATCAAAGTCCATCGCCTGTTCAATTGTCGTCGACTGATTTTCTACGGCATTGCGCTGTATGCACAGGCCGATTGCCGTGATGAGACCGATGAACACGATCAGCATCATGACCCGCATACTGCGTTTATTTATGTTTGTCATTCTCTTCACCTTATCTATGAATTGCTCACCTGGCCGTGAATGGTCAACAGACCGTCGTGGAGGACGACGCGATCAGGCTGGATTCCCAAGGGGAAATCCGTAAAATCGTAAATCTCTGCACTGGCCAGCTTGGTCGAGCTGACCTGCATGCCCAGCCCTTCGACGGTCACCGCCTCGGGGATGAACATCAATTTAGTACCCTTCATGCCAAAATGGCCGCGGACGTCAGCCCGGGCCGATACGAGTCCGCCGAGCTTGACCTTGCCCTGAACGCGGACCGAGTCGCCTTCAAGGTAACGCTCGGATCGCTCAGGCCGTCGATTTTCTTGACCAGATAGGCCTCTAAGTCTTCGCGGCGAATGGACGCCGTCATATCCCCGCCTGTCGACGCGGGTCACCCGCAGTTCCTGATAGACCAGGGCCTGGAGGGGCTGGAAGTGAACACCATAGAGGTTACTGTCAAAATTGGCGAACTTCAAATCGCCGGCCATAAAATTCGTGGCATGAACGGTAACCGCGTCGATATCGCCGAGAAAAATCTTGGCTCCCGGCGATGCCTGGACGCGGACGTCATCGTTTTGCAAATTAAATTTAGTAGACAACGCCTGTGACAGACCGACTTCGGCCAGTTGCGGCGCAAAAGAGTTGGCGCCGACCAAAAAGACCGCAGCCAGGACACAGACAATGATCCATCTCTTCATTTAAGGCTCCTGCTTCGATAACTTCTTTTCCTTAGCCTGTTGTAAATAGCCTTCGATAAAGATATCGAGGTCGCCGTCCATGACGGCTTGGATATTCCCCGTTTCGACGTTGGTCCGATGATCCTTGACCAGGTTGTAGGGGTGGAATACGTAGGACCGAATCTGGCTCCCCCATTCGATTGCCTGGTGGACGCCGCCGATTTCGGCCTTCAGTTTTTCCTGTTTTTCCTGTTCTAATTCAAAGAGCTTAGCCCGTAAGTATTTCAGGCACATTTCCTTATTCTGGAGCTGGGACCGTTCATTCTGACACTGGACGACGATGCCCGTCGGAATGTGGGTCATGCGGACGGCGGAACTCGTCTTGTTGACGTGCTGGCCGCCGGCACCGGAGGCTCTAAAGTAGTCGACGCGGACGTCGTCCATATTGATTTCGACTTCTACGTCGTCAGGCAGTTCCGGCATGACATCGACGGCCGTAAAGGACGTATGGCGGCGGGCGGCGGCGTCAAAAGGAGAAATGCGGACCAGGCGGTGAACGCCTTTTTCCGATTTCAAATAGCCGTAAGCATAGTCGCCTTCGACGCGGAAGGCTGCACTCTTGATGCCCGCTTCGTCGCCGGGCTGCATGTCGAGGACAGTCAGTTTATAACCGTTCCGTTCGGCCCAGCGGGTATACATGCGAATCAGCATCTGCGCCCAGTCCTGGGCTTCCGTTCCGCCGGCACCGGCGTGGAAGGTAATGAGGGCGTTGCAGTTGTCGTACTCGCCGGACAACAGCAAGAGGACTTCCCGCTTTTCAATGTCCCGCAAGAGGTCGTTGTACTGCTTTTCGATGTCGGCGGCAAAGGAGGCGTCGCCGTCTTCCATGGCCATGTCGAGGTAGTCGATGAGGTCATCGGCTTTGCGGACCAGCGTTTCGTGGCCTTCGACTTCGGTCTTGAGCAGGGTCGCTTCCTGAGAAATCTGCTTGGCCTTGTCCGGGTCGTTCCAGAATGAAGGATCACTCATCTGGATATCCAAATCCATGATCCGTTCTTTTTTCCGAGGTAAGTTAAAGTGAATCCCCGATTTCTTGTATTCTTTGTTTTAAATCTTCCAGCGGTTTACGCATTTCATCCAGTAACACAATTAATCACCAACTTTTCAGTTAAATATCGTTTATCGGCCGGGTAAGCCTGGGCCTTCGGTTTATTTCTGTTCTTCATCGCGCTGAATGTCTTCGGCGCTGACGGGTTTGCTTTCTTCGTGGACTTCATGAGCGCCCTGCAGGTGGTCTTCGGCCTGAGGTACGGGCTTGCTGTACGTAACCTGAATGTGGTACAGGAAGGTAATGACCGTCCGCTTGATCGATTCGACCATTTCCGAGAACATTTCGTAGGCTTCGAATTTGTATTCGACCAAGGGGTTCTTCTGACCGTAAGCGCGGAGGTTGATCCCTTCTTTTAAGGCATCCATGGCGTCGAGGTGATCCATCCACTTGCTGTCGACGACGCGGAGCATGACGGCCTTTTCCAGTTCCTTCATGGTCTGTTCGCCAAATTCGTTGAACCGTTCTTCATAGAGATCGACAGCGATTTTCTTCAATTTTTCCTGAACTTCGACACGGCTCATATTTTCCAGTTCTTCGACGGTGACGGCGTGCTTCGGTACGAAGTACTGCTGCATCTGGGCCAAGAGGCCGGCAAAGTCCCATTCTTCCGGATACAGTTTTTCATCGGCATACTTGTCGAGTTCCGACAGAATGATGTCGTCGACCATGCCCATGATCGTATCCTTGAGGTCGTCGGCGGTCAGGACCTGGCGGCGCTGGTTGTACAATACTTCACGCTGCTGGTTCATGACGTCGTCGTATTCAAGGACGTATTTACGGATTTCAAAGTTGTGGCTTTCGACTTTCTTCTGAGCCTTTTCAATGGACCGGGTAATCATGTTGGCCGTAATCGGTTCGTCTTCATCCATGCCCAGCTTATCCATGAAGCGGGAAATGTTTTCCGAGCCGAAGATACGCATCAAGTCGTCTTCCAGGGACAGGAAGAACTGCGTCGTCCCCGGGTCGCCCTGACGGGCCGCACGACCGCGCAGCTGATTGTCGATACGACGGCTTTCGTGGCGTTCCGTACCGATGATCATCAGGCCGCCGAGGTCGGCAACACCTTCGCCGAGCTTGATATCCGTGCCGCGGCCGGCCATGTTGGTAGCAATGGTGACCATGTCGCGCTGACCGGCGTTCTTGATGATTTCAGCTTCTTTTTCATGGTACTTGGCGTTCAGCACGTTGTGAACGATATTTTCTTTATTGAGGAGCTGACTTAAGATTTCCGACTGATTGATCGACGTCGTACCGACCAGGATCGGCTGGCCCGTGGCATGGCGCTTGATGACTTCCCGCACGACGGCGCGGTACTTGGCGTTCTTGGTCTTATAGATGACATCGGGCAAGTCCTTACGGATGGCCGGTTTATTGGTCGGAATGACGTAGACGTCGAGCTTATAAATCTTATTGAATTCGTCTTCTTCCGTCTTAGCCGTACCGGTCATGCCGGCCAGCTTGTCGTACATACGGAAGTAGTTCTGGAAGGTAATCGTAGCCAAAGTCTTGCTTTCGCCCTGGACCTTGACGGCTTCCTTAGCTTCAATGGACTGATGCAGGCCATCGCTGTAACGGCGGCCGAACATGAGACGGCCCGTAAATTCGTCGACGATGACGATTTCGCCGTTTTTAACGACGTAGTCCTTGTCGCGGTGCATCATGAAGCGAGCCCGCAGGGCCTGGATGACCAGGTGGTTCAAATCGAGGTGTTCGTTGTCGAACATGTTGCTGATGCCGAGCATCTTTTCGACTTTGGCGACACCGGAATCGGTCGGGGCGATGGTCTTCTGCTTTTCATCCATCGTGTAGTCTTCTTTATCGAAGTGCTTGACGATGGCAGCCAGGGTGCTGTACAATTCGGTCGATTTTTCACCGGGCCCGGAAATGATCAGCGGCGTCCGCGCTTCGTCGATGAGGATCGAGTCCACTTCGTCGACGATACAGTAGTTCAGCGGCCGCTGTACCATCTGGTCGGCACTGATAACCATGTTGTCACGCAGGTAGTCGAAACCAAATTCGTTGTTCGTCCCATAGGTAACGTCGGCGTTGTAAGCCCGGCGGCGCTGTTCATAGGTCAGGTCGTGGACGATGAGGCCGACGGAAAGGCCGAGGAACTTATAGATACGGCCCATGTCTTCACTGTCACGGGTAGCCAGGTAGTCATTGACGGTGACGACGTGGACGCCCTTACCGGTCAAGGCATTGAGGTATACCGGAAGAGAAGCGACCAAGGTCTTCCCTTCACCAGTACGCATTTCGGCGATATCCCCGCGATGGAGGACGATACCGCCCAGGATTTGGACGTCAAAATGACGCATCCCCGTTACCCGACGGGATGCTTCACGAACGACGGCAAAGGCTTCGGGCAGAATATCATCCAGCGTTTCACCGGCTGCCAGACGATTTTTGAATTCAAAGGTCTTTTTCCTGCAGCGACGAATCGCTTCAATCCGGCTAATTTCGGCTCCAGATCATTGATGCGGCGAACGATGGGCCACATCTTCTTCAGTTCATGCTCCGTATTATTTCCGAGCAGTCTTTGTATGAGTTTATTTAACACCTATCCGAGACCTCCAATTTACAAAATCTGCAATCTACTCTGTTATATCATATCAATTATACATTATACCCCGTGAGCGTCATACTTTGCAATAGATGGAAGGAAATTAGGCAGTTCCGCCGTTTTCCGGTTTCCGAGCCCTTTCAGGCCTGGCATTTCATCTATTTTTATCAAATTTTTTTGTCGTATTTTTGTCGTCTGTTGTCAATACGCAAGTACAAGGCAAGCCTCTATCGCCAAAATAAGTCCGCTCACTGCGGATTTCCGCTTTCGTTCAGTCAGGCCTTTTTCGGACTGTCCGCTTCAATCTTTCCCCCATTATAGTAAAAAAAGGGCCGGTCATCAACCGTTCCCAAAAAGAGGAGCTCTATTTATATCATCTTATATAGTGACTTTTACACGCTAAGACCTTTCCCGTTCTTCATCGGCCTCTTCAAAAGAAATCACCCTTTCCCTCTTGACAAATTCTATACAAGGCCGCATGAATATGCTAAAATAGGTTTATTCTTTATGTATTCTTTATAATATAGCTATAAATTGAAAGGGGTTTTCACCATTATGATGCAGTACAATGTGTCCATCGCAGCCGCCTTCATCCTCTACCTCGGGGCTATGCTGGCGATTGGCATTTATTATTCCCGCTCCCAACAGCGTCTGAGCGACTATATCCTCGGCGGCCGCAGCCTGGGCCCGTGGATCACTTCCATGAGCGCTGAAGCGTCCGACATGAGCGGCTGGATGCTCATGGGCGTGCCCGGTTTCGCCTACTCGACGGGTATTTCGGCGTCGTGGATTGCCATCGGCATCGCCATCGGCACCTACCTCAACTGGCATTTTGTCTCCCAGCGCCTGCGCAACTATACGGAAGTGGCCAACAATAGCCTGACCATGCCCGATTACTTAAAGAACCGCTTCCACGATGACCAGAATCTCATCCGCATCATTTCTGCCGTCTTCATCTTAGTATTCTTCCTCATCTATACGTCGTCGGG
>ENA-OQJN01000332-OQJN01000332.1-human-gut-metagenome-genome-assembly--contig:-NODE-332-length-21366-cov-3.580112_pt1 | contig 21366 bp, 20 predicted proteins | sample MGYA00242610_ERZ504777 | MGnify/ENA primary metagenome ERZ504777 (study PRJEB26092, sample SAMD00036350) | human gut metagenome | host: Homo sapiens | study: EMG produced TPA metagenomics assembly of... | reverse complement strand
TATACAAAATACCTAGGAATTATGACTTGAAATCTGCATATTATTGACGTAATATAAGTATATAGAAAACATTAGATGTTTTCTGATAAGCATTATTCGTTAATAACTCGATAATTATAAGGAGGTAGGATTATGTCATTGAACTTAAAGAAGGAATACGGTTTATTTATTAATAATAAATGGGTACCGGCCAGTGATGTGGCACCTATGAAGTACATAGTCCGGCCAACGGTGAATTGTTGGCTATAGCGGCGGAAGCGACTAAAGAAGACGTTGACGCAGCAGTAACCGCAGCAAGTGTTGCTTTTGAAACTTGGAAAAAAACAAGTCCTCAGGAACGTTCAGAATATTTATTAAAAATTGCAGATAAATTAGAAGCACAGGCAGAGCATTTTGCCATGGTTGAGTCCTACGATAATGGGAAACCGATTCGTGAAACGCGCGCTGTGGATGTGCCGTTCGCAGTTGATCATTTCCGTTATTTTGCCGGTGCTATTCGTGCCGAAGAAGGCTCGGCCAATATGCTGGATGAAAACACCTTAGCCCTTATTTTAAATGAACCAATCGGCGTGGTAGGCCAGGTTATTCCTTGGAACTTCCCGTTCCTCATGGCTGCTTGGAAAATTGCGCCGGCTTTGGCTGCAGGCTGTACGATTGTTATCAAACCATCCAATCATACATCCCTTAGTCTCTTGGAATTTGCCAATATTTTCCAAGAAATCCTACCACCGGGGGTAGTTAATATTATCACCGGTAAAGGCTCTAAATCGGGTCAATATATTTTGGATCATCCGGGCTTTAGCAAATTGGCCTTCACCGGTTCTACGGAAGTGGGTCTCAATGTATATAAAGCCGCCTCGGAACGTCTCATTCCGGCAACTTTGGAATTGGGCGGTAAATCGGCCAACATTTTCTTTGAAGATGCCAAATGGGATATGGCCTTAGATGGCGCTTTGCTCGGTATTTTGTTCAATCAGGGCCAGGTATGTTGTGCCGGCGCCCGTATTTTTGTCCAAGATACCATCTATGATAAATTTGTTGCCGACTTGGCCAAACTTTTTGACAAAGTTAAGGTCGGTATGCCTTGGGATGACACCACCGAATTGGGCGCTCAGATTTACGAAGAACAAGTTAAAAAGATTCTTGATTATGTGGAAATCGCGAAAGAGGAAGGGGCTCGCATTGCGGCCGGTGGTGTTCGCATAGTGGATGGTGAGTTTGCCAAAGGCTGCTTTGTTCGGCCAACTTTGATTGTGGATGCTACTAATGATATGCGCGTAGCACGGGAAGAAATTTTCGGACCGGTAGCCGTTGTGATTAAATTCCACAGCGAAGAAGAAGTAATTAAGATGGCCAACGACAGCATTTATGGTCTCGGCGGCGGTGTTTGGACACGCGATATCAACCGTGCCGTGCGTGTTGCACGAGCTATTGAAACCGGCCGTATGTGGGTGAATACATATAACGCGATTCCGGCAGGCGCACCGTTTGGTGGCTACAAACAATCCGGTATCGGCCGTGAAACCCATAAAGTTATCTTGGATCACTACAGCCAGAAGAAGAGTATTATCATTAACCTGGGTGAAAAGCCATCGGGTCTTTATAACTTAGATACTAAATAAAAGTCCATAGGATAGTCAATGAATATAATTTGAAAGTGAACCCTATTAACAATCGTCAAGTGGTTGTTAATAGGGTTCTTTTACGTCTTAGAAAAAATAAATGGTTAATTATCAGGGTAGATTGTATAATTAAATGAAGAGTATGATGTTCTATAAATTGTGAGTACGATGTTCCATACATTGTGTGTTTAAATATATTCCTGAACTAACAAGAAGCGATTCTTTATTTAATTCAAGTGAGGCCTTATGTTAACCAAAAACGAACTTTTAGAGTTGTTGCATAAAGATGTAGTACCGGCGCTTGGTTGTACGGAGCCGGTCTGCGTGGCTCTTTGTGCCGCTACAGCAAGTGCTGAATTAACGGACCCGATAGTACGGATTGAGGTAGAAGTCAGTCCCGGCCTTTATAAGAACGGCATGTCAGCCGGTATCCCGAATTGTGAGCACGTAGGCTTGCAGTATGCCGCGGCTCTTGGGGCTTTTTTAAAAAATCCGAATAAACGCATGGAATTATTTGAGGATATTACGCCGGATGTATTAAACGAGGTAGACGAACTCTGTAATAATGATGGTGTAATCGTTCAAATTAATTCGGAAGAAAGCGGTATATTTTCAAAATGCACTGTTTGGACTGCAGCGGAGCAAGCAACGTGTATTATTAAAAATGCTCATACGAATATTGTTTTTTTTGCAAAAAAATAATGAAACAATCTTAGATTGTCGAGGCGGTCAACGTCTAAAACAAGACGATATATTGGTTGAAAAGCTAAAAGCCATGACCATTGCCCAAATGAGAAATTTGGTTGACACCGTGTCCGAAGATGAGTTGTTATTTTTGCTGGACGGCGTTGTGATGAATGAAACGCTGGCGGCCTATTCCAAATCCAATAAGATTGGTGTAGGCTTAGCAGATTCTATGCGAACAGGGGCAGGCCAAAAGTTGTTGTCAAATGATATAATGTCACGAATTATGGTGAAAGTTACCTCGGCAGCGGAAAGCCGTTTGGATGGCTGTTCTATGCCGACTATGAGTAGTTCGGGGGCCGGCACCAAAGGCTTGGTGGTTATTTTACCGGTGAACGAAATGGCTGATGAATTGCAAGTTTCCGTATTAAAACGCGTGCGTGCCCTGGCGTTGGCGCAATTGGTAAATCGGTATATTAATGCTCAGATTGGTAAATTATCACCCATGTGTGCTTGTGTATTGGCATCGGCTACGGCCGCGTCAGTGGGAATGACATATTTACTGGAGGGTACGAATGAAGAGCTCGGCTATGCTGTACGCAATATGACGGGAACTGTCACCGGCATGATTTGCGATGGCGGCAAGGTTGGTTGTGCCTTGAAGGTAGCCAGTGGTTCAGTGGCGGCCTTTATGAGTACTATGGCTGCGATTAATGAGGCCCCGTTGCGAGTGAGTGACGGTATATGTGCCGAAACGCCGGAGGATTGTATTCGCAATATGGCACGTATTGGGCAGGAGGGCATGAACCGAGTCGATGCGACCATTTTAGATATTATGAGAGAAAAATAGAGTAACGATAGGATTTTTTTTCAAAAGAAGGAAAAAGCCCCTTTTTGCCGAATCTGTTGAATATAATTGTATTGTATGGGTAAAGGAGTTTGGGATGAAAAAAAGTATTAGTTGTTTCCGCGCATGATACCGTAGTAGATTCAGTAGCGAATAAGTATATTTTGGAAGATTTGAAGGCAAAAATTGCCGAATGCTGTGTTTGATGATTTAGATGCACAGTACGCCGATTTTAATTTTGATATTAAAGCGGAACAGGCTAATTGGAAGCCGCTGATATCATCGTGTTGCAGTACCCGTTCTATTGGTACTCTATGCCGGGGTTAATGCATCGTTGGATGGAACAGGTTTTCCAACACGGTTGGTCTCACGGTACATCCGGCCACGCGTTGGAAGGTAAAACATGGATTGCATCGTTTACAACCGGCGCGCCTGCTTTTGCCTATAGCCGTGAGGGCATGATGCGTTTTGAACTGGAAGATTATTTGGCACCATTTAAATCTATGTGTATTTTGACCGGTATGCACTGGGGCGGCTTTGTGGCGACGACCGGCGTGTCTTATGGCGACCGCAAACCGGAAAATGAAGCGGCTACGCGTGCTAAATTGGCGTCTCACACTGAAAAGTTGATGGCTTTATTGGCTAAAGCGTAGGTAGAATAATTACATGTCCTATCACCCAATTATATCTTTTGAATATAGAGGCAACGTGGCAACATGTGCCTCTTTTTTCTTGGGATATAAGAGTTTTCTTCTATAACCCTGTGCATTATTTAATCCAAAGTAAAATCTGTTTTCGTAGGAGAAGAAAAAAATTTTGCTTGAGTGGACAAATTTTGTCAATTTTTGTTTGAAGTTGGCCTTAATTCTTATTATAATATATTTATGAGATAGAAATTATTTCCGGTACATTTCATGTTAGCCGGAAGGGATGCCGTAATTCTAGTATAATCATGTAAAGCGAGGGATTATTATGCATGATGCAGAACATTTGATACAACTGTTAAAAACTAGACGGAGTGTTCGTAGTTTTAAGTCGGATGCGGTGCCTGCGGAATTAATAGATCAGATTATTGAAGCAGGTTTGTATGCGCCTAGTAGTATGGGGAAACAATCGGCCATTATTGTGGCTGTAACGAATAAAGAAGTTCGGGACCGCTTATCGGCGATGAATGCCAAGATTTTCGGTACCGAAAGTGATCCGTTTTACAATGCACCGGTAGTGCTGGTGGTTTTGGCGTCAAAAGAACGGCCACCTTATGTATGTGACGGTTCGCTGGTTATGCAAAACCTCATGCTCGCTGCTCATGCGTTAGGTCTCGGCAGTTGCTGGATTCATCGTGCCAAAGAAGAGTTTGAGTCACCGGAGGGGAAGGAACTTTTGAAGTCGCTTGGGATTGAAGGGGATTACGAAGGCATCGGTCATTGTGTCCTCGGTTACATTGACGGTGACACGCCAAAAGCGGCACCACGCAGAGAAAATCGGGTATATTACGTAAAATAAAGTTAAAGGATAAAATATATGGAATTTTTAGAGTTAGCTACATGGATTATGATTGGCAAAATTATCGTGGTCGATGTTTTGCTGGCCGGCGATAATGCCGTGGTTATTGGCATGGCCGTAAGTAAGTTGGAAGATAAGTATCGTGAAAAAGCCATCATGTGGGGCACCTTCGGGGCCATTGCGATGCGTCTTATTTTTGCCACCCTCTTGGTAGAGGCGTTGGAATACATTCCGGGTCTCCATTTCGTAGGTGGTCTCGTGCTCTTGTGGATTGCATTCCATCTCCTTGTCGGCGATGATGAAGCTGAGAACATTGAAAGTAAGGACTCCCTGCGCGGTGCTATTATTACGATTATCGTAGCCGATGCGATGATGAGTATCGACAATGTTATCGGCGTTGTCGGTGCCGCCAAAGGCCATTTGGAACTCGTTATCGTAGGGATGTTAATTACCGTTCCGCTTTTGATTTATGGTTCCCGTTTGTTGGCGCGTATCATCAACAAATATCCGATTATCTTGTGGGCCGGCGGCAGCTTGCTCGCGTGGGTAGCCGCTGAAATGGTAACGGCTGAACCATTGTTACAGCCTTATATCACAGGGTATGAACGGTTGATTGAAATTGCCGGCGTTATCTTGGTTGTGGCTGCGGCACTTATTTGGAAACGTCGTCGTAAAGCAACGGCTCCGGATGAAGAAGCATAAAGACCTTAATTGCTGAAGAAGAGCAACGGTTTTTCTATTGAAAGGCGTAAAAAATAATAATTGCCCCTGAGGGGAAGAAGGATGAATTCGGTTATGCCGGGTTCATCTTTTTTTTGTTCTCATAGGGTTGGTAATACCGCTGAAAACCGCGTAAAGATAGGCGTTTCCGGATTAGAGAAAATGATTTGGCGAAGACGATTCAACGACTTTACAAAAAATTTTCAAAAATTTAAAGTGTAATGCTTGACATTACAACTAAAAGGTTGTAACATGAACATGTAAGGAAAAATATTACAAGAAAGTCATTAAGAATTAAGTTTTAAAAGTTAGGCATTAAGTATTAAGAATTCAGTATTAAAGAGTTCAGTATTAAAGCATTCAGTATTACAGAGTTCAGCGTTACGTATTAAGCATTAAGGATTCAAAAGTTAAATTTTTAACAGTCATTTATTCCCGGTGCGGGAGAAAGTAGAGGTTCAATTATGAAAATTGCAGTTGTAAGTTCGAATGGTAAAGTAGGTCGTTTGGTAGTAGCAGAAGCATTTCGTCGTGGTTTTGACGTAACCGGTTTTGCCCGTAGCGAAAATAAATCGGACGCTACTAAATTTGTTCAAAAAGATATTATGGATATCACGAAAGAAGATTTGGCCGGTTTTGATGCAGTAGTTGATGCATTTGGTACATTTGCGCCGGATACCTTGGATCTTCACACTAAATCGTTGATGCATTTGTCCGATGCCGTAGCCAATACGGATACTCGTTTATTGGTTGTAGGTGGTGCCGGCAGCTTGTTCGTAGATAAAGAACATACGACACAGCTTCTCGATACACCGGAATTTCCAAAAGAATTCTATGCCCTCGCTAAAGCTCAGGCTGATGAATTGGCAGAACTTCGCAAACGCAATGATGTAAAATGGACCTTCGTAAGCCCTGCTGCGATTTTTGATCCGGAAGGTGCTCGTACCGGTGAATACATTTTGGCCGGTGAAGAATTCACTGTTAACGACCGTGGTGAAAGTGTGGTAAGTTATGCCGACTACGCCCTTGCTATGGTGGATGAAATCGAAAAAGGTAACCACATTCAGCAGCGTATCAGCGTGGTGGGTAAATAATTATACATCTTTATTTTGGGCGTCGTTATAGTAAAAACGGTGGATTCGTGATATAATCTGTAATGTAATAGTGTATATTACAATTTATTAGGAGGCATGCCCATGCAAATATCCAGTCGTTTTACTATAGCGGTTCATATTTTTACTTGTATCGCTATTGCAGAAAAGAAATATAAAGTAACCAGCAAGTTTTTGGCCGGTAGTATCAACGTAAATCCGGTTATTATTCGTAACATCGTGCTCATGTTGAAGGCTCATGGTCTGATTGATTCTCGTCAGGGCACGTCCGGCATCAAGATTGCCAAATGTCCGTCGGACATCACCTTGTTAGATATTTTCAACGCCGTGGAATCCCTCGATAACGGTCAGCTGTTCAGTTTTCATGAAAACCCGGCTCAGGATTGTCCGGTCGGCAGTCACATTCATTGTGTGCTGGATGGCCGTTTGGAGCAGATTCAGAGTGCCCTTGAAAAAGAGTTGCAAAGTATTACGTTAGCATCGATTATTGAAGATGCGGAAACGCAAATTGCTAACGATGAAGCCGCGGCCAATGCCGATTGTTCGGCGCTGGTATAAAAACTATGCTCGGAGCTGGTATAAAAAACTAAATAGTTGAAATGAGAACCCCCTGTCTCGGTTATGTAAGAGCTTATCCTTGAGGAAAGTTACGTATCATGACCAAGCGGGGTTCTTTTATATTGACTATGATATTTTTCAAAAGTTTATTGACTGAATAATCGTAAATTTTTTGAAAAATATCGATGTTATATTGCGGCCTTTTGGAGGCAGTGTGATATAATTAAATGTATGAGACAGATATTCAAGATTATTTATTTTTCAAAAATATTGATAGCGAAATAATAAGGAGGTAAAAGATGAAATCGTATGACGTAATTGTGATTGGTTTCGGTAAAGCCGGCAAAACTTTGGCCGGTAAATTAGCAAAATCCGGCAAAAAAGTAGCGTTAATTGAAAAAGACGCTTTTATGTATGGCGGTACTTGTATTAATGTAGGTTGTATTCCTTCAAAACGTTTGATTACAGATGCGGCGTTGTCCCCTGATGCATCTTTTGAAGAAAAAGCGGCTTATTTTAAAAAATCTATTGAAGGTAAACGTCAATTGACCGCTGCGTTAAATCAGGCCAACTATAATAAAGTAGCTCAAGCAGGTGCTGAAATTATTGATGGCGTAGCATCCTTTGTTGATGCTAAGACTATCAACGTTAAAACTGCTGATGGCGATTTGACGTTGACCGCGGAACAGTTCTTGATTAACACCGGTTCCACGCCGGTAATTCCTAATATTGAAGGCGTACGTGATCCAGCGACCGGTGAACTTCAGGCAGGCAATAAACTTTACACATCCCAGACGCTCATGGATTTGGATGAACTTCCTGAACGCCTTACTATCGTAGGCGGCGGCTATATCGGTTTGGAATTCGCGTCCATGTTTGCCGAATTCGGCAGCAAAGTTACGATTATTCAAGATTCGGATGTATTTTTACCGCGTGAAGACGAAGACATTGTCGAAGTAATTCGCGAAGTTATCAGCGCTAAAGGCGTTGAAGTGATTACCGGTGCGGCTATTAGCGCTATTAAAGACGGCGTAGTAACTTACACAGCTGACGGCGCTACTAAAGAATTAGCCGGCGATGCTGTTTTGATTGCTACCGGTCGTCGTCCAAACACCGACGAGCTTCAAGCTGAAAAAGCGGGTATCAAAATGACGAACCGTGGCGCTGTTGAAACAGATGAACACTTACGCACCAGCGTGCCTAACATCTGGGCTGCCGGCGACGTTGTTGGTAAATTGCAGTTCACCTACATTTCCTTAGATGATTACCGCATCGTTTTGGATGACATGATGGGCAACCGTCAACGTACCACTGAAAACCGTGGTGCTTTCGCATACTCCGTATTCATTGAACCTCCGTTCTCTCGCGTTGGTTTGAATGAAAAAGAAGCTAAAGCTCAAGGCCTCGAATATCGTGTTCTTAAAATGCCGGCTAACGCCATTCCAAAAGCTAAAGTACTTCGCGAAACTGAAGGCGTGTTAAAAGCTTTGGTAGCTCCAAACGGCAAAATCTTGGGTGCACAACTCTTCTGTGCCGAATCCCATGAAATGATTAATATGATTAAACTCGCTATGGATCATGACTTGGGCTATGAAGTACTCCGCGACTTCATCTATAACCACCCAACCATGTCTGAAAGCTTGAACGATTTGTTTGCGTTATAAGATGCTCTTTATGAATAGTATCGAATTATAAACATAATGTAATAAAACAGCAAAACTCCTTAATATATCAATGTATTATCGATATATTAAGGAGTTTTTGTAATTTATACATGTTAGAAGAAAATTTGACAATTTTAAGACCTTACAGGAATAAAATAACTACAATATATCAAGTGTGTAGTTAAGCAAGGTATAAATACGGAGGAAAGGAGACAGGAAGGTTGATGGATTCATGATTTAACAATCAAGTGGAGAGGTGAGAGGTATGAATAAGTACTCCATCGAGAGTAAGTTACAGTTCATTATTTACAGTATTTTAGGCATTATTATATTCTTTGTACCGGTTACAATTGGCGGAAAATCGACGATTCCGCTGGATCACATTGTTACGTATATTTTAAAAATCCCGTACTTCCAGCCGGTATATGGTGCTTTGTTTGTTATTCTAGGGGCGGTCTTGCCGTTTATCAACAAGACGTGGAATAAGAATACGACAACAACTGTGTTCTCTTTGCTGAATATATTGGGGATTCCATTTATTATCATGGCTCTCATGAATGTGGGACCGGAATTTTTAATGAATAAGAGTACGATTCCGTTTATTTATTCTAAAATCGTAGTGCCGGTTATTACGATCGTGCCGATTGGGGCTGTATTCTTGGCTTTGCTTATTAACTATGGTCTCATGGAATTCGTCGGAGTTTTCATGCGTCCTGTTATGAGACCACTGTGGCAAACACCGGGGCGCTCCGCTATTGATGCGGTAGCATCCTTTGTAGGCAGTTACTCGGTAGCCCTTTTAATTACGAACCGTGTTTTCAAAGAAGGTCGTTATACTATTAAAGAAGCCGTTGTTATTGCCACCGGTTTCTCCACGGTATCAGCTACCTTTATGATTATTGTGGCCAAAACTCTTAATTTATTGGATGTATGGAACTTATATTTCTGGGCCACCGTTGTTGTTACCTTCCTTGTTACGGCTGTGACGGCGCGTATTTATCCAATCAGTAAAAAGCCGGATACTTATTACAACGATGTACAGGGGGAAGTGGAACGCGTTGTTGTGCATGATAAATTCAAAGTCGCTTTTGAAGAAGCCATGGAAGCCAGTTCCAAAGCGGACGGTATTGTGACCGGTACCTTTCATCATCTCCGTGACGGCCTCGTGTTGGCCTTAAAAATTGCACCGTCCCTCATGTCGATTGGTGTACTGGGTATTGTTATCGCCAATAATACGCCGGTGTTTAACATTTTGGCCTATACATTGTATCCGTTTACCTGGATTACGGGCTTTGAAGAACCGTTTTTAGTAGCTAAAGCGTTATCCCTCGGTATTGCGGAAATGTTCCTGCCCGCCGTTTTGGTTACGAAATTGAGCTTTGAAGTTCGTATGTTGGTTGCTATTACCTGCGTTTCCGAGGTATTGTTCTTCTCCGCATCCATTCCATGTATGATGGCTACGGAAATCCCGATTAAACTCAAAGATTATTTCATTATTTGGTTTGAACGTGTGGTCTTATCTATTTTGATTTCTGTACCAGTTATTTATGCGATTAAGTGGTTAATGTAGTGTTCCGTAATTATTTCTGATGATACGTAAATAATGCAGTAGTGTTGCATTTGGAGCGGTCAGACGGCTATAAGCGTCCTGTGAATTCAAATTGTGAATTATCGAAATAGATTTACAAACAAAATTAATAAATATTCCCTGATAAATTATATATCAGAAATCATAAGATAATATTCCTGTTGGTTGCCTAATAGATAACTCCTTGAACTTTTTGGGAGTTATCTTTTTTGTTCCTTAAAACATTTAGTATAGTAACTTTGGTCACTGAAACCTACTGAGGTTGCAATTTCGGCGATAGATAAATTGGTATCTCTGATTAAGTCGATACTTTTGTTTATCCGATAGAGTATTAAGTAATTGAACAACGATTCTCCGGTGACTTTTTTTAAAAAAAGCGACTACATTCGCTTTTGCTGATGGAAACAGATTTTGCAATTTCCTCCAGCGTTATTTTTTCTTGATAGTGATTTTGTATAAAGGAAAGAATTTGTTTTAACCGATCATTTTCATAGTAGCTTTGCGGGACTTCATCGCTGTCTTGTGAATTAGATTTTAGCAATAAATATGTTTCTTTAAAAATTTCCAATATATCAATTTCTACATCAACTTCAAATAGTTCCGGTGTTTCTTTTATTAATTGCTGAATGTTAATTATTTTATTTAGGATATTTTTTGAGTTGGACTCATTACCGGATAATTTTAAGGCTGCTGGAATAGGTGACTTAAGAATCGGGTTTATATATCGAGAATAAATTCGTCCGTGATTATCGTGGGCGATAAAAGATGGTGGAATATCTAAACAGATGTAAGACGCGGTTGAAACACTTTTATTTTGTTTAATGAGATGTATCTGCTGATAGTTAATAAAAAAACCGTCTCCTTTTTTTATTGAATATGTCTGTCGGGGAAGTTTTATATCAATGATACCTTCTGTTACATAACAATATTGAAATGCTTGATGCCAATGCCAATTAATGAACTCATAGGTATGGGGCGAAAATGTAGTTGTAAAAATTGAAATATTAAAACCGGGGAAAATAGGTTTTATTAATTCTTGTTTTGAATGATCAAAGGTAATTTTTTTCTCTTTCATTCTTACGACCTCAATATTTTTATAAAATTAAGATTTTTAGTGATATAACCATAAATTAATAAATAGTATAGTAAGTATAACAATAAATCATTGAAAAGGGAAGTGATGAGATGCGTATTTTTAGCAATGATGTTATGGAAGTGCTGATTAATAAGGGTTTAAGAGAATTTAGAAGTGATGGTTGTTTTGACTATAATGAAGCTTTAGCGGCTAAAAAATCACATGAGTCATTAGAGGCTTATCAAAAAACACCTTTGGTTCACCTTGATGGATTAGCAAAAAAATTACAAATTTCCAATATCATGGTTAAAGATGAATCGAAACGATTCAGTCTTAATGCATTTAAAGGTTTAGGTGGCAGTTATGCTATGTTTCGTATTATCTGTGAAGTTCTAGGTTTAGATTATCAAACAGCACAACTTAAAGATTTATTACAAGATAAATTTAAAGCGACCTTACAAGCGATTGAGTTTGTTACGGCAACTGATGGGAATCATGGTAAAGGTGTTTCATGGGCAGCCGGAATTTTTGGTTGTAAAGCACATGTCTATATGCCAGCCGGTTCTCAGGAAGTTCGGGCCGAGGCCATTAGAAATGCGGGCCCTGCCGATGTTGAGATTACAAAGTTTAATTATGATGATACTGTTAGATTTGTAAAGAGCCAAAGTGAAGCAAACGGTTGGTATCTTATTCAAGATACTGCTTGGGACGGTTATGAAAAAATCCCAACTTGGATTATACAAGGTTATTTAACTATGATTCTTGAAACGGTTGAAGAGTTGGGAACTAAAAAAAATAAACCAACCCATGTTTTTTTACAAGCCGGGGTCGGGGCTATGGCTGGCGGTGTAGTAGGCTTTTTAAGTGATTATTATAAAACAGATAAACCGATAATTGTAATCGTCGAACCGCAAGTAGCTGACTGTATTTATAGATCTAAGCTGATTGATGATGGCGCGATGCATTCTATTGAAGGCTCGCCTTTTACGATTATGGCCGGCTTGAACTGCGGTACACCGTGCAAAGTAACCTGGGGTGAACTAAGTAATCTGCCTGACTTTTACGTATCTTGTGCTGATAGTGTAGCAGCTTGTGGAATGAGAACATACCATAAACCGCTTTTCGGTGATGCTCAAATTATTTCAGGCGAATCAGGAGCAGTAACAATGGGGGTTGTAAAAACTATTTTAGCGGATGAACGTTACAAGTCATTGAAGGAAAGTATGCAATTAAATTCGGATTCTAAAATTTTACTCATAAATACTGAAGGTGATACGGATCCAGAGAATTATGAGGCTATTATTTCCGGAAAATTATTCAAAGAAAACTGTTAGATCTTCTTATAATAGGTTGGTTAATAGATAGAGGGATAGGTATGAATACGATGAAACGGGAGTTGACTTTTTCGTATGCCGCATTTGTAATGGGCGTATGTTTTGCTTTCATTATGATTCCGGCTGCTGTGTTTGGAGTTAAAATTCATGTTATGTTTGTACTATCGTGGCTAATTGCGATTCCACTTTGTATGAGATTGGGCTATACCTATAAAGAGTTACAAAGTGGGATGTTGGACTTTATTCCTAAATGCATTATGCCGGTTCTTTTAATATTAATTATTGGTGGATTAATTGGTGCTTGGTGTGCCAGTGGTACCATTGCTTATATTACGGCTCTAGGGTTAAAAATGATAAATCCTCAATATTTTTTAGCAACAGCGTTTGCGATTACCTTTATTTGTGCTTGTTTACGGGTACAAGTTTCGGTACCTGTGGGACAATTGGGGTGGCCCTTATGGGGGGTTGCGGCCGGCATGGGAATTGATACCTATTGGGCCGCCAGTGCTATTCTTTGTGCTGCCGTTATTGGTGATGGATTGTCACCTTTATCTGATACTCCTAATGTTATTGCCGGTGCAACGAATGTAGATGTTTTTAAAAGTGTAATTTTTCAGTTGCCTATGACAATTCCGGTTATTCTTATATCCTTCGCATTTTATGCGTTTATGGGGGTGTTTGGGGATGTACCGATGGCTGATACATCGACTATAAGCAATTTAGTTATTGCCATCGAAGATAGCTACAATTTAGGTGTATGGTGTCTTATACCGGTGATTTTGGTGTTTGGCTTGTTGATTTTTGAATTTCCGGCGATACCGGCCATTTTAATTGGTATTCTAAGTGCTATAGGTGTGGCTGTAGTATTTCAAGGGCAAAGTATCGTAAATACTGTTAGTGCGGTATGGGGCGGCTATCACTTAGTTTCGGATAATAAATTAATTGAAACTTTATTCAGTCGAGGCGGCATTTCGAGTATGACGGGAACAGCAGTTTTAATTATCTTCTCATTTGGTTTATTTGGAATACTAAAGCTATGTAATGTACTGGATGTATTGGTAGTTCCACTAACTAAGAAAATTAAATGTCGTTTAAGTGGAGTTGTATGCGTAATTGTATTGGGATTTTTGGCAAAATTTCTCATCTTCGGCCAGTTTCTCTGAAGTTTTTACAGGCAATATTATGACAACTGTTTATGATAAAGCAGGTTTGAATCGCTTGGATTTAACACGGGCTGCCACTGTTGGATGTTTAGTGTTCTCTATGTTCGTACCGTTTACAGTAATGTGTGCTACCGTTACCGGCTTTTTAGGTGTAGATCCGGTTGCGATGTTTAAATATTATGTCAGTATGCCACTTTATTTAATCGTTATATTGTTGATTACAGGGTTTAATTTGGATAAATCTTTATTGGCTAAGATGAGTAAAAGTTAGGTATAGCAACAGGTATTAATTTCGATTGGGTATTTGACAGTCTGTTCTTGGGAGGTAATTTATCATGGAAAATCAATTAGCGAAAATCTTTACATTTATTGATGAACATAAGGAAGACATGGTACAGGATTTAAGAACGTTTGCTGATTTAGAGGGGCACTTTGAAGAAAAAGATAATGTATTAAAAGCCAGAACGTGGTTGCAACAGCAGTTGGAAAAAGAAGGTTTTGCGTGTAGATTCAGAGAGGTTGCCGATGACCGTTGTGGTATTATGATTGCCGAGTTAGGGATGGATCGACCGGGGAAACCGATTATATTTTCCGGCCATTGTGATACAGTACATTATACCGGTAGCTTTGGCGGTGAAAATCCGACTGTCATTAAAGACGGGAAAATTTTTGGACCCGGTGTGCTTGATATGAAAGGCGGTTTAATTATTGCATTATATGTTGCAAAAGCGTTAAACTTTATACAGTATAAGGAGCACCCGATTAAACTTATTGTTGTAGGTGAAGAAGAATCCGATCATGTCGGTAATGACGGCAATAAAATACTAACGGCTGAATCAAAAGGGGCACTCTGTTGTTTTAACATGGAAACCGGTCAAATGAATAATAGTTTATGTACTCAGAAGAAAAGTCAATTTACCTATTATTTGAGTGTTGACGGGGTAGGTGGTCATGCCGGTAATGATTTTTTGAAAGGTCGTAATGCAATTAATGAAGCCGTGTATAAGATTCAGAAAATTATTGAACTCACTGACTTATCCGTAGGAACTACGGTTACAACGGCAGTTATAAAGGGTGGTGGGCACACCAGTGGCATTGCAGATCATTGTGAAGTCGTGTTCGATGTGCGAGTGACAAATGAAAATGAAGCAAAACGTATTATGGACTCTATGTATGAAATTACTGATGAAACGTTTATTGAAGGAACAAAGTCAAAGTTAACGTATTACCGCGCTAAATTATTGCCACTTCAAGAAACCAAAGAAGCGATTCGTTTACTAGACTTTGTTAATACAGTTGCCAAAGATAACGGTTTTGATGAATTTGGGAAAGTGCATTTAGGCGGAGCATCCGATGCCGGAAATATGGCGGCAGCCGGTATTCCGGTTTTAGATAACTGCGGTATCATCGGTCAATATGCACATAATAAAAAAGAATATGGCATAATTAATTTCTTATACTCTAGAGCTAAAATATTTGCAGGCACTGTTTTGAAAATTAAGGAGTTGTAGTTGTGGAACTTTCAACGGATATACGTTTTTGGTTACCGGCGTTAGTACCCATTGTATTTCTTTTAGTAGCGATTATTAAACTGCGGTGGCGGATTGCGAAGGCGTCGGTAGTCAGTATGAGCTTGGCATTGCTGATTGCCGGGTTGCTTTTCGGATCATCACCGTTAGCTTTATTATTTGAAACCGGTAAGGGCGTTTGGAACGCTGCCACCATATTGCTCGTGATTTGGCCGGCTATTTATTTATATGAAATAACTTGTGAAGTTAAGGCGGTTGAGGCGATTCGTACAGGTATTCAACGGATTACAAAACACGAACTATTGCAGATTTTAATATTAGGATGGGTGTTCCCCAGTTTCTTACAGGGGATAACCGGCTTTGGTGTTGCTGTGGCGGTGGGAGCGCCGCTGTTATTGAGTATTGGCGTAAGGCCGCTGTACAGTATTGTCATTGTACTGCTGGGCCATTCTTGGGGCGCTACGTTTGGGACCTTGGCGCTTGCTTGGGAGGCCTTGGTTCAGCAATCCTCGATGAATGGCAACGAACAAGTGTATGCCGCCTTTTTGGCGGCGGCTATGATTTGGATTTTTAACTTTTTAGCGGTGCTATATATTTGTTGGTTATATGGACGAATGAGGGCAATACAATCTGTTTGGCCGGTAGTAGTTGGCTTGTCGCTTGTCATGGGTGGTGGCGAATTATGGCTTGCCACCATTAATCCAACAATTTCCTGCTTTTTACCAACCGCTATCGGTATGGGCTTAGTGTTTGTGGTGAGTAAAATTCCAAAGTATAAGCAACGATGGTATAATACGGACAGTCCAATTATGATGCGGCTTAATCAAACTGAAAGAGCACCGTTGAATGACACGCCGGCAAAGGTCACTTCCGGACGTACCATGTCGTTTAATCAAGCTTTTTTGCCATACTATCTGTTGATTGGCATTACCGTATTATGCTTGTTAGTGCCACCGATTTACAATGCTCTCAGTGTCTGGAAAGTGGCGCTCACGTTTCCTGAGACGGCGACTGCTTTTGGCTATATGACTAAGGCGGAGCCTTATTTCAGCCCTGTGCAACCCTTAACGTATGCAGGTACGTTCTTACTTTTGTCAGCGCTAAGTAGTCTTTGGTACTATGAAAAAAAGAAATTTTTACCTAAATCAGCGGTAACGGCTATTAATAAACGTACTTTTGAAAAATGTAAGGCGCCTACCATAGCGATTACCTGTTTGATTGTCATGGCTAAATATATGGGCAGTAGCGGGCAAATTTATGTGCTTTCAACGGGGATTGTTGAATTGCTCGGTATTTACTATGTTATCGTATCGCCGTTACTGGGCATGATCGGGTCCTTTTTGACGGGCAGTAATATGTCGTCCAATATATTATTCGGCAATTTACAAATGCTGGCGGCTAAGGCGCTGGGCATAAATCCGGCTATTACGGCAGCGTTGCAAACTACCGGCGGCGTGCTTGGCAATTCCTTTTCGCCGGGCTGTGTGATTATGGGTATTGTCACAACCGGTTTTAACGAAGGTGAAGATAAAATATTGAAACTTATGATGCCGTTTACTATTGCGCTGGCTGTTATATTTGGTTTGTTAGGCTTTATGCAGTTATTGTTGTAAGTTTTGTCCTATAACCCTATAACCCTATAATCCTATAATCCTAAGCTTTGGATTCAGATAACACAAACCCCCTCTCCGTGCGGATGCACAGAGAGGGGGTTTGCTTATTATGCAGCTGATTTTCCTAGAGAGAGTAGTTATTTTTAATGATTAATTGCACACATTGGTCACATGAAACGCGAATATATTAATCATTTAAATTGGAAAAATCAACTGTAATACCGAGTGCCTTGGCTACGCCTTCGCCGTAAGCCGGATCACATTGGTAACAATGTTTAGCATGGCGTTCTTGAATTTCTTTAGAAACGCCGTTCATAGCACGTGCTGTATTTTCAAATAAAAGTTGTTGTTTTTCCGGAGTCATGAGACGGAACAATTTGCCCGGTTGGGTGTAGAAATCGGAATCGTCTTCATAGAAATCGTATTGGTAAGCAGGGCCCGTAATATCGAGCGGTGGTTCTTTGAATTCCGGTTGGTTGAGCCATTCGCCTTTAGTGTTTGGCGCATAGCCGATGGTAGCGCCGTGGTTACCGTCAACACGGCCGAGACCGTCGCGATGGTACATGTTAACAGGGCATTTAGCGGCGTTAACAGGAATCTGATGGTAGTTAGTGCCTAAGCGGTAACGCTGTGCGTCAGCATAGGAGAATAAACGACCTTGTAACATTCTGTCAGGGGAGAATCCGATGCCCGGAATTATGGTGGACGGAGCAAAGGCAGCTTGTTCAACGTCTTGGAAGTAGTTTTCAGGATTGCGGTTCAATTCCATGACACCAACTTCGATGAGCGGGAATTCGCTGTGATACCAAACTTTAGTGAGGTCGAACGGATTGTATGGCATTTCTTTAGCCTTTTCTTCCGTCATAACCTGGATGCACAATTTCCATTTCGGGAAGTCGCCTTTTTCAATGGCGTCGAATAAATCCCGTTGATGGCTTTCGCGGTCGCCGGCTACCACTTCGGCTGCTTCTTGGTCGCTCAAGTTTTCAATCGGTTGTTGGCAAACCCAGTGGAATTTAACCCAAACGCGTTCGTTATTGGCGTTGATTAAGCTGTACGTATGGCTACCAAAACCATGCATATGGCGGTAGGAGGAAGGGATACCACGGTCACTCATAACGATAGTAATCTGGTGGATGGCTTCCGGTAAGCTGGTCCAGAAGTCCCAGTTAGCTTCGGCATCACGCAAGTTTGTTTTTGGATTACGTTTTACGGCACGGTTCAAATCAGGGAATTGCAATGGATCGCGAATGAAGAATACCGGGGTGTTGTTACCAACGAGGTCCCAGTTGCCTTCTTCGGTGTAGAATTTAACGGCAAAACCGCGAATATCGCGTTCGGCGTCAGCTGCACCGCGTTCCCCGGCTACTGTGGAGAAACGAACGAATAAATCGGTTTTTTTGCCAACTTCTGAAAAAAGTTTAGCTTTAGTGTATTTAGTGATGTCATTAGTTACAGTAAAAGTACCGAATGCACCGGAACCTTTAGCATGCATACGTCTTTCAGGAATTACTTCACGAGCAAAATGGCCTAGTTTTTCCATGAGCCATACGTCTTGCATAAGGACAGGACCACGTTTGCCGGCCGTCATAGAGTTATTATTGTCCGGTACGGGTGCACCAAATGCGGTAGTCAATTTCTTTTTGTCACTCATTTTCCTATTTCCTCCTTAGTACCTACTAACTTTTCGATTGTTTTGAATGTTAACGGATAATTATTATCCATTTATACTATTATTATAACGTTAAATTTCGAAATACACAAGATTTTTTTATTAAAAATATTATTAAATTTGATGAGATAATAGCTGTAAATGCAGCTATTATCTGTAATGATTAAGCTATGTAATATAAAAGATACTTTACAATTTTTTGATATATTAATATGAAGTGAAGATGCTATATGATTGTTTCACGCATATATTTTGGACTAAATGGAGCTTTTCGGTAATATCTATCATAAGCGGAGACGTATCGCGGTTGATAATAAGTAGCTGACAATAAACGGCACATAATATACTTTATTAATGAACGGACGGTTCCTTTTCTTATTGAATTTTATATGATACTCTATACTTATAATATGCTTGTAGTATGAACATATCATTATTGACAGTGTATTTATTAGCTGGTTTGACGGAGACTTTATAAGGAAGTTTTAAAAGGAAATTACTACGAATTTCAAGCAAGAATTCCTACTAGAGATTTTTACCAAGAATTTTCTCGGAAATTAATAGATGTTTAAAAAGAAACGGAAGATTACTCATATGAAATATATACTGAAAAAAATGACGGTACTCATGGTGCTGGTGGGCTTTATCAGCTTTATGACGGCTGTGTCATTTAACGGTGTTGAGGCTAAATCGGAAAGACTTATGATTCAAGGTGACCACGGCGCCTTGTCGACTGTGTTGCAAACACCGGACAAGGTTCAGAGTTATCCCTTGGTTATTTTGATGCACGGTTTTTCCGCGAGCAAAGATTATAAATTACTGGAATTGACGGCGGAATATTTAGAAAAAGCGGGGATTGCTTCCATTCGCTTTGATTTTAACGGGCACGGTGACAGTGAAGGCCGTTTTCAAGACATGACGGTGCCGAATGAAATTGAAGATGCGAAGAAGGTCTATGCGTACGCCAAAGCGTTACCGGGCGTTACGAATATTTTACTGGTCGGCCATTCGCAAGGTGGTGTGGTAGCCAGCATGTTGGCCGGCGAGTTAACGGAGCAATATGGCAATGATGCGGTGAAAGGGTTGGTTTTATTGGCTCCGGCCGCTAATATCGTAGATAAAACGATTGGGGGAGCCTTCTTTGGTGTACAGTTCGACACGGATACTATGCCGGAATACATTGAGTTGCCTAGCGGTTTACACGTAGGCCGTGATTATTTTAAAACGGCTTATAGTCTGCCTTTGTATGATACGGCCAAGCTGTATACGGGGCCGGTGACTATCATTCAGGGAAAGGAGGATACGGTAGTGCCGCCACGGTATGCGCAGCGTTTTGTTGAAATTTATAAGCATAGCACGCTTGAAATCGTGGAGGGCTATGATCATGAGTTTTCACAAAATATGCCTGCCATAGCGCGCGGGATAGTGCAGTCCGTGCAGCAAGATGTAAATCGTACGGATGATACGGATCTGAAGATTAATAGTTATCTCAACGAAATTCGGTTGTTTTTTGAAAAGATTATTGAAGTGCTCGATAAGGTGAAAGCATTTTTAGCGGGGTTAAGCTAAGTGTAGACATGTGAGAAAAGAGCTGTTTTTCTTCTGTTGTTAACTATTATTCCTATAATTTTAATGGTATAATATATCTATTACACAAAAACAAATGTTTAACAGACGCCGGGGGATGAAAGTGCACTTATATAAACGTTGTTTTGGTGCAATGAGAGATTAGAGAATTTTTTTCAAAAGAAAAGAGGAGAGAGTATGAGTTTAAGATTGTGGGAACAGGTGGCGGCTTGGAAGTCGCCGAAGTATCGCTTTGTGGATTTGACGCATGAACTAAGTCCGGAAACACCGCATTGGTGGGGTTTTAAGCCGCTAAAAGAAACGACTTTGTATGATTATCCCGAAAATAAAAAAGACGGTGACACTTGGACGGAAGCGCCTATGCAGATTAAGGAATACACTGTCGTAGGTCAGTACGGTACGCATGTGGATGCACCGATTCATTTTGATCCGAAGGGGCGTACGCAAGAGCAGCTTCGTGTTGATGAAATGGTATATCCATTGGTTGTTATCGATAAATCCAAAGAAGTAGCTGAAAATCCGGATTATGAATTATCCGTTGAAGATGTGTTGGCCTTTGAAGAACAGTACGGCCGTATTCCGGAAGGTGCGTTTGTTGCCTTTAGAACCGATTGGTATAAACAGCCGGCCGATGATTTTCAGAAAAAGGATGCCGACGGCAATCCTCATACGCCGGGCTGGACGATTCCCACATTGGAGTTTTTGGTAAAAGAACGTAATATCGGCGCCATCGGTCATGAAACGGCCGATACGGATGCGGCGATTCGAGCATTCCAACCGGATTCCCATCCGTTGCCGGCTGAGCAGTATATTTTGTCGCAGGATAGAATTCAGGTGGAAGTGTTGGCTCACTTGGATGAGTTACCACCGGTAGGAGCCGTTATCTTTGTAACTTTCCCTAAATTGAAAGGCGGTACCGGCTTTGCGGCGCGTTGCTTCGCCTTGGTAGAAAACGAATAAAATCAGATTGGGTTCTTACATTCTTGCTATATTTGTATAAGAAAAAGGCCCCGAAGGGCCTTCTTTGTTGGTATAATTAATTTATGAACAGAAACCATATCCAACAAGGCAATTATACTAAACTTTCTGGCTTTC
>ENA-OQJN01000328-OQJN01000328.1-human-gut-metagenome-genome-assembly--contig:-NODE-328-length-21591-cov-3.443207_pt1 | contig 21591 bp, 20 predicted proteins | sample MGYA00242610_ERZ504777 | MGnify/ENA primary metagenome ERZ504777 (study PRJEB26092, sample SAMD00036350) | human gut metagenome | host: Homo sapiens | study: EMG produced TPA metagenomics assembly of... | reverse complement strand
AGGTACCACGCCGCCAAATTTTTGATGAATCGGCACCTGACTGGATATAACATTGGATAATACTTGGCGGCCGTTTACCAGCACAGCCGCTGATGTTTCATCACAACTGCTTTCGATGGCTAGGGTATATACTTTCATACCGAGGCCTCCTCTTCTTTTATTAATGACATAATGTACGCATCTTCCACGGGGTCTGTGTAATAACCCTTGCGTAGGCCTTTTACGGTAAAACCTAAACGGCGATACATAGTAAGGGCCGCCACATTGGATATACGCACTTCTAAAAATATTTCGTTCATACCTTTTTTGAACAATTCTCTGATTAATTTACGAGTCATCATGGCGCCGTAACCGTCACGACGGTATTCGGGTGCAATAGCGATATTCGTAATCTGCCCTTCGTCGAGTACCAACCAAGCGCCGGCATAACCGATAACTTTATCGTCTACTTCGATAACCATGTACATACGCTGGTCCGTTTCTGCCAGTTCCGTTTCAATAGCTTCCATAGACCAAGGGACTGAAAAACAGGCTTTCTCAATTTCAAAAATAGCTTCCGCATCATGAGCCTCGGCTCTACGCAAATTAATCATGATTTTTAACCTCATCGGCTAACGCCGTAGCCGCTTCGGTAACAACAACCGTTGGATTCGGTACCTTGCCGGCAGCAACCAACTCAGGATGTTTCGCATCCCAAACAACTTCGGCTTCGGAGCGACGAATATAATACGGCACCACATGAGCCGCTTCATCCGGCGCCTCAGCTAAGAAACGGGGCATGGCAGCGAGCAACACACCTGACGCCTTAGGAATCCGTAACGCCGGCGAAGCCAGTTGCAAATTAGGTCCGTAATCAGCCAGGGTATGTCCGAATTTAATGATACCGTCACCGGCTAAGATAACCGGCTCATCAAGCGCCGCTAAGGCTTTAAGTGCTTCATCGCGAGTTTTCACCGTAGGCTCTTGTTCGCATACTAACTTTCCGTTTACCCAACGATAACGACCTTCGTAAACATTCTTCTTTTGCGCATCGACCATAATGGCCAAGACACCGCTAAATTGCCAAAAATTATGAGCAATCCCATCCATGGTCATAACGCCCAGTAACGGAATATTAAGAGCATAGGCTAACGCCTTGGCCGTCCCCATACCGATACGAAGGCCCGTAAAGGAACCGGGACCGATGCTTACAGCGATACCGGTGAGCGCTGTTTTTGCTACGCCGCTTTGTTTAAGTAATAATTCTATATGAGGTACCAACTGTTCCGAGTGCGTGAGACACGCTTGGACCGTCAATTCACCGATTAGGCGCTGGTCATCCATGACAGCTACGCTCGATACGGCGCTACTCGTTTCAATTCCTAAATACATAGGTTCCTCCAATCTCTAAAAGTTCATCCTCTGAAAGTTCGGCCGTCCGCCATAAACTTAAACGGCTGCCGTCGGTTTCAGCGGTTAAACTGATTTCTAATACTTCTAACGGTAAGGCATCAGGAAACTTATCGGCCCATTCAACGATACTCAAGGTATCCTCCGTAAATTCCCCAAAGCCGATATTTTCAAGCTCCGATTCATCATCGAGGCGATACACATCAAAATGATATAACGTACCGTTCATCGTCTCATATGTATTCATTAAAGCAAAAGTTGGGCTCGTTACTTCCTCCGTAACGCCAAAACCTTCTGCAACACCTTGTGAAAAATGAGTTTTCCCCGTTCCCAAATCGCCGATTAACGCCACACATAACGGTCTACCCTGCTGTGCCATCGTGGCCATAAAACGGCCTAATTGACGCCCTAAGGCTATCGTATCATCTACGGTAAGAGTTTTACATGCCATTACCGCTATTTTATTCTGAGAAGCAATAGTTGTCATTGCCGTCACTCCTTTTTAAAATGGTCATACCCTTTGGCTTCTACTAATTCCTCTTTTCCGTCAGCAGTAGTAAGCCATACTTCACCGATGCCCGCCACTACACGGCCAATACAGTGAATCTGAGGGTGTTTTTTTATGTCTTCAGCTAAACTACTCGGCACTGTGCCTACGAGCTGAAAATCTTCACCCCCATATAAAGCCCAAGCTAAGGGATGAGTTCCTAATGCCTTAGCCGCCTCAATTAATTCATTGTGAAGCGGTATGCCCGTTTCATCAATCAACAGATTAACCTTCGATGCTTTCGCAATTTCATTCAGTTCGCTGCCAAGGCCGTCACTAATATCGTTAAGCGAGGTAGCTCTATGTTCACGGAGCCAATTACCTAAAGTAACCTGTGGTTCCGGGCGTTGATGAACTTTTTTTATACTATTAAAGCCCTCAAGGTCCGCTAATAAAGCGGCCAATCCGGCTGCCGAACTACCGATTGTATTCGTAACAACGACTAAATTACCCGCTTTAGCGCCACTGCGAAGAACAGCTTCACCGGCCGGTACTTCGCCGACTACGGTCACATTAAGTACCAAAGGACCTTTAGTGGTCACCGTATCACCGCCTACAATATTTACGTCGTAGGTATGGCAGATTGTTTTAAAGCCTTCATACACCGCTTCCATATACGCAATCTCTGTATCAGGCGGCATAGCGGCAGCAATTACAGCCTGCCGAGGCGTACCGCCCATGGCCGCAATATCACTGATATTAGCCGCCCCTAAGCGATAGCCCACATCATAAGGGGCTGTCGTTTTATCGGAAAAATGTATACCTTTTACCATCATATCCGTCGTTATGAGTTGGTCATAATCGTGAGTCGTGCGATACACCGCACAATCGTCACCGATGCCGCACACAATGGTTTCAGGATTTATGATTGTATTTGATTTTATCGTATCAATAAAGCCAAATTCGCCACGTTCGGATACTTTCATCGTTCTCCCTCCGTAGGTAACTCATGTTCGAATCTTATTTATTATAGCATATTTTTATACGCAGTGCGTATCATCAGTACGGTTTATTAGTAACGATAAGCACCTTTTAGTAACAGTCAAATTGAACCCAATAAAAAAGCAACGGCTGTACCGAACTACGCGATACAGCTGTTGCTTACATTGAGTGATTTATGTCACTGCCTTTATTTTACAATTTGTTGTTCCATGCGCCCCATAGGTTCGCTCAGATCATAACCGCCGTACAGATTGACAGTCTTACCTTCGACCAATAGCTGTACTTTTTTAACATTGTCAAAGGAGGTAGCCGTATTGATGATGGATGCCAAACGAAGCTGGGCACTCAAACCATCTACCTGGCCGCCGTCAAGGAATTGTTTAGACAAATTAATCTTCGCCAAACCGTCTTTAATGTTTACATCTTTGACCTCAACATTTTTAGGAAATACGGGATAGCTTTGACGGCTGTCTTCATCAAAGAGGAATGAAATCGCGTATTTCAACGTTTTCTTATCACTGTCTACCGTAATTGTCTGAGGGCGTACGCCTCTACCGTCATCACGGGGTACATAAATAACCATTTGAGCCATTTTATCTGTATTAGCGTTGCTCTGAGATTTAGACGTGCTTGAACTTGCTACAGCCTGGTTATTACCAAGTTCGGAACCGCTCGCTGTAGGACTGCATCCGGCTACAACTAACACCATAACAGCTAAGAGGGTGGTAACAAATAATTTTGCATTACGTATCATATCACTTACCCCCTAAAATAACTTTCAATACCTGCTGCCACTTCGTCAGCAAATTGTTGTTGTACATTGTCTTTTTTCAAAAGTGCTTCTTCCTTAGGATTGGAATAAACCTAATTCCAAGAGAATAGCCGGCATGAGAGAACGACGCAATACATACAAGTTACCCGGTTGGATACCGCGGTCACCGGCAAAACCGGATTCATCGGCAATTTTTGCCTGAATGCGTGAAGCTAACCGTGTATCATACTGAGTTTTATCATAGTAGTATGTGGAAATACCACCTACATTCGGATTGCTGAAGGAGTTGATATGAACACTTACGAAGATATCGGATTTATTAGCCGTCCCCACATCAACACGCGCCTGTAGTTCATCAGGACCGGAGGCATTCGGACCATACACATCCACGTCAGTAGTACGAGTCATATTAACCTTAGCCCCTTTAGCTTCCAAGGCCGCTTTCAACTTCTTGGAAATAGCTAAGGTAATGTCTTTTTCCATCGTCCCGTTAGGTCCGATAGCGCCGGGATCACTACCGCCATGACCCGGGTCAATGGTAATCACTTTACCGGCAATACCGCCACTGGTGCGATAGTCGATTGTCACTGCCTTAGGTTGACTGGCCGTTGCGATGACGGTCGGCTTTTTAGGTGTTGTAGTGGCCTTTGCTTTAGTATTGCTTGTTTTAGTGGATGTATTCTTAGTCGTTGTTTTTTTGTCTGTTTTTACCGTAGCACTGTTGGTCGCCGTATTTTTAACATTCTTATCGGAACCGTAATATACGCTGCGCGGTGCTACCCCTTTTTGCTGAATATCAATGACCATACGATCGGGACGATTGTTGGCTTTATCTTTTTTTAACGAAAACACATTTACATCGCCTACATCAATTGATTTAGGTGTGTTTAACACAACATTAACATTCTTGCCGTCTTGCGATAATTTCGCATTAGTTACGATATTCTTATCCATCGTAATCGACGTATCATCGGTTTTAAGTTTTACATTTTTAAGTTGTACGGTTGTGGTAGTACCGGCTTTATTAATAGAAGCCGATGCTTCAACCGGTGCTGTCAAACTAAGAACGACACGTACAAACGGAATTGGTGCATCAGAACGCGTTACCCATGTCACATCTGTCACATCCGCCGCTCTGACGCTCATAGCCCATAAAGGCAAAATCATTACTGCCATTACTAAGGCAAACCATATTTTACGCAACAATCTCACTCCTATCAATGGCCACACACTACAATGGCCGGTCAAACTATCTCTAAATATCTTTGTGTTCGTTTTTATATACCCATAAGCAGTACAAAAAGCCTACCTATCAGCTTAAAGCCTTGGGCATGTTTACTTAATTATACCACAAGATTTCAGAGAACCCTTGATTTTGCTGCATTTTCACACATCATTCACAAAACAAACATACGCTCCCCCTACTCTCAAAGCCTATATAGAAGGGTTTCGAAGAGTAACGAGGAGCGTATGTTCTTATTATGAAATTTTAATTTTTTACTTGACAAGATTTCTTAATACGGAAAATTTATTACTTAAAAGTCAATAACAGCGCATGTAATTTGATTTTTGTAACCATAGCTAATATTAACGTTCCGTTGTTACCTGCCAAGTGTTGCCATCCGTGTGAATACGAATTGTACCTTGTCGAGCTGTTGTATAAACCATAACGTTTTCAGCCGCTAAACGATCTAAAGCTTCCCTCGTAGGATGACCATAATCATTGTGTAAGCCTACGGAAATAACAGCTTTTTCGGGACGAACAGAGCGTATAAAGTCCTTTTGAGATGAGCTTGCACTGCCATGATGACCTACTTTTAATATGCGACTGAATAATTTAGTATTTTCTTCCTTAATCAGTTTATTTTCTTCAGCTCTTGATGCATCACCGGTAAATAACATAGAAAATTTACCAAATACAAGCTTACCTACAATACTATTATCATTAGGATCCGGTTGGCCTTTTTTATCCATAATATACTGACCTTCTTCCGGTGCGTACACAACAAACTGAGCATCTTTACCTAAATCAACAGTCATTCCCTTATATAAACCAATTCGTTTTAAATTTTTCTTATCCGTATCTTTTGCATATGTATTATACACAGAAGTTTTATATTTCATACCATTATCATACACATGTTCAATAGGAATCCCTGCATCAATAAGTGCATGAAAGCCACCTAAATGATCTGAGTGCGGATGCGTAATTATTACGTTTTTAATGACTTCACATTGTACTTCTTTAATTGAGCCACAAGGCTGTCACGATGATCTACATCACCTGTGTCAATCAAAGTATATTCATCGCCCACTTTAATAAGATGTGCATCCCCTTGACCGATGTCCAAGGTATACACGTCAAGGGTACCGGAAACCGCCGAACTGCTACCACCGGAATTAGAGGAACTATTACCAATGATATTAGAGCCTGTTTCAAGAATTTTATTAAAACTATCCCCGATTGTCGTACCGGAAGCAGCACTGCATCCGGTAAGCGCGAAGAAACTTACTAAAAAGGCAAAAACTATGGCTAAATATTTTGCCCAAAATTTATTATTCAATTGCATACTTCACCTAACAAATTAAAACACCAAAAGAACAATGTTACCATAACTATGAGTAGCTAAAGATCAGTCGTTATTTAGCGGCAGCTATTCTCTATGAACTACCGCTAAATAACGGATTATTGTTTATTCCACATCAAAATCTAATAATTCAGTTATGGTATATGGCAACTGACGGCTTACTTCAGACGGCGTGTAACCGAAGTTTCTATCCTCGTAAAGAGCATCTGCGGCCGCGCCATGGAGATATACCCCGGCCATAGCCGCTTCCAATTCTTCGAGGCCCTGGCCTAAGAGCCCGGCAATAATACCGGTTAAGGTATCACCCATGCCACCGGTGCCCATACCTTCATTGCCGCTATAATTTACCGCCACAAGCCCTTCCGGTGAAGCGACTACGGTCGGCGCCCCTTTAAGAACTAAAACAACTTTGTATTTTAAAGCAAATTGACGAGCAATTTCTACACGATTTGCTTCAATTTCTTCCACGCTAAGCCCCGTTAAACGAGCAAATTCACCGGGATGCGGTGTTAAAATGGCCGGGAAATCGCGCTTAGCAAATTCGTCGCCTATAGTATCCATATTGCCGATTGCCCAAAGTGCATCAGCATCGATAACAAGTGGCGCATCCGTAGTTGTTATAAAGGTTTTAGCAAGCGTCATACTTTCTTCACTGCGACCAAAGCCCGGTCCGATAGCAACCGCTTCTTTTTCAGAAGCATGCATGCGTAAATGCAATAAACTGCCGAACGATCCGGTTAACACTTCCGGCATGATTTTAGATTGTAGCATTTTTAAGCAATCCGATGGCACTACAGCTGTTATTTTACCGGCACCGGCGTGTACCGCTGCTTCCGCTGCCAAAAGAGGTGCCCCAATCATACCGTCAGAACCGCCGATAATCAATGTATGTCCATTGGTACCTTTATGAGCGGTTTCTTCCCGTTCCGGTAATAAAGCGGCCACTAAATCCGGTGTAATCAATTCGGTTGGGTAATTTTTGTTTTCATCATCCAGTAAAGCCATTTCCCAGGAAAAGCCAAGACCTTTAACCGCAATATTACCACAATAGGAACGGGCCGGATATAGTAACATACCAATCTTAGGCGCTCCAAAAGTAACAGTTATATCCATGGCCATCGTACCATTGGCAACAGCCCCGGTATTGCTGTTCATGCCGGACGGAACGTCAATGGCTACCAACAAAGTATCGGGATAGGTTTCTACATGAGCTTCTATGCGATCCAAGATTTCCTGAATAGAATCGCGTAATTCGCCGGTTAAACCGGTACCTACCAAACCGTCCACAATCACATCGGCCGCTTCGAAAACATCGCCGTCTTCAATTGTTAAAACCGGAATTTCCAAAGCATCAATAGCCGCCATCTGTTGGTCAAAAAGTTCTGAAGCATGACTATCATCATTGGGGATAACAATACGAACTTCATGACCCCATTCTTCCAACTGTCGAGCCGCCACCAAACCATCTGCCCCATTATTGCCTTTACCGGCAACAATAACAATCTCTAGGGGTGATTCAATCTCTTCAAATGCTCCCACAATGGCTTCCGCCACACCACGACCGGCATTTTTCCATTAATACCGCTAATGGCAGACCGCCTTTTTCAACAGCCCATTGATCGATGAATTTAGCCTCTTCCTTCGCTAAGATACGCATAGTAGCTCCTTTCTACATAAAATAAATATCGTCGATGACTTTATATCTTCTTCTAAGTCATGACATCTATAACACCGCTTTTATATAAGCGGGTTAACACTGCAAAATACTAACTTTTTAGAGTACTACTACCGTAGCCACTGCATAGTCTCGGCAATGGCTGATAGATAGTTGCAGGGACGTAAACCCTTTTTGATCGAATATATCTTTAAAAACACCGTTTAACCGTATAAAGGGTCCTCCATATTCATCGCGTAGAATCTCTATGTCCTGAAAAGTCCCCTGCCTGAAGCCAATGCCTAAGGCTTTTACAAACGCTTCTTTAGCCGCATACATACCTGCTAAGGAAGCCGCCTTTTGTTTCCCGCGACTTTCGGCATAGGCAAGTTCATGAGCGGTGTAGACTCTTTTGGCAAAAGAGTCTTTAGCCACGGCTTGTTCGATGCGCGCGATTTCAATAATATCTGTTCCCAGTTTCATATTTCATCAACCTTCGTAACACATTGTTTAGCTAGAATGCCATTAAATTCGCCGTAATTACAATAGTTCGTTGTAGCAGCAATAGTTTACTGAAGCTGCAATCGTTCAACTTTGACTGCGGTTTAACTTCAAAGAAAAAGCTCCTGACAAGCAGGAGCTTCACTATTAACCTCGCAAAGAACGAATCATTTCACTACGATCGTTTGCACCGAATACAGCCGAACCGGCCACTAAAATATCAGCGCCCGCTTCACGCACGAGTGGTGCCGTTTCTAAATTAACGCCGCCGTCAACTTCAACAACAGCTTTGGTATTTTCATAATAAGCAAGTAATTTTTTGCCTTCTGGATCTTACGAACCGCATGAGGAATAAAAGACTGCCCACCAAAACCTGGGTTAACGCTCATAATTAATATCATGTCCAAATCGGACGCTATATCTTCCAGCATTGATACCGGTGTAGAAGGATTCAAAGAAATCCCGGCTTTCATGCCATGAGCTTTAATTTCCTGTACTAAGCGATGCATATGCGGTGTCGCTTCCGCATGGAATGTAAAATACTCCGTACCGATATCGGCAAATGTTTTCACATAATCGGCAGGATTGGTCACCATCAAATGAACATCAAACGGTAACTTTGTATGGGCACGCAATGCCTTAATTACCGGTGCACCAAAGGTAAGATTCGGCACAAAATGACCGTCCATAATATCGATATGCAATAAATCAGCGCCACTTGTTTCAACGCTTTTAATTTCTTCCTGTAAACGCGCAAAATCTGCGGATAACATAGAAGGGGGCAATCTTTTACCATAATTTTCACCATTTCCTTTGACTGCGAATTTCATCGCGAATGACTAAGTACGATTCATAACGCCCCGCCCCTATCCGACCGTCTGCAACAGCGTCTTTGACGCCACATACAGGCTCATGCTCATGATAGCAGGGACTGAACTTACAACCTGATTCAGCCGCTAAAAATTCAGGATAAAGCGACGGCAAGCGTTCCTCTGAAATCTCACTGAAATCGATAGCACTAAATCCCGGTGTATCCATAATAAAGGAGTCTTCATCCAAACTGTACAGCGATGCGTGACGAGTTGTATGACGACCTCTCTTTATTTTATCACTTACTTCACCGGTTTGAAAAGCAAACGACGGTTCAATAGCATTTAAGAGACTGCTTTTACCTACACCGGATGGTCCGGCAAAAGCACTTACTTTGTGATGAAGTTGTTCTCGCAAAGTATCAAGGCCTTCACCGGTTCGGGTAGAGGTTTCAATCACCGTATACCCGATGCGGCGATATAACTCGGCCAGTGCTAAGGTATTTTCATCACGAAGATCACATTTATTAATACAAAGTACTAAAGGAATATCGGCATGTTCAATCATAATGATTAATTTATTAAGCAATAATTCGTTAATATCCGGCTCATGAGCCGCTACTACCAAAATAACCTGATCAAGATTAGCTACATGAGGCCGCTTCAGTTGATTGTGGCGCGGTACAATGGCTTCAATCGTACCGGCCGGGTCAAAACTGACACGATCCCCTACCAAGAGGGAGTAGCGGCCCTGTTTCAGACGGCCGCGCACTTTACATTCGTGAACCTCGCCATGCTCATCTTGCACGTAAAAATAACCATTCATATTTTTTATTACAATGCCTGTATTCATAGTCCTCCTATAATGTTTGATCTTGTACTAAAGCACCGTTCAAATATACTTGAATCTGTACGCGGCCCGTGCCGGATACATCTTTAACAATGCGTTTCGCCCGGTTGTGCATTGCCGTCAAATACGGTACGGGAACCACTGTCATCACTTAACCACAATGCGAACGGCTTGATTAGCTTTACCGGACGGTACCGTAATTATCTACCGTACCTTTCGTGACATTACTGTTTGAAGTATTAGCAGCCGGTGCCGCTTTTTTAGCTTCCGCCGTCAACGCAACGGATGTATTGGCATCCAGCGAGCTTCCCGCTTCCGGACTTTGCTGCGTAATTACCGCGGTGTCATCACCGGCACCGCTAATTGTTGCATTAAGGCCTAAGGAAGCTAATGCGTCTTTGGCATCTTTAACTGTCATACCTACTAAATTAGGTAATTCTACTTTCTTACTCTTCACACGGTTTACCGTTACGTCTACGGTAGCGCCTTTAGTTACTTTGGAATCTCCCGGAGGTGATTGCATCAAAATAACACCATCTTCTTTACTGTCATCAGTACCTGCGGAAATCTTACCGATCACGAGGCCTAAGTTCTTGAGTCGCGAACGAGCCTGATCGATTGTCATACCCGTAATATCAGGCATCGTAATATCGCCGACGCCCTTACTTACAACGAGATGAACCGTACGTTGTTCCTTAACCTGTTCATTCGCTTCCGGACTCTGTGAAATAACCTGACCTGCCGGTACATCCGGATTAGATACTTCACTTACCGAAACACGCAAATGATTATCTTCCAGAATATGTTTAGCTACCGTTACTTGTTTGCCTACCACATTCGGCACATCTACAGTGGCATTGCTCCAGAAGTTACCGAAGCTTAAGAAGGCCCACACGAAGGCTAATAAGAAAACGATAAACGCACCCAATAAAATATATTTCTGCGGCAAGCGGCTCAGTTTAGCCATCCAACCTTCTTGCGTCGGTTCACCGCCATAATAAACTTCATCGTCATCATCGGTTTCACCATAGGATGTTTCCGGTACCGGTGTCAACACCTGAGTGCCAAAATCATGAGGCGCCCGTCGGCCGCTGTTACTGTTCACAAAGCCTTGCGACATACGTAACGCGGCTATCATTTCCGTAATATTGCTAAACCGGTCTTCCGGTCGTTTCGCTAAAGCCTTAATGACCGCCGCTTCCAATAAAGTCGGAATACTCGGATTATAACGAGTCGGCGGGATTAAACGTTCCCGTACATGCTTCAAAGCCACGCTGATTGGCGTTTCCCCTTCATAAGGAACGCGGCCGGTTAACATTTCATAAAGCACAGCGCCCAAAGAATAAATATCAGTACTGCCGTTAACCGGTTTACCGCTGGCTTGTTCCGGCGATAAATAATGAGCAGACCCCATAATAGAGTTCGTATACATCATGGTAGTACCGGCATTCATGGCGCGAGCAATGCCGAAGTCGGTTACCTTAATGCGCCCCTGCTTAGTAATCAGCACATTATGAGGTTTTATATCACAATGCACAATCCCCATAGCATGAGCGTGTTCGAGTCCTTCGGCGATAGCAATGGTAAATTTTACCGCATTATCAATAGATATGCGTTCATGACGGGTAATATATTCTTTTAAGGTTTCCCCTTCAATGTATTCCATCACTATATAGTGATAGCCTTGGTCAAAACCAACATCATACATGCTTACGATATTGGGATGACTTAATTTACCGGCTGCTTGTGCTTCGCGCTTAAAACGGGCTACGAAATCATCATCGCCGGCAAAGTTTGAATGTAATATTTTTACAGCCACGGGACGGCCTAATAGCGTGTCTTCGCCTTTGAAAACATCAGCCATGCCGCCAACGCCGATTTTAGATATTATTTTATAGCGATTATCAAGGATTAAACCTTGTAATTTAGTTGCCTTCTCTTTCATGTTCTCACCTCGTTCTTAGCCTATAGTACCAATAACTATGGTTACATTATCGCGAGCCCCTTGATCATATACCAAGTCCATTAAATCTTCAATCAAGCGTTCATCTTTCGGTTCATTCCGAAAGGCCGCTTCAATTACGGCTTGTTCAATATAACCGGTGAGACCGTCAGAGCATAAAAGTATTCTATCGCCGGGCGCTACTTTTTGTACGCCTGCGTCAATTTCTACAACAGGCGACACACCAACCGCCCGGGTCAGCACATTGCGTTGCGGATGTTGCAACATATCATCTGCCTTTAATTCACCTGCTTCATAGAGTGCCTGAACCATGGAGTGATCTGTACTGATTTGAATAAGTCGGTCCTCATGAAATACATATAGACGGCTATCCCCTACATTGGCCCAATATAAATCGCTATCCTTAACATAAGCAACAACCGCAGTTGTGCCCATGCCCTCCAAGGACGGTGTTGCTTTAACTCTTTCATATACAGCTGTATTGGCTTTAGCTACGGACTGACGCAATGTCTCAACCGAAACTTCCTGCCAATTCTGTATATCGCAAGCCAGTGTGTCAACTACCATAGTGCTGGCAATTTCACCGCCTTTGTAGCCACCCATACCGTCAGTGACAATACAAAAGGATTCTCCAATGTAAAAGCGGTCTTCGTTGCGTTGACGCACCAAACCGATTTTACTCATGCCTATACTCTTCATAGGGCCTCCTTTACCTGTGATGCAGATTACTCGCTTTCTTTGTTGGCCTGTTGAATTTTCAACTGACCGCAAGCAGCTTGAATAGCATCGCCCATTTCTTTGCGAACCGTTACGGATACTCCGTAGGAAGCCACAATATTTCTAAAAGCTTCCGTTTGACGGCGCGAAGGTTTAAACAATTTAATATGTTCATTTCCGTTAACCGGAATTAAATTGACATTACAATTTGGGAAGGATTTTACCAAAGCTCCCAATTCGTGAGCATTCTCAATAGATGAGTTAATGCCGTCAATTAAAATATATTCAAAGGTTACACGGCGATCCGTTTTTCATAATACGTCTTAACCGCCGCCAACACATCTGCTAAATTATAGTGTGCGCCAATCGGCATGATTTCACGTCGAATCTTATCATTCGGGGCGTGAAGGCTCAATGCCAATGTAATCGGAATACCTTCATCGGCTAAGAGATAAATATTTTCTACTACGCCGCATGTCGATAATGTCATGCGACGATAGCCGATATCAAACGCTTCTTTTTCATGCAAAAGGCGAAGTGCATTGATTGTATTCGTATAATTTTGAAGCGGTTCACCGGCGCCCATCACAACGATGGAATGAATCCGTTCTTTTAAAAGGGCACCAAACAATAAGACTTGCGCCACAATTTCGTGAGTTTCCAAATTGCGATACAAACCGTCGGTAGTAGACGCACAGAAAACGCAACCCATGGCGCAACCCACTTGTGAAGATACACACACGGAATTACCGTACTGCTGTTTCATCAATACCGTTTCCACACGATTACCGTCTGCCAGTTCAAGCAAGAGCTTCTTAGTTTGGCCGTCAGGTGTTGTCTTCTCCGTTACGATTTTCGGCACGGAGATAGCACAATTCTCACTAAGCCACGCTCGTAACTCGCCCGGCAATTGTTGCATGTCCGCAAAGTCGAATACGTAGCGTTTATATATGTAATCCATTATTTGCTTGGCTCTGAAACGAGGAAATTATGCCTCTGTTATAACAGCCTGCAATTCGGTTAGGTTCTTACCCAATAGTTCTATCATAGTTATATCCTTATTCTATGAAAATCATAATCAAATACTTTGAAAATCATATGTTAATAATTTACAGGATGGATAGAAGTCAATAGCGGTATTCAGATACAAATCAAAATATCCGTATCTAATATATATTGGCTATTTAGCCACTAAATTCCTTTAAAAACTATAAATTTCACGTAAAATTTTTATAAAGCTTTACGAAGTCGTGCAATAAAGAATCCGTCCATTTCATCACGATGCGGCCACAAGGTAACCATCGGTCCCTCAGCCTCAAAAGGCAAGAACGAAGACGCATCTTCTAACGTAAAATCAGTATGCGTTTTCAGGAAATTCTCCACTACCGCTTCGTTTTCCCCCTTGTTAATCGTACAAGTAGAATACACGAGGACACCGCCCGGTTTTACCGTTTTTGGCGGCCTCGGCAATAATCTGCTTTTGCAATTTAGGAAGTTCCGTCAAGGACTCCGGTGTTTTTGTGCCAACGCATGTCAAGTTTACGTTGCAAAATACCAAGTCCCGAGCAGGGTGCATCTACCAGTACCCTGTCAAACTGATTGTACCACGTTTCCGGCATTTGGGTAGCATCTTGCAAGTTAAAATCAGCAATTGTTACTCCTAACCGTTTCGCATTAGTCTCCATAAGCCCTAATTTATGCTCATGAATATCATCCGCCGTAATATGACCTTGATTGGCCATACGCGCCGCTAAATGCATGGTTTTACCGCCCGGTGCCGCACAACAATCGAGAACTTTTTCACCCGGCTGCGGATCTACCACATAAGCTACCGCCATAGACGCTTCATCGGTAAACGTAATTAAGCCGTCTTTTACAAGGGGCGCACTTTCCAGTGAACCGGTATGACGTGTAATATGGACCGCTTCCGGCAATTTTCCGGTAGGTTCTGCCTGCCAACCGGCTTTTTCAAAAGCCGCCATACCGTCAGCCACAGAGCCTTTCAAAGTATTGATGCGGGCCGTCAACTTCGGTCGTTCGTTAAACCAAGTACAAAGCCCTATAGTTTCTTCTTCGCCATACGTCTTGAGCCAATGTTCCAATAACCAGGTTGGCTGATTGTAAATGAAAGCCATGCGCTCTATATCATTTTTGGCAAGTTCGTCAATGCTGTAGCTATCGCGATTGCGAATGAAATTACGAAGCACGCCGTTCACAAAACCATCGAGGCCGCGAGCCATTTTTTTGGCCATTTTAACACTTTCATTGACGGCGGCACTGTCCGGTACTTTATCCATGTAAATAAGCTGATAGAGCCCTAAGCGCAAAATTTCCACTACAATCGAGGATAATTTGCGTAACGGACGTTTAGCGAGTGCCATAATAATGGCATCTAAATAATTGCGACGTCGTACGACGCCGTAGACGAGTTCCGTGAAAAAACGACGGTCTACATCACTTAATTTATTATCGCCCAGCATCTGCTGAAGTACGATATTAGCATAGGCGCCGTCGCGATTAATCTGCAATAAAGCTTGCACCGCCAAACGGCGTATATTAACTTGTGCTGTTCCTTTATCCATTGATTAATTTCTCCACCACTTCTTTAATTCGATCCGTATCAACCCGCGTATTACAGCAAGGTCCGCAAGGTCGTTCATTCAGAACGCCTACTACGGGAATCGGAAATACATCATTCATGCCACTTACCAAATCCCGTTCACAGGCGATGGCAACAATAGCTTTCGGCCGAATATTTTTAATCATCAAACGCGCCAAGGTACCACCGGTTACAACCACGAACTTACAACCGTAAGTATCGGCAATATCCAGTAAGGTGCCGACCTGACACCGACCGCAACGCTTACAGTTATGTACATCAGTCGTTACTTTATGAACACAGTCGCTTTTTTGCAAACAATGAGGTGTTAACAAAAGCAAGCGATCCGCCGGTACTTTGTACAAATTTAACTCAACCAAATGATTAATCAAATCAATCAAAGACTGGCTCACCTTATCCTTGGAGGCTCCCACCACTTTACCGGCCAGGAGGACCAAAGGGAAAAATGCATAGAGCCAGCGATTGCTGATGCGGAGCCATATAGGATGAATCCGCCAGTGATTCGTTGAAGCTAAAAGCATACTGCCCCACATTATCCAACATAATAGCGGGAATATGGCAAGGAGTGTTTCCACCCCATAGGCAATAGGTAAACCTAAGCGATGTAAGCCGGGCCACAGCAAATATGCCAAGGCCGCCCAAACAAGGGTAATGCCGGCAAACACGGCGAAGGTTAATTTAAAATATAAAGGATAACGCCCCAAAACGGGGTGATCCTGCTGTTCTTGATTACGCATTGAAAATGAGTCCTGCCTTTACTTGGTGACCACGACAAAAATCGCCAGCCGACATGCGTTTCTTATTATCCGGCTGAACTCCCAACACTCTCACTGCTCCCTCACCGGCAGCTACTACAAAATCTTGTTCGTTCACTGCCAAAATAGTACCGGCTTTTTGACCGGCCGATAAATTATGCTGTTTCATATCATCCATTGTCAGCGCTTCAGCTTGCCATACTTTTAAACGCTTGCCGTCTAAAAAGGTAAAACATCCCGGTGCCGGATTCAAACCCCGCACCTGATTTGCCAAAGAAATAGCGCTCTTTTCCCAATCAATAGCACCCATCTCTTTGGTAATTTTCGTAGTATGAGTGGCTTTAGCGTCATCTTGTTTCACGGCTGTAATTCACCGGCCTGTGCTTTCCTTAAGATATCATTAATGACTTCACCGCCCATAACGGCCAAACGATCAAATAATTCGCCCGTCGTTTCCCCGTCTTTAATGTCGGTTTTCACAACATCCAAAATATCGCCCGTATCGAGTCCGTCATCCATTTGCATAATGGTCACACCCGTTTCGGTATCACCGTTTAAAATGGCCCAATGAATCGGTGCCGCTCCGCGATATTTAGGTAACAAAGACGCATGCACATTGATACAACCGAATTTTGGCAAACGAATGAGCCATGGCGGTAAAATTTTACCATATGCCACTACGACGATAATATCAGGCGCCAATGACTCCAATAGGTTTTGTGCCGCTTCATCACGTAAAGTATTAGGCTGATAAACCGCTACGTCGGCTGCTAGCGCACACTCTTTAACAGGTGGCATTTGAACTTTTTTACCGCGTCCCTTTTGTTTATCCGGTTGGCAAAAAACGCCTACTACTTCATTAGGACCATCAATTAAAGCCTGCAAAGTAGGTACGGCAAAGTCCGGTGTCCCCATAAATACAACTCGTAATGAATTCATGAAAACCTCCTAAACCTCTACTGCTTCACCGGCGGTTTTTTTTGCATCCGCTGCCGCTTCCTCCATAACCTCAGCCGCTTCATCTTTTACACGATATGCAGCTTCTACTTTTTCAATAAATAAAATACCGTCCAAATGGTCGATTTCATGCTGAATAATACGCGCTAAGAAACCTTCCGCTTTCAATTTTTTCTTCTTGTTATGACGGTCGATATAATGAACTTCAATGTCTTGATAGCGCTTTACGTCACCAAAATAACCGGGCACACTTAAGCAACCTTCAAGGCCAATCTGTTCCCCATCGCCTTTAACGATTACAGGATTGATGAATTCCTGCAAGCCCGTACCGTCATCAACTACGATAATACGTTTCGACACATTAACCTGTGGTGCCGCCAAACCGACACCGTCGGACACACGCATAGTTTCCGCCATATCGTCTAAAAGCTGGCGCATTTTTTTATTTACAAAATCTACAGGTTCTGCTACCTGTTTCAAGACAGGATGACCTGCTTTAATAATTTCTAATACCATATTGCCTCCTATTAAACGGGATCCACGTCAATTTGCAGTCCCTCTTGTGTAAAAATCCACGATGTATATATATATTCTTTTATTTTCTCTAAATGATTACCCCGCACCATAATCGCTACGCGATATAAATCGCGCACCTTTTTAATGCCTTCCTGATAGGGACCCATCACATCCAGTTCCCCCGGTACGGCAAACGGTTCCAATGCCGCTACTATACGCTCCGCTATGTCCATGGCTTTCGCTTCCTCTTTATGTTGAATACGAAAATGCATCATAGAACCTAATGGCGGATACCCCAGTAGTTCACGCGCTTTTATTTCTTCTTCGTAAAAACCCACATAATCATGAGCCTTACTCTTTATTATAGCATAATGTAAAGGATTATAGGTCTGAATTACAACTTGACCTTTACCGGTACTGCGCCCGGCTCGTCCCGCCACCTGCGTAAGTAAGTCAAACGTCCGTTCCGATGCGCTGTATAAAGGAATATTCAGTACCGAATCGGCCGTTAAAACACCTACTGCGGTTACCCCTTTAAAGTCATGCCCTTTGGCCACCATTTGCGTACCCAGCAAAATATCATAACGGCCTTCACCAAAGTCGTTTAGAATTTGTTCCCCATTGCCTTTTTTGGCTGTCACATCCTGATCGAGCCGCGCTATACGGGCATCGCGGAAATTGCGCTGCAATTCCTCTTCCACCTTCTGTGTGCCGGAGCCGAAGAATTTTATCTTATGACTGCCGCAATGAGGACAAACCGTAGGTACCGGTTCATGATGTTCACAGTAATGACAACGCAATTCTTCACCTTCACGATGGTACACCATGGCAATATCGCAGTGAGGACATTTGATGGGTTCACCACAATCGCGACACATGACAAAAGTACTAAAACCGCGACGATTTAAAAGAATAATCATTTGCTCTTTATTGGTCAAGGTCTGGCGAATTAAATGACTCATAGCACTGGAAAAAACAGAATAATTCCCGTAAACCATTTCTTCCTTCATGTCAATAATCTGTACTTTAGGCAAGGGCTGATGAAAAATTCGATGTTTCAATTCCAGTAAGGTATATTGTCCCTGTTTTGCCAAGTAGTACGATTCAATCGATGGCGTAGCGGACCCCAAAATGAGGGGACAACTATTAGCTTCGGCACGCCAACGGGCTACCATGCGTGCATGGTAACGTACCATGTCTTCCTGCTTGTACGACGTATCATGTTCTTCATCCACGATGATTAAACCGATATCATCAGTGGGAGCAAACACAGCGGACCTGGCACCGATAATAATATGGCTGTCCTTACGTCGTAAGCGCTCCCAGTTATTATACCGTTCACTGATAGTAAGCTTACTGTGAAAAACAACTACTTCGTCACCGAAAGTATCCACGAAACGCTTTACAATCTGATTGGTCAGCATAATTTCCGGCACTAACACGATGGCAATTTTATCTTTAGTCAAACAATCCTTAGCAGCCTTCATATAAATCTGCGTTTTACCGCTGCCCGTTACGCCATGAAGCAAGAATGTACCAGCTTCACTTGCTAGCACAGCTTTTTGAATGGGCTCATAGCATCGTAATTGTTCGTCCGTTAATGGCAAATCCTTGGCTTGACGGGCATCAAACTTCGTTTTTGTCTTACTGTATCGTTCTTCTACGGTAATGCCTTCATAGGTCATAACCTGTTTTATAACGGGTAAAGTAAATCCGTCTTTTTGCAGACTATGAACTGATGCGGTACCCAATTCCTGTAAATAAAAACCAAGTTCCCTTTGACGTTTTCGCTTCGGCGGAATATGTTCCGGCTTAAACCAAGGTTCAACCAGTAACCATTGTTCCTTTGGCCGTTCATAGCTTTTTAATTGCTTTTTATCGATTGTAAATAAACTGAGAGCTTCGGACAACGCACAAAGATAATACTCACTTAAGCGCTTTGCCGTAGCCAGCATTTCAGGCGTAAACCATGGTCCTTATCCAATACTGCTTGGATAGGTTTAATTTTGATACGACGGTACTTCTTCCAGCTCACGATAGCCAATAAGAATTCCTTCTTCACGAGTACGCCCCAAAGGGACAGCTACACGTGTGCCCGGCATAATCGTGCCTAAATGTTCCGGCACGGCATAACTGAACGGACTATTCATTTTTTTAGCCGGTCGATTGATAATAACCTCTGCTACACGCATGCTATCCCTCCTTTGCAGTATTTTTTATTATACCATTTTTTTCGATATTTTTAAACAATAGACATGGCGATTCGCATACAAATAATGCGTATTTTGAGTGTGGACTCTAAAAAATTCCCTCCCCGAACTTCGTTAACGAAAAAGTTGCTCGCGGAGGGAATTTACTTTGCCTTTTTCAGGCAATTATTTAATTATTCTTTCGTCAAATCCTTATATTCAGGAACCCATTTAACGGACTTTACTGCACTCGGCACTTCTTCTTTGGAAATTGTTGCCACGTTCTGAGCTACAGCCTCATTAGCTACAGCAATGGCAATCGTTTCAGAAAATTCTGTAAGTTTTGATACCGGTGGAATCGTAGCTGCCCCAGGTTTCGTCACATCAATGATACCGCCTAAGGAATGAGCTGCTTTGGAAATCATTTGGTCTGTCAAAAGTTTAGCTCCGGCCGCAATCGCCCCGAGACCAAGGCCCGGATAAATCAACGCATTATTGGCCTGACCGATGTCATACGTAACACCATTATACGAAACCGGTTTAGCCGGAATACCCGTTGCTACCAAGGCTTTACCATCAGTCCAAGTAATAAGCTGTTCCGCCGTTGCTTCCGCCAGTTCAGTAGGATTACTCAATGGGAAGATAATAGGACGTGCCGTTTGAGCCGCCATTTCTTTTACAACAGCTTCCGTAAAGGCACCGCTTTTAGTGGAAGTGCCTACCAAAATTGTCGGATGAATGGCTTTCACACAGTCTTCAAGGGTCGTTAATTTCTTCGTATCGCCGCCTAAAGAAGCTTTAACATAGTCATTAGCTTCCAATTCACTGCGTTTACGGGCAAACGGTTTTTGTTCCGGTGTTAAATCATCCATATCGTCGAATAAAAGGCCCTGTTTATCTACCAAGTAGAATTTCTTGATAGCCTCTTTACGTGGTACGCCTTGGTCCACATATTCTTGTAAAACACGATTAGCAATACCGCAACCGGCCGTACCGGCACCGAAGCACATGTACACTTGATCTTTTAATTCTTCGCCGGAGATTTTTAAACCACCTAAAATACCGGCTAAAGAAATAATACCGGTTCCTTCAATATCATCGTTGAAAACAGGATATTTATCTTTATAGGCATTTAAAATATTAGCTGCATTGTCGCGACCGAAGTCTTCGAAATGGAGATATAAATTAGGAAATAATTTTTCAACAGTCTGAACGAATTGATCTACAAATTTATAGTACGGTTCACCGCTCACACGTTTATGTTTATTACCCAAATATAACGGATCATCCAATAGTTCTTGACGATTAGTCCCCACATCGAGCACAACCGGCAATACACGCTGTGGGTCCAAACCGGCGGCCGCCGTATACACCATCAGTTTACCGATAGAAATGGCAACACCGTTAAGGCCCCAGTCACCGATACCCAAAATAGCTTCCGCATCGGTTACGACGATTAAATTAATATCACGGCCATAAGCTGCATTTTTCAAAGCGTCTTCCATATTTTCCGGGTTATCAATCGATAAAAAGGCGGAATTCTGTGGCGTTGTATAATATTCGCTGTAATTGCGAATCGTATCGGCAATACATGGGTCATATACAATCGGCAAAAAATCTTCCACATGCTGGCTGAACAAATAGTAGAACAAGGTACGGTTATGGCTAAACACCTTCATTAGGAAATGGCGTTTATCCACATCGTTAGTTTTCATAGACATAGCTTGATATGCTTGAGCGGCCTGCTCTTCAATGGTCTGAATTTTGTCGGGAATCATACCATTTAACTTAAATAGTTCACGTTCTTCAGCACTGAATGCCG
>ENA-OQJN01000325-OQJN01000325.1-human-gut-metagenome-genome-assembly--contig:-NODE-325-length-21748-cov-6.151843_pt1 | contig 21748 bp, 25 predicted proteins | sample MGYA00242610_ERZ504777 | MGnify/ENA primary metagenome ERZ504777 (study PRJEB26092, sample SAMD00036350) | human gut metagenome | host: Homo sapiens | study: EMG produced TPA metagenomics assembly of... | reverse complement strand
CGGAAACAATGCAGTGCATATGGACATGGTAGTTGATTTCCTGATCCCAGGTGTGGAGCACCTGGATGATGCCAGGGGTTGCCCCCAGATGCTTTTTGTCCTCGGAAAGCTCTAAAAGTGTTTCGGCACAGCATTTGTGGAAGAAGCCATAGAGGAGCTCCTGGTTGCATAAGAACAGGGGGTTGAGTTCATGCGGAAGGGTGAATACCACATGGAAGTAGGGAGCATCAATGACTTCCGCCCTGCGTTTGTCCACCCAGAGCTCCGTATGAACCGCCTGGCAGTTGGGGCAGTGGCGGTTGCGGCAGGAGTTATAGTGGAACTGCATATGCCCGCAGTCAGGGCATTGGGAAAGATTGGCCCCGAGTTTTCCGGATTTACAGTCCAGGATCGCGAGGGAAACTTTGCGCTGGATATCAGACTGAAAGAGGCCGGAAGAAGCATAGTCCGCATAGGAGTGTTTCCAGACCTGCTGGATATATAGGTTATGCAAGAAAACCACCCCCCATCCGGTCAAACGGGCTGACCGCATTCCTGGTGCCGTTAGAAGCAAGATGGACATAAATCGTGGTGGAATTTAAGGATTTATGCCCGAGCAGGGCTTTAATAGTGAGCAGGTCTGCCCCATTTTCATAGAGATGTGTGCCAAATGCATGGCGGAACGAATGGCAGGTCAGGCGATGGGGGAGGCCAAGTTCCGTTTCTTTGGCAAAAATAAACTGGTTTACCGAATAAGGAGCCATAGGGCGGGAGGGGTCATTGCGGTTAGGGAAGAGGAAGCCGGTAGGCTTGCCGGCAAGGAACCAGTATTGGGTGAGGATATCCAAAAGCATTGTGAGAGAGGGATGGCGTAACGGTCAGAGCGTGCTTTGGAATGGCAGATATGGATGCGCATGGAGGAGCGGCTGATGTCGTTGTAGCGGAGGGAACAAACTTCGCCGACGCGGAGGCCTGCGGAATACATAAGTGAGAGGATGGCTTTGTGCTTGAGGTTGGAAAAGGAGTGGATAAAACGCCAGGTATCTGACTGGGAGGGGACATAAGGGAGATAGGAATCAAACCTGCGCATGGGAAGCTGAGTGGGATCCCAGGGCTTATGCAGGACATAAAGGGTGAAGAAGCGGAGCTGAGAAATACAGTGGTTGATGGTTCTGTCCGAGAGGTTATTTTCTTTCTGGAGCCAACGGACAAAATCGCGCAGTTCGGCCCAGGAAACATCTTCCGGCAACTTGTGCAGGATATTGGAAAGATAATCCAGATAAGCCCGGATATAGGTAGAATAAGATTTAACTGTATGTTTGGTGAGCCCGCGGAGAGAAATCATTTCGCGGAAAGAATAAAAATAATGGTCCATAGTAAAGCCTCCTATTCGTAATAAAAGATGAAGTGACAGAGGAAGGGGAATAGATGAGGAGGCGGACGGTAAAAATTTTCGGATATGTAGTTGTTGAGTTTGAAAATCCATGGTAAACTAAGCATAGCAGTTTTTGGTGTTATGTATGTGATAGTGGGTTAGGGGTAACTCAACAATACAACATATATTCAAAAAACTGCTACTTTTTTTGAAAAAGTGGAGGAAACATGTACCTGGGGCTAGCCGCCGCGCTAGCGGCTTGGTACAATGTCATCAGACATTATACCGGCCCGGAGCGAAGCGGAGTGGCCATCCACCCCGAAGGGGCCATGTCCGGAGGACATGGTATAATTCTTTAGGAAAGTATCAGATTCAGAGCAGACAAAAAGAGCAGCCCTATACAAAAGATAAAACTGACTCTGAATGTGATTCTTTCCGATTGTACCAAGCCGCGGACGGGTAGCCAGGATGTATATGGGGGAAGTATCTTTTCCGCTTGGTGAAAATGCTGCGGTTTTACAGGAAGCCTCCGGTATAAAAAGATGGTTTCTGTACTATTTTACGAAAGCTTTTTATAAAAGGGCATGCTCCGCAGGCCTTCTTGCGGAGGCCTTTTAAAAAAATATCCAGTGGTAAGCAGCTTTGCTTTATCAGGAAGGCCCATAGGTCCTTCCGATGCCCTGCATCCGGCAGCCTCCACATACGGGGCAGATGCGGATGTCAGTCCCCCATACGGCCTTTATCAGTTCAGGTATGGAAAGATTGGAATATCTGGCCCGGAAACGCTGATGCCCCTGAAGCTTGAAAATCAGTTTCAGGTTTTTCGATTTCATCCCGGTTATTGAGAAAGCCGCAGTAGCGGATTTTCTGGAATCCGCGCGGCAGCACATGCAGCAGGAAACGTCGGATGAACTCCGTGTTGGAAAGAGTGAGGGTCCTTCTGGGGTCCCCCGGTTTCCTGCCCCTGGCTGAGAAAGTTGTCTCTTTGTCGGTTACGGAGAGGATGCGGCTGTTTGAAATGGCGACCTTGTGTGTATACTTCCCAAGATATTCCACAGCGCTGCCAAATCCACGGAAGGTCTCCTTTATATAGGGGCACCAGTCTTTGGAATAGAGCCTGTTTTTTAAACTCCTGCCATTCGTAGGAATTACGAAGGCAGCTGCAGGAAGCGGAAAACACAAGCTGTCCCTTTTTGTAGAGGGAATCCAGCATGGCAAGATATTTTCCTTTGAATTTATCCCGGAGCACTGCGACAGGAATAAAAAGGATTTCTTTGATTTCCTGATTTTCAGATCCGGAGTCAGGCCGCCGCCGGAAATAATACAATGCATATGCACATGGTAATCCAGCTCCTGGTTCCAGGTATGGAGGATCTGGATAATGCCGGGCACAGCGCCGAGATATTCGGGATTAGAAGAAAGCTCCAGGAGCGTCTGCGCACAGCATGTATGCAGGAGACCGTAGAGAAGCTTCTGGTTGCAGTACAGAAGCGGGTTCAGGTCATGGGGGAGGGTAAAGACCACATGGAAATAAGGGGCATCGATAACCTCCGCGCGGCGCTGATCCACCCAGACCAGTGTGTTGACGGCCTGGCAGTTGGGGCAAATGCGGTTCCTGCAGGAATTATAGTGTAGTTCGGTATGTCCGCACTCCGTGCAGACGCTGATGTTGCAGCCGCACTTTTCAGATTTGCAGCGGATGATGGCGAGGGCGGCATCCCTCTGTACGTCAGACAGATTGTGGGAAGCCCTGAAGGCATGAAAGGAAGCGCGGAAAATATCCTGTATTCTGAAATCAGGCATAGAAGGTACCTCCCAACTGGTCAAAAGGGTTTGTGACTGTATTTGAGGCAGAAGAAGCCAGGTGGACGTAGATTGCGGTACTGTTGAGGGAGCGATGCCCAAGCCTGGGATTTCAGGGAAAGGAGATCCAGGCCGTTCTCATAGCTGTGGGTAGCGTAAGCGTGGCGCAGGGATGGGCGCAGAAGCGGGAGTCCATGCCAAGGGCGTTCCTGCGGTCCAGAATGATCCGCTGGAGCCATTGCTTATCCATAGGCCTGGAACGGTTGGTCTGCTGGGTAAACAGCCAGGTTTTCGGCTTCATGTGTGCGGGGCAGGAATACCAGTACTCCCGGATATCCCTGCAGATGCTCTCCGGGATGGGGACATAACGGTCTGAACGGTTTTTAGATACCGGGATATAAAGCCGGTGAGAAGAAAGAAAAATATAGCGGCATTCCAGATGACAGAGTTCATCCAGTCTCAAGCCGGCAGCATAAAGGATCGAGCAGGCGAGGCGTGCCTTAGGATCGTCAAGGGAATTTAGAAAGAGAGCAACCTGGTTCCTGTCCGGGACAAAGGGCAGATAAGTACGGAACTTGCGGAAAGGGATCTGGGAAGGATCCCATGGCTGATGCAGGACATAAATCCAAAAGAACTGGAGATGAGAAATGACCATATTCATCGTGCGGTCGGAAAGATGCCGGGAAGTCTGAAGCGTTTTCAGGAAATCACGAACCCTTTCCCAGGAGGCGTGCTCCGGGGAGATATTTCGTTCCAGCAGATAAGAGAGATAAGGTTTGAGATAAGTCTGATAGCCGCGAATGGTATTGGGGGCAAGATTTTTTGCCTGAAGCATTTCAATAAAAACAGATAAGTAGTCCATAAAAACCTCCTGAGTGGTGAAATAATAAGAACCCAAAATAATAAGAAGCAGCCAATAAACACCCACAAGAGGAGGGGGACGGTAAAAATTTTTGGATATGTAGTTGTTGAGTTTAAAAATCCATGATAACATAAGCATAGCAGTTTTTGTATTGTTTATTGTTAAGGTAGGGGTATCTCAACAATACAACATCTATTAAAAAACTGCTACTTTTATTTTAAAGAAAGCTGAATTTTTTGAGAAAAAGTGGTGGTTTTATGTACTGAGGGCTAGCCGTCGCGCTAGCGACTTGGTACAATACAATCAACAAACATTCTGATACCATTTCTTCTATTTATTAGGAAACACGATAAGAACAGATATACTTGGTAAACAATCCAAGGAGGTGAACATCGTTTTGAAACAGTTGAAAATTATGATGATAATCTTATTTATAATAAATCTCGGAGTATTCCTAATTACGTTATTCATATCAAAAGATTTAGCATACATTATCTATAGCGCGACATTATTATGTAATCTTGCCGTTTTTACTCTATCATTCTCCTTAATACATAAGGAGAAGAAGAAACAGGAAATAAATTCATAGACAGAATAAGCAGAACGATCGGGCTTTTCTCGAGCGTTCTATATATATCAGTTTTCTCTCACTCCTTTCCTCAGCGCCCAATACAACAAAAGCATCATAACCTGCGTCGCCGCAAGCGACCACCAAATTCCGGTAATCCCGAACACAGCCGGCAATAAAAATAGAAATATCGGTGCCACAATCAATGTCTCCCCATAGATCAACGCCATAGCCGGCTTTACTTTCAATGTTGCATTTAAATAAGATATATGAAATTTTGCAAGTCCGGTAAACAAAAACGACACCGCACTAATTCTCATTCCCACATGAAAAAACTGCTCTGACTGCTTTGACATTCCAAAAATAGCCGGAAAGAAATCCGATACTGACACGACAACTGCAAGCATAACTACTCCTAAAACAATGACACTTGCTGACGCTACTCTTTTAATATACGCAAGTTCCTCTCGTTTTCCTGCGCCACAGTAAAAGCTCATAAGCGGCTGAGAACCATCTCCCACACCTACCAGCATCGACTGCACCGGAAATACAATATAAGAAATCACTGCATAACACGCGACCGCTGCATCACCACCGTATTTCAGGCACTGCAGATTTGTAAAAATCAGCACAATCGACGGTGCCAGAGACAGTCCAAATGCAGACACCCCAATCTGAAAAATTTTCACACTTCTTTTCCAGTTCCAAACCAACTGTACCTTTGTTTTTCCTTTGATATAAATTAAGTAAATGCAAATAAAAATCACGGATATCTGCGCTGCAATCGTGCCAAGAGCAGCTCCCCGAATTCCCAGCCCCACTTTAAAAATGAATACATAATTCAATGCAAGATTTACGAACATCCCCGTGACCATGCTCACCATAGCGCTGACTGCCATCCCTCTGTTTCGAAGCAACGGTATCATTCCTGAACCAATGATCTGAAAAACACATCCTAAAATAATAATCTGCACATAGGCCTCAGCCTGCATCAGTACCTCTCCTCTTGCGCCAAGAAGCTGTAATAAGATCGGATACGTCAGGAACAATATTACACTTAATAAAATTCCGACTCCCACAAGCAGACACACCGTCAGATGATACGTTTTTTCACTTTCTTCTTTCTCATCTTTCCCAGCCAAATTCGAAAACAAAACACTGCCGCCACTTCCAATCCCTATCCCTGTTGCAGTGATCACTGCAACAAGCGGCCATGCAAGATTAACTGCTGCAAGCCCGGTATCTCCCGCTGCCCGACCTACAAATAATCCGTCCATCACGGAATAGAGGCCTGATAACATCAGCGAAAACACCGTCGGGAGACAATCCCTGATAAGATTTTTCGGAATTACTTTCTTTTCCATAGTCACTCCTTATTGCACAAAAAAGGACAAGGATCTCCACCTTGCCCTAAAACTTCATTCTCACTAGTTTGTGATTGTTTTTTCTGTTTCTTTATCAAATACGTGAATTTTTTCTGCATCTAATGCAAATTTCACTGTATCGCCTGTTCTTGCTGTTGTTCTTGGGTTTACTCTTGCTGTCATACTTGTTCCTTCATAATCGAAGTATAAGTAAACTTCAGCACCAAGCATCTCGTATACACGGATTGTAGCTTCGATTACTGTATTTGGTGAAGCTTCAATAAACATCTGCTCATCATGTACATCTTCTGGGCGAATACCAAGTACAACTGTCTTTCCATCATATCCTCCGTCAATGAGCTTTTTCGCTTTTGCTGGTGGAAGTTCAATTGCAGAAGGTCCTGCTTGAAGATAAACTTTATCTCCTTTTACCTTACATACTGCATCTACGAAGTTCATCTGAGGTGATCCAATGAATCCTGCTACGAATAAGTTACATGGTGTATCATATAATACCTGTGGTGTATCTACCTGTTGAACAACACCGGCACTCATAACTACGATTCTTGTTCCAAGTGTCATAGCCTCTGTCTGGTCATGTGTAACGTAGATGATTGTTGTTCCTAATCTCTGGTGTAATTTAGAAATCTCGATACGCATCTGTCCTCTTAATTTTGCATCCAAGTTTGATAAAGGCTCATCCATAAGGAATACTTTTGGATTACGAACGATAGCACGTCCCATAGCAACACGCTGTCTTTGTCCACCTGATAATGCTTTTGGTTTACGATCTAATAATGCTTCCAAGTCAAGAATCTTAGCTGCCTCACGAACCATCTTGTCAATCTCATCTTTTGGCACTTTTCTTAATTTCAAACCAAATGCCATGTTATCATATACTGTCATATGTGGGTATAACGCATAGTTCTGGAATACCATCGCAATATCTCTGTCTTTTGGTTCTACATCATTTACTAACTTATCTCCAATTCTTAATTCTCCAGAAGAGATGTCTTCCAGCCCTGCAATCATACGAAGTGTTGTAGATTTACCACATCCTGATGGTCCTACAAAAATGATAAATTCTTTATCTTGAATTTCAAGGTTGAAATCTTTTACTGCTTCAAATCCATTTGGATAAACTTTATTAATATGTTTCAATGATAAACTTGCCATTTCAATCTTCCTCCTAATAGCTTTCGTTTTTTATTCTTCCTAAAGTATATAGAAAAAGTAAATTATAGTCTATGCCCAAGTTGAACAAATTTTTCTCAGTTGTCTCGTCAAGTCGACGAATCTTACAAAATTAGCATCTGGTATACATCTCGTTTCCCGATTCCCCGGTCTTTCGCCACTTTTTTCATTGCCTCTTTCTTATCCACACCTTGCTCCAAATAGAAATCCATATGCTCCTCTATGCTCATCTCTTCCCACTTTGCAACTTCTTCTTGTCGAAGTTCCTCGCGGCTTTTTCCTTCAATGACAAGCACACACTCACCCTTTGGCTCATTTGCCTCATAATATGCAAGTGCTTCCCCAAGCGTTGTCGCAAATGCAGTCTCGTGCTTTTTGGTCAATTCCCGGCACACCGTAATTCTTCGATCTCCAAGTCTCTCCAACAGTTCCCGCAGTGTACGAACAAGTCTATGCGGTGCCTCATACAAAATCATTGTCCGTGTCTCATTTACAAGTTCATTCAATACAGACTGTTTTTCTTTTTATCTGTCGGCAGAAATGCCTCAAACGCAAATCTTCTTGTCGAAAGTCCCGACAACGTCAATGCCGTAATACACGCCGCTGCTCCAGGCAGGGATGTGACTTCAATCCCTTCCTCATAGCACATCTTCACAAGCTCTTCCCCCGGATCTGACACTCCCGGTGTCCCCGCATCTGTCACAAGTGCAATCTGCATCCCATCTTTCAGCTTCTCAATGAGCTTTTTACCTTTTTCTATCTTATTATATTCGTGATAACTTGTCATCGGAGTCTTAATTCCAAAATGATTCAAAAGCTTTACGCTATTTCTTGTATCCTCCGCTGCAATCAAATCCACCTCACCCAATGTACGCACAACACGATATGTCATATCTTCGAGATTTCCAATCGGTGTCGCACACAAATACAGCTTTCCTGACATATTTGTGCCTCCTTCTTATTTCATCGCATACTCCGAAAGCAATTCTTCCGAATATACGCCCTGCTCTTTATAGACAATCAATGGCGGCTCCACGCGCATACGTGAATTTGCCCCACGCATTCCTTCAATCAGCACCATATTCGGTTCCTTATGTACAAATGGATGTACCATTCTCATACGTTTTGGCTCAATTCCTACCTGTATCATCTTTGACAGGATTTCAGCCAATCGAAACGGTCTGTGCACCATATAAAATCGACCTCTTGGCTTTAAAATTCTTGCGCTTTCCCGCAAAATATCATTCAAATCACAAAGCACCTCATGCCTTGCAATTGCCTTTGCATCCGACGGATTCTCAATACCATGATGTCCAATCATATATGGCGGATTTGTTGTTATGACGTCAAAAGAGGCTGGTCCGAATAATTCGGCTGCCTCTTTGATATCTCCCGTCACAATGTCAACTTTCTCTTCCAAATGATTATGGGCTACACTTCTTCTTGCCATGTCAGCACTTTCTTCCTGTATCTCCAGTCCGGTAAAATGCATCCCTTCGGTCTTTGCCGTAAGTAAAATGGGAATGATCCCTGTTCCTGTTCCAAGATCCAGCGCACATTCTTTCTGTTTTACACGGGCAAAATTGGCAAGTAATACGGCATCCATTCCAAAACAGAATTTCCCCGGATGCTGTATGATCTCATACCCGTTAATCTGTAAGTCATCCAGACGTTCGTCTGATTTCAGATTAGTTATCATCTAATTTTGACGCTCCTTCGTTCTTCTCCAATGCTGCAAGCTCCTTCATCTCTTCTTTGGAAAGTCTCACATCATTTTTTCTCTTTCGCGGTCTGAATTTCAGCTCATCCACTTTGTACTCGCGAATCTCTTTCTCATCATTTTCTAACGTCACAACTACTTTCACAAGCTGGCGAAGCACGCTGACACTCTGTACTTCTCCTTTCAAGCCCTCATTCGTTGTAACTGTGTCCCCGATTGCCGGAAGACGGCTGTTCAGTTCTTCATATGTCTCTTCCTCATTGGTCAGACAACACATCAGCCTTCCACACACACCGGAAATTTTCGTCGGATTCAAAGAAAGGTTCTGTTCTTTTGCCATCTTGATTGATACCGGTGCAAACTCTGATAAATATGTGTGACAACAAAGCGGACGTCCGCAAATTCCGATTCCACCCCGAATCTTTGTCTCATCACGCACACCAATCTGACGCAGCTCAATTCTTGTACGAAATACTGCCGCCAAATCTTTTACAAGCTCACGAAAATCAATTCTTCCGTCTGCTGTAAAATAAAACAGCACTTTATTATTGTCAAATGTATATTCGGCATTGATCAGCTTCATATCCAGATTGTGTTTTCTTATTTTTTCCAGACAGATTTCAAATGCCTCTTTTTCTTTCTCACGGTTCTTTTCTTCCGCTCTTTTGTCTTCCTCTGTGGCAATTCGAATTACCGATTTTAGCGGCTGCATGACCTCTTCATCCTTCACTTCTTTCGGTCCTGTCACAACAGTTCCAAATTCTATGCCTCTTGCTGTCTCCACTATTACTTTGTCACCCTGTCTGATGTGAAATTTACCTGGTGCAAAATAATAAATCTTTCCTGCCGGACGAAATCTTACTCCGATTACTCTTGTCATATTCTAGTTCTCCTTTATCGTAAGCAACAATAATTCCATTACCAGATCAAAGTTTACATTCGCTTTCAGGCGTGTTTTCGCCTTTTCGATACTGTCCAGAATAATCTCAATTCCCTCATAAGAACTTTTGCTTGCCTTCTCCTTGATGTAAGTCAATTGGTCACTAAATACAACTTTTCCTGCTTCTTTTGTTGCCTTATAAAGCAGAACATCTCGGTACCAGACAGTAATCAGATCCAGATAATCTGTCACTTCTAATTTATATTTATTAATCTCTTTTATCGCACTGACAATCTCGTTCAGTTCCATCTCATCAATATATTTTAACAACTGAACTGCTTCTTCTTTAATCTCATTAAAGTGTTCTGACGTAGCCAGCATAATGGCACGCCCCATATTTCCCTGTGCAAATGCCGCACAGATATCTGCCTGATAATCCGGAATATGCAGTTGCTCCATCAAATACTTTTTAATCAAAGTATCCTTAATATTCCTCAATTTCAACATGACACATCTTGAACGAATTGTCGGCAGCAAACTGTCTGCATTCTCTGTCAGCAGAAAAATAATGGCATATTCCGGTGGCTCTTCAATCGTTTTTAACAGTGCATTCTGTGCCTGCACAGTCAACAGATCCGCTTCCGGAATAATGTATATCTTATAGCGGTTGCTGTATGGCTTGATCATAATGTCACCATTGAGCTGCTCTCGTATATCATCTACACTGATTGACCCCGGCTTTTCATGCTGTATCGTAATGATATCCGGCTGATTCCCGCTGTCTGCCTGCCTGCAGGAACGACACTCACCGCAAGGTTCTGACTGGCTGGTCTCACATTGCAGAGTCATTGCAAATAATTTTGCAAGCATCTTTTTTCCAGAGCCTTTTGCGCCATTTAAGATATATGCATGAGATACTTTATCCTGCTCTACGGCATTTTGTATATATTGAATTATGTCTTTGTGTCCTACAACATCTTTAAATCCGCTCATATTATTACCTTTCTGTTATATATTTTTTTATAAACAACTTCCTCGACGTGCAACCTTGCCGTCGCTTTGCTTACGTGAATATTATATCATATTTCTTGGTGAATACATAGCATAATTTCTTGGATGCAGTTTTCCATATTGTCATTGAAATAATGGTGAGTTATCCCCATTCTTTGTAAGTTTTCCTCAGAGAAATCCTCAGCATCCGCAAGGAATCGCCTGCACAGTTCTTCGTATTTTGGCTCTTTCTGTTTTCTTTCTCGTTCTACTGCCCTTAACAATCGCACTCCATCGTCAACATCAATGTATATAGGTACCAATGAATCCGTCCCCATATATGCGAGCATCTTTGCATATGACTCTAAAGTCCCGATTGCAATGTAATTCTCGTCTCCGTCAAACTGTCCATCATCCACAGTAAAATATTTCCACACTCCGTGTACCGTATTGTATGCGCGAAGTTCGATTACTTTCCCTTGTGCCTCGAACTCAGCCAATCTTTTTTCATCGACAAAATAATATTCTACACCCTCCTGCTCACCTTCCCGAATTGGGCGTGTTGTATAGATTACAATTGTCTTAAGATCTGGCATCCTCTCTTTGATCTGTTTAAAAATTGTATCTTTCCCAGAGGCACTTTTCCCCATAAAATAAAAAATCTTACTCATTTATCCACACCTTTATCTGTTTATCCACTTCCAGACCTTCAATCGAATATCCTAGCTGTTCATACATCTCCAAATATGCAATCACATCCTCCGTAATCTGCTCTCCCGGCACAATAATCGGAATTCCGGGTGGATACAAATACGCATATTCCATCGAAATTTTTCCGATACTCCCTTTCCATCCACAAAATTTTCCGCGCTTTTTATGCAGTACGTCGGAACTTTTTGCACAAAGTCTCGTTCTCGGAAGTTCTCTCCACACTCGTTGTTTGTTCATGGCAGACAAGGAACGATCAATTTCTAACAATGCCTGTGTAAATCTTTCCAATCCTTCTTTCGTGTCCCCTACTGCCGTCATTCCAAGCACATAGTCTCCCGAGGTCATCTCCATCTGCAAATGATACTTCCTACGCAATATTTTTTCAAGGTCTCTGCTTGAAATATTTGTATTTCTCACTGAAATCACAAATTTAGAGCAGTCATAATGTGAAGTCTCCACGAGCCTCAAATAAGAAAGTTTTCCCAACTCTTCCCGCATTTTTTGCAAGTTATCCACATACGGCGAAAAGATATCCTCACCTTTTTTTCAATCAATTCCATACATTCATCTATGCTTGCCATCAATACATACGACGGACTGCTTGACTGTAACATATGCAGATACATCCGTACTTTTTCTCTATTTACAGACGTTTCATTGATATGAAGCAAGGCGGTCTGTGTGAGCGATGGAAGTGTCTTGTGCACACTGTGTATAACAATATCTGCGCCATTTTCATTCGCATTTTTCGGAAAATACGGATGAAATCCAAAATGTGCGCCATGCGCCTCATCCACAATCAACGGAATCTTATGTACATGTGCCACTTCTGCAATCTTTTTCACATCAGATACCACACCGTCATATGTCGGCGATACAATCATGACCGCCTTGATATTTGGATTTTTATCTAATAACAAAGTAATGTCATCTACTCTCACTTCCCCGTTTAATCCTGTTTTCTCATCGTATTCCGGATAGACATACACAGGTTTCAGCTCATTTAAATAAATTGCGTGATACACGGATTTGTGGCAATTGCGGGCTACAAGAATCTGGTCTTGTTTGTCAGTCACTCCCATAATCGCACTCAGAATTCCAACTGTACTTCCATTTACAAGAAAATGTGTCTCATCTGCACAATATAATCTCGCGGCACGTTCCTGTGCCTCCCGAATGATCCCGTCTGCATGATGCAGATCATCAAACTCATCTATTTCGGTAATATCAATTTCATAAGGCAGATCATTCTCCATCATTTTTTGATTTCTCTTGTGCCCCGGCATATGCATTCCATAGAAATCACTCTCACTATATTCCTCCAGATAATTATAAATTGTCTTCATACTCTTCTCCCAATTAAAATGAGCCACATCCCAAGATGCAGCTCGCTTTTCTCTATCTGTACTCTTCATATTTCCCATAATACTTACCGTAATATTTTCCATAATAATGACCATTTTTCTTTCGATCAACCTTGTTGAGAACAACGCCAAGCACAGCGCATCCTGCATTTTCAAGCTTCGAACGCACTTCCTGTACCAAACGGTATTTAATCGAACCTGATTCAACAACAATGATTGAACCGTCACACTCTTTTGCAATAATTGCACTGTCGACAACCATGCCAAGCGGTGCTCCGTCAATAATAATGTAGTCATATACTCCCCGGAAAGATTCCAAGGCCTTCGCAAAACGACTCGATGCAAGAAGCTCTGTTGGATTAGGGACAACCGGTCCTGAAAAAATCATATGAAGTCTTGAAATATTTGTCCCGTATACAACATCCGTCAATGCACACTGTCCTGAGAGAAAATGAGAAAGTCCTCTATCAATTTTTCCTGTTCCAAGTCTGGACACTAATACAGATTTTCGAATATCCGCATCAATAAACAGTACATTCTTATTTAATTCAGAAAGCGAAATCGCCAAATTCAGCGAGATGGTACTTTTTCCTTCACTCGCAAGAGAACTAGTAAACACGATTACACGCTTATCGTCACCGCAGAACTGAATATTTGTACGCAAATTTTTCATCTCTTCTCTCATCTCATAATTCAATTCTTTTTGTAAAATATCAACCCGCTTCATAGACTTCTCCTATTCTTTCCTCAATATTTTCTCCGGATTTTTAACAAAAATACGCTCCGCATACTCTTTTCCCATTTTTTTAGTTACATATTTCGCACACTTTCCCAAATTAGGCTTACGATACTCAGTCCCATGCGCATCACTGGCAATAAAATGTACACAATCTTCTTTCATTGCTCTTTTACAAAATTGCTTTGTTTTCTTACCATACTCACCAAGCACAGATGCAGCATTCAACTGCACATAAGCTCCGAGCTCAATCAGCTCCCATATATTATCCATGTCATCTATAAGATCCGGATAACGTTCAATGTGAGCAATCACCGGTTTATATCCGGCTACTACTAAATCATATATTTGATTACGAATCCGCTGAAATGTGTGACTGGAAGAAAACTCCACAAGCACATAACGACTTCCTGCCAGTGTCGGTCTTTTCTTCCTCTGCAAATCTTCTATCATATCCGAATTCGTATGATATTCACATCCAAGATAAACTTTAAAATCAGGCGCTATCTTTGCGGCAGCCCCTCGCATTCCTCTATAATAATGTATAACCTCCTTCATATCCGGCTCAAACATTTTCACCCGATAATGAGGAGTCAATATAATGTTCCTCACACCATCGTCATATTCCATCTGAAGCAGCTGTTTTGCCTCAAGAATTGTAGACGGACCATCATCCACCTTTGGCATAAGATGGCAATGTATATCAGTCAGAGTCAAAACCCTCACTCCTTTCACAAGACCTCCCCAAGCAAAGGCTCGGGGAGGGAACAACACTATCATAATTCAAATGAATTATTTAACGTATTCTTTTTTCTCAAGCCAACAGCTGCTACAACTGCTACAAGTGCTACCACTGCTACAGTTGCCATAGAAGTTTCTCCAGTTTTTGGTGAAGTTGTTCCACCATTACCACCTTTAGTATCTCCTACTACGAATGCAACTGGAGAAAGTTTAGAAAATGTAGCTGTGATTGTTCCGTTTCCGGCTTTCACACCTGATACAGTATCTTTTTCCCACTTTGTTCCATCGTAGTGAAGAACTGCAACTTTTGTGTTTGCTGTAACTCCTGAAACTGCAAATGTAATTGTAGCTGGAAGATCTTTAGCATCTACTTTTACGTCTTTGACTGTTGCAACTTTCATGTCTGATGAATAAGCATCTCCGAGTACAGCTTTGAGTGTATCTGCTTTTTTCACGTCTGCAACTACGTCTGCATTAACGTTGTCGTTAATCCCAACCGTAATTTTATTTCCGTTTTTATCAACTGCTGCTACTGCTTCATTCTTAACTGCACCACCGGCAGCTGGACTTGGAGCAGCGAAAGCGTTTAAGCCCATTGCAACAGTTAATGCAAGTGCAGAAACAACCCCTAACCATTTCTTTGCTCTTCTCATTGGTATCTCCTCCTTTTTTTATTAAATCATTTCACTCCTCGGCCAAAACATCTAGGATGCCTCCACCGGTTCGTAAAATAATTCCACAATTAATTGGTACAATGCTTCATCATCTACATAAAACTCATCATGCTTTTCGCCGGCAACTTCTTCTCCCGGCATTATAATCGTCTTGTCCAACTCATATGTAGACAATGTTTCTATATCATCAGCAGTTATATCTGTAATCAGATACTCCTGCATGCTGTTCATAAGTTTTGCATACCAAGCTGAATTCCCACTTCCAGAGGATTTCATCTGGCTTGCCAGTGCGTGCAAAAACTGTGTCTGTCTCTGCATACGCTCCTGATTACTTCCGGTTACCTCAATATCTCTTGTGCGAACATACTTTTCTGCCAACTCCCCTTTTAACGTAACCGTCGCTCCTTTTTGAAAGGAAGGATCAATATATGTATAATCTTCCGGTACCGTCAATGTGACACCACCAATCAGATCAGTTGCTTTTCGAATTCCTTCAATGGTCATAGCCAGATAAGAATCAATCTTTATCCCGTACAACAACTCTGAGACTGCATTTTTTGTCAGCTGACAACTTTTTCTTTTTCCATCACCATATGCATATTGAAGTGCAATCTGCCCTTTTTCTGTTCCAAGCTTCTCCCCACCAATACCGTAGATTTGAAGCGGAACCATCGCATTACGGGAGATTTCCAACATCTGCGTCTTCTTGGTCCCTTTATCCATGACAAATAAAATTAAACTATCTGACTGTCCACTATATCCAGCATTTTCTTTCTCTTCAATTGCTCCATGTTGATCTATTCCCATAAATAACACAGCAGACACATCATGATTGTATTGGTACTTCTTCCCATCGATTGTAAGATAGTTCTTTGTCTCTGGCTCATCCTCACGAAGTTCTTCTGCAATCCGTTTATCTTCTTCCTTCGCTTTGGAGTTCTGTATATTAATCCCCGCTACAACCACAACTGTTGCAACCACAATCATAGCTAAAATCGTTGCAATCAATACAACAATCTTTTTTCGCCACTTATTCATCTGTTAAAACCGCCCCCACAAGGAATCTGTGTTCTTTTTCGCTACCGATACAAGTACTCATTGTGATTATGTGATCTTCCGGAGTAACAGTCACACTCTCATCAAATGAATTCCTCAAATCTCTGGACTCATACATAGAGTCTAAAAACATCTGTCTTTGATCTTCCGATGAAAAGTCAAATGCGTGCATAATATGTCTGTCATCGTAAACAACTGCTGCAAATACATGGTATACCATTTTTTTCTCTGGCGTATAGATAACAACTTCCGGATGCTCTTTTAAAAATTCTTCATCCTCATACTTATGCAAATCTTTAAACATGGTTCCATCACGCATATCATGCCCATAAATCACTGTATTAAAATCAGTAAATTCTTTGTTGTTATAATTTTCTGTATAAATCGATCCAGGCAACCCAGCCGTTCCATCAATCGTGTGATCCAAGTAATACGCATCATCTGTTGGATGGCGCATAATCGGATAATTCACATTTGTTCCAGGAATTTCAATCCATGCATATACATCCGGGTTCTGTTCTTGAAGTTTCTTGAAGTCTATAGGACTCGTATATGCATCTTCTTGAGGCTCTTTCTTAACTTCTTCTTTCACTACCTCTTTTACTACTTCGTCATATTTCTTCTCATTCTTAACTAGTTTTGTATAATAAAGAATTAAATATCCAATTGCTATTCCCGCCACAATCACACAGATTGCAAACAATATCTTTCTTCCTTTTCCTTTCATACAATCAACCCTATCTCATTATCTATGTTTGTTCGTTGGTTTCTTTTGTTGTTTCTTCGACTTTGTCCCATTCTTTGGACGTGTACCCTTCTTTACTTCCACATCGCTATCTAATGGCAAGGATGCAAGTGTATTGAGCTGTAAATACTTCGTTACATCTTCTTCTGTCTTAATTGTATCGTCAAGCAGATAACGAACCACAATCACCGCCATCACAAGTAATGCTGCAATCACACCACCAATCGCTGTATTCTTCACTAAACTCGGACTCGATGGCACTTTTGGTACAACTGCACGCTCAACAATGCTTGGTCGATCCGTACTCATAATCTCTGCCACTCCATCAGCTGTAGCATCTGCAAATGCATTCGCCATATCTGCCGCCAACTCTGGATCTGGATCTTCGACTGTAATCTTCAGATAACGAGTATCCGCCGGATTATCGACTGTAACCTTAGCAACCATCTCTTCGTAACTATATTCCAAATCCAACTCATCAATCACAGTCTTCACAACCGGACGACTTGTCGCCAAAATCGCAAAGTCTTTTGTCAACTGGCTTCCCATCTGAATATCTGCCAAAGAAGTCACACTCGTTGTCTTTGTTAAGATATATATCATTGAAGTAGACGAATATTGTGGCGTAATCAAAAATTTTGTTCCACTAAAAAGGAGACCAGCTCCTATTATTAATGACACAATAATAATTCCTATCTTTCCAAGTAATACTTGAAACAATTCCAGTAAATCAATCTCTACTTCGTCTTCACGTACTTGATTCTCCATAGCCTGTCTCCTCTATCATACCATATACTATATTTCATAAATTCCGTCTTTGCAGGTAAATAAAAATACATATCATTTTAACCCTCACGCTACTATAACATAATTCTAATCAAATTGGAATACCTGTATTCTACAATTTTCTTCATTTTTTTGCAATATTTTTATCAATATCCTCCATATTCTTTTCCTTTTTTCCCCTATATATCAATTTGTAGAAAAAGTAATACAGTATTCCACCAATGATTCCTCCTAATGTATTGTAAAACAAATCAGCCAACTGAAATGTGCCAAGCCGGAAAATCACCTGTGAAATTTCTATGCCAAAAGAAGATAAAAATACAATCTTACATGATTTCCAAATCACTTTCCGAAAACAGATCTTATTTACACACAATTTATGCCCAAACGTCCAAAATAAAAACAAAGAAAATGGAACGAACAAAATCACATTCTCAATAGACTCTGTCGTCAATTGCCCATTTTCATTATACAGACTCCATCCTCCCATAACATTCACCAGTGGATTCATCCATAAATTCCGATTCAACAATGTGCGAAATAAAATTAAAGCAGTGTAGAACGCCAATAGAAACACTCGTCGAAATTCACTTTTCGATTTAAACATCTTCACCCACTTGCGACACGCCGATTTCCATCCGTGTTCTACCACAAAAAGATAAAAAAACATAAACAACACTGCTAAAATGATGGAAAAGCCAAACGGCTGATACAACGCAGTCAACACATTCGTTATAATCATCTGTATAATATCTTGCAAATTATTTTCTTCCTTCCAAATCTTTTTCTTTGATACAATTATAAATAATTTTTCTTTCACTATCAACTGTTTCCTATGGATAATTTATAATAGAATTCCTCTGCTTTTTTCTTTGAATACTTGCCTGAAACGGCATTGACTTGTTTCTCTTGATCGTAAGCTTCAGCCAGAATAGCTGAAACTTTCGATCATTAGATCCGGTGTAACCCCAAATAGATATTATAACGAAATCTTATTTGTAAATTCTTCTAACTCTTTAGATTGGAACGCAATCTCTGTCCATTGCTGCAACACTTCCGAATCCTGTTGCATTTGAATTTGATTATAAAGCTCTTCTGAAACTGATCCCAACTCTTGCAAAAACAAAGTAACGTTTCCTTCAGAGTTTCTATGCGTCCCTCTGCACGTCCTTCTGCACGCTCATCCTTCAACATCTCTTCAAAAATCATAAAGCGTTCCTCCATCTCCCGGCTTCCCTTGATTTCTCTTACAAACTTCTGCAACTGTTCCACATATGGATCATGAAATTCTTTTTCACTTCCCTCAAGGTCTTCCTTCATATACTTTAAAAATGTTACCAGCTCTTTCGGAACCTCACTTTCATTCTTTCCACGCGTGTTTAAAAACAGAATACTTCTTCCATCTGCCATCTCCACATCCTCTGACTCCTCACATGTCATCCGAAATTTATACCGATATTTTTCTTTTCCAAACGGATCAAAATCACAGATAAAAATGACATATGTATCTGGAAGCTCTGTGTACTCTTCACCTGTTAGTAACAACTCCATGTCCATCTGACTTTGATAATAACGACTCCGTTTACCTAGTGCTGGCTTTTTCTCCACCTGCATCTCTACATTATAACGAGTATGCTTTTCGTCTTTTGCGTATACATCCAAACGAATCCCTTTATATTCTGGATGATACACAATACTCTTTTCTCGACTCACTTCTACTCGCGCAATCGGTATCTCTAAGACTCTCTCCAAAAGGCCTTTGCAATTGTTCTCGTCCATCATCACCGCACCAAACATAAAATTATCTTTAAGCGTGAGTTCCTTTAAACGTTGTTTCCTTCTCATTTTAATCCTCCATAGCACAGAGGAATTCTATAAAATGATTGTAACAGATTGATTAATACCTGGCTAGTCTCATTTTCTGAATCGTCTCTTTCTAAAAATCCCGATAGAAGTAGCACCAGCAGCACCCACGCCTCCAACTGCAACACATCCCAACACTGTTGCTAAGGCTTTTTGGTTATTTTGTGTCACTTTATCGTCTACACGATCTAAGTATTTTGTACTTACTGGATTATCTTTGGTCGTAGCAACTTCTTGGGTTTCTTCCTGTAACGGTTGCTCTTCTGGCTCTGTATTGGATGGAACCAATTTTACATTCACTTGGACTGAAGATGTATTTGGAACCTCGGTATGCTTGATTACTTCGGTCTCTTTCTTTCCCTCTTCCTTTGCAGTATCTTCTATAATAGTTGCGTCCTCTCGGTTATCGATAATGGTCATTTTCCCATTCACATATACAATCTGATAACTTTCACGGTTCGTCAAATCGCTGCCACTAATCATAATTTCATATTCGCCAACTCTATTTGTGTTTTCTGTTTGAGCAGTTATGATTGGTGGTTCTACAAGTTTATCGCCCTCTACCAATCCTTCTACTTTATAAGTAAACTCTGGCATTTGACTACCTACTGTAATATTCAACTGATCCTCTGCCGTAATGGTCAACACTTTCTTCTTAATCTCTACCGTAATAGATGAGGTCGTTTCATTAATAATCTTCATCACTGGCTTTTGTTGCTGTGATGGTTACTGAACCTGCCTTGTGAATAGTCGCTATATTATCTGAGATACTAATAATATCAGAGTCAGAACTTTCGAATCTCACTTCCCCTGTTCCACTTCCACCTTCTGCGGAAAGAACGAATGGTTCATCTCCGTATGTTTTGTAATCTACTGGAGTAATCTCAAAATGACTTTGTGGTTTTTTGCTAAGATCAACACTTGCTTCTGCACTTGATGCCTTATCATAGTTTCCGTCTCCACTATAGACTGCTTTGATCTGATATAGCTTCTTTGGCATATCTTTCCATACATACGTTGCTACTCCATTTTCAACTGCAACTGCATGTCCAAGCTCTACATCCCTCCATCAGTGCAATCCACAAACTTCACTGTGCCTGCTGGATCGTTCCCATATCCAGCATTTTCAATAGATGCAGACAACAGCGCTTTTTTAGAACCCACCTCATTTTCCACTTTTGAAGTTAAGACTACAGTCGGATTAGCTTTCGCTACTGGCACTTGAATCTTATCTGTCGTTGATTCGATAGTCTCATAATTTTCCAATGTATGGGCATTCGGTGTGAACTTCACATCATATCCGTTATTAGACACTGTTGGAACAAGATCTCCATTCTCCCATGCAAAACTTCCACATTGTGTACTGCCTCCTGCAAGCGTGCTATCAGACAGCTTTTGTCCATAAGTTAAGTTGCTTGCAACAGGATATGCAATCTTAGGAGCAGATGCTTTTTTCACATCGATCTCATAAGTTGCTGTTGCACTATAATAGTCTTCATCACCAGCTTTTGTTGCTGTAATAGTCACTGAACCTACCTTGTGGATGGTCGCTATATTATCTGAAATACTGATAATACCAGGATCAGAACTTTCAAATCTCACTTTTCCCGTTCCACTTCCCCCTTGTGTAGCGAGAGCGAATGGCTTATCACCATATGTTTTGTCTGTCACTGGTTGAATAGAAAGTGTACTCTGCTCTATTTTGGAAACGTCTACATTCACAACCTGACTGGCAGTATTTCTATAATTCTTACCTGCTCCATCAGAAGCTGGCAAAAATTCTGCAACAATGTAATGTCTTCCAACCTCAGGACTTTTCCAAACATAACTTGCCTTACCATCTGATACCGGAACATCCTTTGCAATGACAGTATCCCCGTCTTTGAATATGATGCTCCCTTCCAAAACTTCATCGTTCACTCCAGCCACATTGACCTCAAAATGAACTTGATTGCTATGATTCTCATTCTGAATATCCGCACTGAGAGCAACCTTTGTCGGCGCCTTTTGAATTGTAAATTGCTTTGTATATTCTGGTGGTAATTCATAATGATCCGCTGCTGCTCCACCTAAAACTGCAGTCGCAGTGTAGGTGCCTGCATCGGTCTTATCTCCCTCTGCCGAAAGTGTGATGTCGTCACCATCTTTTATATTTGTTGCAGTAAGTGTTGGCTTTTGGGGTTCCCCATTATAAATAAAATTTGTGTCTCCCCATATCAGTTCCAGCTGTGTTTTGGACAAATTCAGTTTATCTTCCCATATCTTCTTACCAGTCGAAATAATTTGCAAGCTTTCTACCAAACTACCTTGTCCATCATTTCGTGTTGTTGCAATTGC
>ENA-OQJN01000324-OQJN01000324.1-human-gut-metagenome-genome-assembly--contig:-NODE-324-length-21750-cov-4.855478_pt1 | contig 21750 bp, 17 predicted proteins | sample MGYA00242610_ERZ504777 | MGnify/ENA primary metagenome ERZ504777 (study PRJEB26092, sample SAMD00036350) | human gut metagenome | host: Homo sapiens | study: EMG produced TPA metagenomics assembly of... | reverse complement strand
AACTGCTGACTTCAATCTTTTGCAGTTCCTCTTTCATACATCAAACTGCATGTTAAATCTTAATTCAGTCTCGCTTCCTGTTCCTTTGCCGGAATAGACTAACTGTCCACTTCCGGATTCCGTGACATTATCACCACTTTTTGAATTTTAAATATTCTGTATCGTAAGTCAGATTCAAGTCTGCATCACCGATTGCCGCTCCCGCTCTGACTACTCCGGTAACTTCTACCGTCTCTCCACTTTTGTGGATGGATCACTGAATACAATCTGTCCATCTGCTGCATATGTCAGCATTCCAAAGCATGGTACTATCAGACATACCGACAATATAAATGTGGCTATTTTTTTCATTACTTTCATGCGTTCTTCCTCTTTCTTTCGTTTCGTAACAATTATTGCATGCCAGTTTCTGACATTCTTCATACATATTACACTGTTTTCATCAAATTGTCTAGTTATTTGACATTATTCCTGATTTTCCGTATCTTGTGCGCTCTCCGTATAATCAGCCCTTGTATATCCTGTGAGTGTCTCGATTTCACTCGCAATCTCTTTCACTTTTTCAGACACTGTATACTCGTCCTTCGGGTACAAAAACTCATGCAGTTCCTGAACATTCTCTGCAAGTCCAAGCGGTATAACCGAACTTCCGACACCATCCACATTGCCATCTGTCAGCTCAAATGGAAATCCCTTCGCCTCGCCAAGCTGATACTGAGTCGCATCCGCTGCCAATCCAATCAAATTTTTCAGCGAAAAGCTTGTCGACACCTGTGGAAAGACTTCATCAATAATCTTATTGATTGTTCCAAGCTTTGTATGCAGCACTTTGTCAAAGATTTTTTCCAAAACCAGCCTCTGCCGCTCCGTTCTCGTATAGTCTCCGCCTGCCGTGGAGCGAATTCTTGCATAGGTAACCGCCTGACTTCCGTCAAGGAGCCGATTACCGGAATGCTCAATGAACTTCGCTTCTTTACCAGCCACCTGCGCTGTCTCTTCCAAAAACTCATTCATGTACTGGACTTCCTCTTCCTTAATGTCAACCTCGATTCCGCCAAGCAGATCAACCGTATCCGCCAACGCTTTAAAGTCAACTGTTACATAATTTTGAATATCCAAATCCAGATTTTTATTCAGCATATTGATAGCATCCTGCGGACCGCCTGTAAAATATGCATTGTTGGCCTTTTTGATTTCTCCATTCATCTGCTCCGTCAACGTATCACGATAGACAGACACCATCTTTACTTCCTTCGTCTGATTATCAATTGTTGCTACAATGATGCAGTCCGCATGTGTTCCCTCTTCCAGCTGTCCTTCTCTGGAATCTCCTCCAAACAGCGCAACCGTTGTATATCCTTCCTGATTTGCTCCCTCATTCACTTTGATGTCTCCCTCATCAAATGATGTGACCTGAAACTTATCATACTTTAAAATCACATAGCCCACTGCCAGTAATACTGCAAGAATCACAATCTCTGCCAGCAAAAAAGAACTCTCTTTTTTCTCCTCGATTTTTTTCTCTTCTTTTTCATCAAACCAATTCCCTTCTTAATATTTATCATCCCCTATTGAAATAAGCATCCCCAGCCTATCTATGTTTCTCTTTGGGAATGCTTATACTCTCAATATCCGTTGGCGGATCTGTTGGCTCCGTCGGTGGATCCGTCGGCTCTGCAGGCGGATCTGTTGGTTCCGTCGGCGGGTCCGTCGGCTCTGTAGGCGGGTCCGTCGGCTCTGTAGGCGGGTCCGTCGGCTCCGTCGGCGGACTTTCCGGTTCTACTGGCTGCTGCGGCTCCTGCGGAGTTACCGGTTCTTCCGGCGCGACCTGCTCGCCTGTACTTTCCTCACTGCTATCATTGCCATTGCTGTTATTATTATAACTATTATTATAATTCTGATTCTCCTGTGTCTCACCAGACGCTCCCCCTGATTGCTCTGCGCTGCTGTCTGACTGGCTTGTCCCAAGCTCTGCCTTGATCGCACTGTCAATACTCTGTACTTTTGCCGAAGGCTGATAATCAACCGTTCCATATAGGAATTCATGAAGCATTTTCACATTTGTAAGTAGATCTGTGGGAATCACAATACTTCCTTTTCCTGGAATGGTATCCGTTGTCTTTTCCATCGGAAATCCTGTTGTCTCCGCGATCTTATATTTCGCAAACGACTTTGCGTAATTTAAGATTTCCGTAATACTCAGGCTTGTCTTTATTTTCGGAAATACCTGATCGATAATTTTATTGATTGTCACCAAATCACTTTTTACGGCTTTTTCAGCAATTTTCTCAATTACTCTTCTTTGTCGCTCTGTTCTTGTGAAATCACTTCCCGCCGTAGATCGGATACGCGCATAAGTTGTAGCCTGAACTCCATCCAATGTCTGTAATCCGGCCGTCGTGATATGGTTCGCAGCCTTGCCTGCAACTGCACCTGTCTCATCAATAAACTCGTTGATATACTGAACTTCCTCTTCCTGAATCTCAATCTCAATGCCGCCAAGCAAATCTACAACATCTGAAACAGCAGTAAAATCGACGGTCACAAAATCCTGTATATCCAAATCAAGATTCATATTCAGCATATTGATTGCCTGCTCGGCACCACCATAACTGTACGCCGCATTGCATTTCTGAAGTGTTCCGTCTGAAAGATCTAAAAAACTGTCACGATACACAGACACAAGCCTGACTTCTTTTGTCTCATTGTTCAAGCTGGCAACAATCAGACAATCTGTTCTCGTTCCCTTTTCCATCTCTCCTTCTCTCGAATCCACTCCAAAAACAGCAAAATTCGTATATCCCACACCCACATCTTCTTCCAGATCATTGACTACAATCTTTTCCTTCGGAATCACTTCTCGCTTTACCTTTCCAAGTTTTGCAGTCACATAGAATCCCGCTGATGCTGCAAGGCAAATAATAACGCCGCTGATGCACAAAGCAATCTTCTTTCCCCTGCTCAGGCGTGTGAACCAGTTAGTTGATCTCCCCTTCTTTCCTTCCATATGAGTTTCCCCTTTTCTTTTGCTCAAAATCAGTTGATATTATCATACACTAAAATCTTTTTATCAGCAAGTATGAGGTGCTTTTTACTGCATCCTATCGCAATAAAAAACGGAACTGTAACTACAACTGCATATGCATATCGGAACTCCGCAAACACCGGTGTCGCAATCATAAGTGAAGCCACGATTGCAAGCACAGGGAAAAACACTAAAATTTTCTGTTTTTTGAAAATGCTGATCCAAAACATCGCAATTGCGATCCATGTATAAATCCCAATTCCCCAAAACCATGCTATTACCGGCATCGCATAAAAGAAACCTTCCACTTTTTCCAATCCAGCCTGAAATACTGATGGTAATTTTGAATCTCTTACCATTCCAAATGTATTATCTTTAACCTCTGTCGACACAGCCCAGTATTCCACTCCGGGACACCAAAATCCTCTCGTCTGATCGATCTGTGCTTTCAGATATGTTCCTGGATATTTCATTCCAAGCTCCAGCCATAATTTCAAATACTCTTTTGCATGTTCCTTAATATAATCCTGATTTCCTTTTTCTCGCACCAACGTTTTAATCGGATCTGAGATTGTACTGTCATACTCTTTTGGCACCCGTTCCAAATCTACAACTTTACTCAATAATTCTTCCTGTTCCTGGGTCAGTTCTCCTCCATCTGTAATAACACGTGCAATGTGCTGTGCAGGAATGGATAGCGCTTCAATCGTATCCGGTTGTACCACTTTATAGTGCTCCATAACAGGCCCCTTCACAAACATTACAAGAAACACAGTCGCAATACAGATGAGTCCCGTCTGAACTCTTTTTTCTTCATGAAAAATATAATAAACGGAATACACAGCACATATGCATAAAATCCGTTGCTTCTTAAAAGACTTATAAGAATGCCTGTTATGAAGAATAAAATCCAGTCCACTTTTGTCTGTTCATTGCACTCCATTTTCCACAAAATCACAGAAAACAAAAGGACTATTGCTCCCATAAGCACGTCTTTCCACATTGTCACAGCATAAAACGCATTGATTGGAAAAACTGCATAGAAAATCAGACAGCCAATCAGATATATTCTTCTTGTCCCTTTCTGATACAGATAATAAATGACATAGGCATAAATCAGTGCTAAGACACACATTTGAAACATCACATAAATGGCAACACCTGTATTTATGCTGTCACTGATTAGTTTTCCCAAAAAGCAGCAAAATTTAATCATCAACGTCTGAATCCATGGCTGATGATTGCTGTAACTGCTAACTCCGATTGCCTGCTCTACCTGCCATTCTGAATCCCACGTCACTACCCCCGGATATAATGTCAAAAAATATGGCAGCCAGCATATCAGACAGATTCCAACGATTCCCCAATATAACTTTTTCGACTTTTTTCGCTCTTCTTTACTATCCATCATTTCAAAAGCTAAAATCTTATCCCAAATAATTCCCAGTAAAATATATAAAATGATACTATAAAGAATGACACGTGCTGTACAAACACAAATCAAAGATAATCCTGAAAACCCAAGCACCTCATAATTTCCTAAAACCCAAAACACCGCAAATACAATTGATAACACTATTAAAAAATTGCGTTCCTTTTTTCCCTTTTCCACTTTACTTCAAACTTCATCTTACCCTCAACTATCCTTTTTCTCCAAAAACAGTTTTCTCGTAACAAAATTATAGACCATTACAACGATTGTAGCACCAATTTTAGATATCATATAAAAAACTCTGAATTTTTCCACCGCAAGCCACATAATCAGCTGATTGATCCCCAAACCTATGATACTAAGTACAACAAACAGCGCAAACTCTTGCTTTTTATCTCTGTTTTCTTCTACCTCAAATACCCATTTCACGCTCATGACATAATTAAAAATAACAGACACCGCAAAAGAAATCCCACTGGAAATCAAATAATTGATGTGAAATACTTCTGTCAAAAAGATCATGATACCATAATCAATGACAAACGCGCTTCCCCCTACAACACCAAACTTCATAATCTGCTTTATTAATTTTTCCATCTCTTCACTTCCTGTTTTTATTTCATCTGATTCAGCATCAGCTCATATAATTGTCTGTGTTTCTTTACAATTACATCTAAAATAATACCGCAGACCCAAAGCAACATTCCCAAAACTGCTATCACACCGGACACAATTAAAGTTGGAAATCTCGGAACCAGTCCTGTTTGAATATAATCCACAAATACCGGGACAAACAAAATCAAGGTGATTGTCCATAGCACTGCCGCTATCAGAGAGAAAAACGCAAACGGGCGATATTCTCGAAACAACGTCGCAATTGTCTTTAACACTTTCATTCCATCAGAAAACGTATTCAGTTTCGAATCACTTCCCTCCGGTCTGTCTCTATAAACAACTGGAATTTCCTCAAGCAAGAAGTTCTTGTCCACTGCATGAATAGTCATCTCCGTTTCTATCTCGAACCCTTTTGACAATACCGGGAACGACTTTACAAACATCCTGCTGAATGCCCTGTATCCCGTCATGATATCTTTGACCTCATTTCCGAATAGCTTGTTGATAAAAAAACGCACTGTCCGGTTTCCCATATTATGAAATGGTCTCTTATTTTCTGTAAAATAGGTAGATGAGAGACGGTCGCCGATTACCATATCCACACCTTTGTTCAATACTTTGTCCACCATCTCTCTCGCGTGCTCTGCCGGATATGTATCATCTCCGTCAATCATCAGATAGCAGTCCGCATCAATCTCACGGAACATACTCCTGATGACATTTCCCTTTCCCTGACGATATTCATATCTGACTACCGCACCTGCTGCTCTTGCAATTTCATCCGTGCCATCTGTTGAATTATTGTCATACACATAAATTGTGGCCTCTGGCAATGCCTTCTTATAGTCTTCAATTACTTTTTTAATTGTGATACTTTCATTGTAACATGGTATTAATACTGCTATCTCACTCATAATTTTTCCCCTTCTCAACTTATTTACGTATAATTCCAGTCACCCGTTTTATCAGTGCCTTGAATTCCTTCGGTTCAAATCCCATATTCACTACTACTATTGCCACAGCACTCACAACTCCGGCAGCCAGTGCATATACAAACCAAATAATAAAAGAATCCATCTGCTGTGGTACAAATTTGATTCCTGCAAAAATCAAAAGAATACTCATCACAAGATTTCTCAACACTCTTGCTAATGATTTCCCACCAGAACCTTTAACCAGTTTCTTATGGTTATAAATCATAACTTCAACAGAGCGGTATGCATACGAGCACGCTGTTCCAAACAGAACTCCCGCCATTCCAAATTTATGAATACATAAAACAGATACAATAATATTGATTACTGCTTCCAAAATTGCCTGATACTGTGTCTCTTTATAATGTCCCGCTGCACAGATGATCGTAAGTCCCGGGATTCTTATATTCTGCAAAAGTACAATCACCGTAAACAGTCCTGCGATAACCGGTCTCATATAATTCGTGTCGGTCATATTCATTGTATAGACAGACACAAAAGGTAAAATCAACACTCCCATGCAGACCGTTACTATAAACAAAATAATGATATACATGTATTCATAGGTTGAATAACTTTTTCTCAGTGTCTCACTTTCCCCTTTTGAGATCACCTCTCCAAAACCTGCCGTCAATCCGTTTGAGAAAGATGTCAAAAGCATGTTAACTGCATATACAATTAAATTGTACACACCATATACACTCACTTCTAACAAGGAACCTTTGCCAAGGAGAATCGTCAGCAAAACAACATCTGTATTGTTTACGATAATTCCAACAACTTGGTGGAGAAGTGCAGCCCCTCTCTGAGTCAAAGCAGAAGTAGACGGTTCTACATGAAAATCAAGTTCTGGATAGCGTTTCTTTGCATAGCGCTTTACCAAGAAAAGTCGCAGCATATACACCCCTGTGGCAACTGCCTTTACCCATAATACATTTGCCCCCTGATAAATCAGTGCAATGGATAAAACCATATTCACAAGCGTTCCTGCTGACTGAATCAGAGCCACTATATAGCCCTCTTGGTTTGCTGTCAGCAATACTCTGTATTTTCCCAAAAAGAAATAATCCACAAGTGTACTGCTCGCCAGCACTAAGATCATACTTCTTACAAGTGTGTTATCAAGCTGTCCGGAAATCATAAATGGATACACTACTGTAAGCACTCCTACCAGTCCGAGAAACAGCATCCCCGAACGGTTATAGAAACGTCTTGCAGCAGACAAGACTCCATTTACTTCTTTTGTATTGTTATTTGCAAGCGGTGCATACAAGGCAACTACAGACGCCGTTCCAACCCCAGCCTCCGCAAGTCCCAAATATGCTAAAAACTGATTGATCGAAGTAATCATTCCATTTATGTTTGAGCCATACGCTTCCAGAAAAAATCTTGGCAATATAATTCCGGATGCAAATACGATGACCTGCAAAAATAGATTTGCGACCATATTCTTAAATGCCTGTTCACTTCTCATATGATTTACCTTTCCTTTGTCTATCCATAATCGTATTAAAAACTTTCTCTATAACAGCAGCATCCACTGTCTCATCAAATTTACGCGCAAACAAATGTGGTGCTTGCATCAGTTCCTCATAATCATTCTCTCTCCATACATATGGATTCCCTCGTTTCCAATCAATCAGACGCAGGCTGGCAAAATAGTCATCTTCCAGCGAAAAGACTTTTTTTCTGTATTTACCTGAATTCCAGACAAGTGTCTGTATAAAAAACTCATCTGCGCAAAGTGTCGCATGAAACATCTTATAGATAAGTTCCTTATTTTCTAAAATAAATCCCACTAATTCATGTGTAATGCTCACCCAATTTGCCCCAAGACAGTACTCCATGCTCTCCATATGACGCTTTATGCCAATTCTCCTCTGCAAAAACAGTGATACTTTTTCTACAAACCGAAGAAATCCATGTCCTTCTCGTCCAATTTTCTCCTGCAGCCAGTAATATTGTTCATATTTATATCTGGATTCCTCCCAAAACGTTTTGGGACAAAAATAGATAAATTCTTTTCCGTAGTGCTCACGGAAAAATTCATGTATCTCATCCTGCGTCTTAATCGGTAAATCCACACCACTTATCAAATGATAATATTCATAGCCATGCTCCCACGCTGACTGAAATAAAATCAACTCGCTTCGAATCTGACTATATCCTCCCCACTGTTCACGCACGCTCTCCACAAAATGCAAAGCAGATTTTTTCACCACACCCTTAAACTCTTCTCGTTCAAACTTTACATCCATTCCTATATGAATATAAATGTCATTTCTCTCATCATCAAGCAACATCAGCAATTTTCTTAATAATGCAAACTGATGATGCGCTTTGATCAAATACGCATGTTTTTTCATCATTTACTTTTTCTTTTCCTCACTGATAAAGACTAATTTGCGATACAATTCCAGATTTAAAAATAATATCATTGCCGATATTTTTCGATTACGATTAAAATACTTATTTTTTAGGATTCGAATCATATGCCTTCGTATGAATAAAACCAACTCTTTTCTGCCCTCAATGGTTCGATAGTTTTCTTCCAAAAGCATCTTATCAAGTACAATAAAGCGCGACCATAACCAAAGGCACTCTGCTTCTTCCGTCAATGACGGAAATGCTTTCTGCACTACTTTGTAATTTTTCGTATATCCGTCTATAATATCATATAATTGTGGTCGATATGGCTTTCCTGTGATACTGTCCTCTCTGTGTAGATAATAATATTTCGGTTTCGTTCCCACCGCAACTTTCTTGATTCTCTGCATCATATCCACAGTAAAGTAAATATCTTCATATAGCTTTCCTTTTGGAAAGCGCAGATCTTCAATGCAGCTTCTGCGAATCAGTTTATTCCAAATTTCTCCGCGAATTGTGTGCCCCTGCAGAATACATCGAAATGCCTCTTCCCCACTACACACAAAATCTTTTTCCTCTTTCTGTTGTTCAATACGGTCACTGTAAACCTCGTAGAGTCCACACGTCGCCATATCAGCTCCTGCCTCTGTCAGACGGGTATACATATATTCTAGCATATCTGACTCAATATAATCATCACTGTCTATAAAAATGATATATTCCCCTGACGCATGTGGCATTCCTGCATTCCTTGCATCACTCAATCCACCATTTTCCTTGTGTATCACTTTTACCCTCGAATCCTGTTCTCCGTATGCATCACAGATTTCCCCGCATCTGTCCGGAGTTCCGTCATCTACCAAAATAACTTCAATATCCGAAAACGCCTGATTTAAAATAGAATCCACACACTTATGAATATATTTTTCTACTTTATATACCGGCACTATCACACTGATTTTTGGCATAATTTTCCTCCACCACTTTTATTTCTTATAATATTCCAATAACTGTTTTCCAGCTGTCATAATATCATATCCAGCACATTGAAACTGTTCCTTTATAATAGCATTTTGAACTTCCGCTCTCCCAACACTTGCCAGTTCCAAAATATACTCCTTCCATTCTTTTGCATTATGATCCAGTGGCAAAAACGTTACTGCATCTGTAATTTTTACTTCTTTGCTGATCGTATCTGCCATCACACTGCAAACTCCTGATGCCTGCGCTTCCAATGCAACTAACGGCAGACCTTCAAACAGCGACGGAAACACAAATACATCCATCGCATTCCATAACTGCGGAATGTCCTTTCTGACTCCCAAAAACTGTACCTGATTTTCTATTGCATATTCCTGTACTTTCGCAGTAATTTGTTCTTTTAACTCTCCATCCCCTATAAGCAGCAAAACTGCATCTTCACGCTCTTTCGCAATCTCATTAAATATATCAATCAGAAATTCATGATTTTTCTGTTCTTCAAACCTACCCACATGTCCAACTACAAACCGATTCTCCACACCAAGCTCTTCTCTGATCTTTTGTCTGGTAGTTTCATTATAAAAAAATTTTTCTACATGCAGTGCATTGTGGATGATATGAAATCGGTCACTTTGCATAGTTTTCTCATCAAACAACCATTTCCCCGCAACTTTACTGCATGCAAAAAAATCAGTGGCATAATGTAAAATCCGCGGCTTGTTCAAACGGTGCAGTATATTTCTCAGCAACCCTGGTGTAGAAGAATTGTGGGAATGTGCGATCACTTTTGGCACCCCTGCTTTTTTCCCAATTTCCAGTGGTACAATGTTTGCAGCAGACAGCATATTCACATGAATTGCAGCATATTTTTCCTCTTTCAATATCTTTAAAAGTTCTCTTCGAAAACGAATCGGATGCCTTTTCACATTGGAAATATAGAAAACTGTTCCTCCCAAAGACTTTATCTCATCCTCATACGCAAGACTGTCATACATGCTGATAAAATCAAACTGCACGCCATATTTCACAAGTTCTCTATAATAATTCATTACGAAGCTTTCTACTCCGCCCGGATTATGGGATAATCCAATTTGTAAGATTCGCATAATTATTTCCTTCCTATTCTCTTCTACTTATTTATCTTTTTCTCTCTTTTCTTTCAGTTTTGATGTAACTCTTCCCACACAATAAAAAACAAATTTACTAATATAATCTAAAATTCCTGAGAGAAATAGAGAACAGATAAACACCACGGGAACAATAATAATATACCATTCCATTCTTTTAGGCATCTCTATAATTCTAGCATTCAATTTTGGATAAATCAAATTATCAAAAATAAACGAAACTAAATATATTCCTAATGACAATTCTGAAATTTTCGTTATAATACTTTTCAAAATATTCGGAATATTATCTAAATTCAAATGCAAAATAAATAAAAACAGAAGAACAGCTAAAATAGCTGGCTGTATACCTTGAAAATAATTGTAATCACTTACTTCGTATGTATTTTGATAACTCCTCATATAGTTAAATACTCCAAATAAAAACAAACTTACAACTAATAATATAAAATTGTTTCTCTTTCGAATTTTAATATCATACTCACTGATATAAGCACCAATAAAATAATACGTCAAGGGCCACAGTGTTGTCCAATAATTAGGAATGATTTTGACCCAATTTTCACTTCCTCCTGGCAATAGTATTCCCTGAATTTTCCTTGAAATTCCCCAAATATTCATCACACTTGGCAATACTGTTAAACTTAACATTGTAATAATTAATCCTATTTTTGTTTTTTTGATTTCAATCCATTATATAATATATTTATAAAAAGGAATCAAAAGGAACAGTCCAATATACATCTCTATATACCACGAATACGGTGCCGCACTAAAGTTTAAAATCATTTTAATGCTTTCTATAATTCCAAATGATCTTTGTGTCGAAATGCTAAAATATACTAGACACGCTATACTAGCCAAAACATATGTTATATATGTCTTTTTTAATCCACTATAATATTTTCTACTCACTACTTTTTTATTCATCAAAAAACCCGTCAAAATTAAAAATAAAGGAACACAAATCATAAAGAAGTTTCTCATCGTTCCCATGAAAAACAATCGTTTTCCGACAACTATCTCTTCATAAAATCCATTGTGTAAAAAAAAATGAACAGATAGTACAGAAAAAACTGCTATAACGCGTATCATATCTAAATTTATATTTCTTTTTTTAGTACTGATTACTCTTCTCCTCCACATAATGTTTCAATTAATTCCTCCCATTCAGAATATATTCTTCTTTTACAAAATTTTTCAATTCCTTTTTCCGTATTCTTTGAAAACAATATTCGTTGTTTTTCATCTATTATTAATGTTTCTATTTTTGCCGCCATCTCCTCAATATGGTACGGTGGAATCAAGTATCCATCTTCTCCCTCATTAATGATTTCCCTCGGACCGGTGGTAATATCGAAGCTTATCATCGGAAGGCCCAACGCTTTTGCCTCTAAGAGTACAAGGGGAAGTCCCTCCCGATAAGACGGCAGCACAAGAAATGCATAGTCTCCATATACCTGATATACATCCTTTACATTGCCCTTTAGAATCAATTGCTTCTCCAATCCATATTCTTCTATCTTCTTCCGAATCTCATCAAGTGTATCTCCTGTTCCATAAAGATCCCACTGCCAGTCCGGATATTTCGGCAACACAAGCTTCGCTGCTTCTACCAACATATCATGTCCTTTTTCCTCGCTGAATCTTCCAACTGTAATAATCTTTTTTGATGTGCTGTCATACGGTCTTCTTGCCTTTAATACTTCTTCCGGTATCCAATTATAGATGCTCTGAATTTTTTTCGGATTTGTCTTGAACCTTTTGATATAATCCTGACGTGTCTGTTCTGTCAATGTCACAATCTTATGAGAAATCAAACCATCCCAAAAGCGAAATGCTGTAATATCTTTCTTCTCCCACTCATTCATCAAGGCACCATGGTCACAAAATACATATTTTGCCTTTGTAAAAAATCGAACCGGTGATACGGTAATTGCCGGATGATTCTCCATTAGGAATACTACATCAATCTCATTTTCTTTTATATACTCCTTAAATGGTTTAAATACACTTGTGATCCGTTTTCGGATTCTGCAGTCTTCTGCCAGTTCCGCTCGATAGTGAATTCTCGGATCCAGATCGTACGGAACATGTTTCCCTTTTCCAAAAATGCCATATATATATACCTCATATGCATCACAAAAAGCGTTGGCAAGTGATGTCGTCACTTGCTCAACGCCTCCTGTTACTGTCATATCATATTCTACAAAACATAATCTCTTCATAATCCACTCCAGTTTGGTCAAACAATACTCATCTATCTCAAAATAAGTTTATACCATAAATCAGAGGGTTTCTCAAGGGGTGTAAGAGATTCTTAAGTTTTTAGAAGTTCTTTTAATAGTATGAACTTGGTAATTGTTCTGTTTTTACAACTTGGCCATTTTTAATATATTTTCTATATGCGACTGCACTTCTGCTTCCACTCCACCAAGATTCTATCGATACGTAATCGTACCAGCTTGGCTGTGTCCCCCATACTTCTGCATATAATGTTTTTCCCTTTGTATAGGTAACGAGTTTCACCGGAAAATTAAAATCATTTCTGATTTTCAAATCTGAGCTCCCATAGTTGACCATTGCATCCTGTCCTATCGGAACATAAGTTGATGGAACAGAGTGATTTCTTCTTTCTACAATTGTAAGACCTGCTCTAAGAGCTGCCCCATACAGTGTTGTACTTGCTTGACAAATTCCTCCGCCATATCCAATGCCGCCAACTACACCAGCTGGTAAATATCCTTCTGCTTTTCCACATGGACCTGCAATATCAAAAAATGAAATAGTCTGTCCCGGCTGAATGACAACTTGGTTAAAACTCTTTAATGCTTTGCTCATATTGTATGTACCGTTAGAATTATTAGTTGAAACAGTAGTAAACTGTGACATACGAGTTCCAAATGCTACCACTCGCCCATCATCACCAATAGAAAGCCCCTCTATAATTACATTTCTAGCCATATATTTTGTATCTGAATAGAAATAATACTTATATCCACCTATCGTTTGCCATCCACTTACCATAAAACCTTGCGAATTTGCGTAATACCATGTTCTTCCGAACGTAACCCACTGATTTTTGTATGGAAAACCGGTTGCCGGATTTTTATAATACTTGTTTCCATTATATTCTCCCCAGCCACCTTCTTTAATCATAATACCATTACCATCAAATCGATATAACACACCTGAAACCACCTGCGTGCTATTTTTTACAATTGCTGCATCATTTCCGCAGTAATAATATGTATCACCAAAACTTATAAATTGGTTTTGATATAAGCTTCCATCTGCTTTTGAAAAATAACGTTTTCCACTTGTTTCTATCCAACCAGTCTTTTTTATTAGGATTCCTGTGTTTTCATCTGTATAATAATATTTATTACCTGCTTTAGCAATTCCATACTGAACACTAGCATCTTCTCCCATACAATATCCTACATCTCCAAAAGTAATTACCTGATTTTGGTACAACATTCCTTCTACATTACTGAAATAACGTTTCCCATCAAAATCAATCCATTGTGCTTTCTTTTGGATAATTCCATTCTCTCCTGAATAATAACTCCTTCCATTGTTTGCCTTGACAATTCCATTTTGAATACTTCCATCGCTTCCCATGTAATAACTTGTATCTCCAAAGCTTATTATCTGATTCTGATACAGTATTCCTTCTACATTACTAAAATACTTTTTTTCTCCCTCCTCTATCCACTGGGCTTTCTTTTGGATCACGCCATCTTTCCCTGCATAATATAGTTTTCCATTACTCGCTTCGACAATTCCACTTTGAACACTTCCATCGTTTCCCATGTAGTAGCATGTATTTCCAAAACTGATCATCTGATTTTGATATAATACTCCTTCAGCATTGCTCAAGTATTTTTTCCCACTCACTTCTATCCACTGGGCTTTCTTTTGGATTCACGCCATCTTTCCCTGCATAATACAGTTTTTCCATTACTCTCTTTGACTATCCCACTTTGAACACTTCCATCGTTTCCCATGTAGTAGTATGTATTTCCAAAACTGATCATCTGATTTTGATATAATACTCCTTCAGCATTGCTGAAATATTTTTTCCCACTGGCTTCTATCCATTGAGCTTTCTTCTGTATTATCCCGTCTTTTCCAGCATAGTACATCTTCTCATTGCTTGCATTAATAATTCCGCTTTGGACACTTCCATCAATTCCCATATAATAATATGTAGATCCAAAACTAATCATCTGGTTCTGATATAAGATTCCCTCTGCGTTGCTGTAATATCTCTTTCCATCTTTTTCTATCCATTGTGCTTTCTTACATAATCTTCCTGTATACTCATCAAAATAATAACAGCACCCTTGAATCTCTACAATCCCTCTAACTGGCTCTCCATTAACATAATAATACCAACCATCTTGTGTCCAACCACTTGAAATTTTCTGCTCATTGAACCCTTCATTATTATCCTTTAAGCTCTCTTCTACCTTTTCTGAAAATACTGACTTATCAATTACAATTTGTATTTTTTCTGAATTCCCTTTGCTTTCTACACTAACGCTCGTATGACCTTCTGTCTTCGCTTCTATTACATACCATTTTACACCACTCGGAGCATTTTTTAATAACTCTGCTCCTTTTTTTTCATAAAGCAACTGGTCAGAACTAATCTCTTTTACCTGTATTAAATTGCTATTTTCTTCTGTTATTACAAGTTCATCATACATGTTTTCTGAATTACATAATACATAAAAACAAGCGCTTTCTCCGACTGCTATTTTTATCTGTTCACAACTTAACAAAATATCATTCTTTTCTTCTTTGTTTTCCAATTCAGTAGCATTTTCCATATGCTCCGATTCCGCTCGAAAAACAACTTGCTCCATTGGTACAACTTGGCTCTCTGCAGCCTCTACTCTGAGTGTCCCACTATTACAAATCATAGACAATATCATTCCAAAAGCAATTATTTTTTCATCAATAATTCCCCCTCACTCTTTTGACTTTTTAATTAATAGGTTCTTGCAATTTCTTTAATATTTTATTCTACAATTCAACATCCGTTTTGGGATATAGATGTAGTATTTTTAATATATTTTGTATCCACTTACATTTCATACAAATATACGCTCCTAAATAGCACGCTAAAATACATGCCCAAAATTGAGCTGTAACGATAAAAGAAAGCCATCCCGTCGCTTCTGCTCTTGGAATCAAAAAGATTGTTGTTAATGACAATAAGAAGATAGTGTCCAACAATGTATTTCTCCCCAATCTTTTCAACATATAAACCAATAAAATTCCTAAAATTAAATTAAATAGAATTAAACCAATATATCCAAAATCAACATATGTCTCCAATATATAAGACGATCCCCAACCTTGACCGTTTAAATAGTCATCTTTCCTTACTAAATATGAAAAATTATGGCTAAAATTATTACTCAAAGTTCCATTTGTCCAATTGTTGCCTTCCGGCAAAGGATCTGTTCCAAAAAGCATTTGCCCAATTCTTCCATGAACAATATAATCAATCATTCCTCCGAATGTATAATTGCGCCACGGACGTTCTGGCAAGTTATTTCGATATCCATACGCAATACTTAATACATTAAAAGTTACTCCTTGTCCATAGAAAAAGTCAAAAATAATTTAAAAATATTTTTTTGTGCTATTGCCACACCACTTCTTACATATGCATAAACCGTCATAAAAATTAAAGAAGTTGGAATTGAAATCACTAATATTACTTTTCAATTTTCCAATCCACTTTTGTCTTTTTCATATATATCACGCATTATATAGTATAAAAATAAAATACTATTTAACATAATCGGATTTCTCACTCCTATAAGAAGTTCTGGAATTGCAGATAATTCAAACAAGAAAAGTGGTGTAAAAGCTCTTTTTTTACTTGGGAATGTAGCCAAAAAAACACACAAACTATATTTCATAAAAGAAGCAATCGTGTAAAATATCCCAGGTAATTGACTATGAAACCCCGCATAATATTCTACATAACTTCTCCCTTGCATATATAACAGTTTTTCTCCTTCTTGCACTAAGAAAAAACACATTGTTATATAAAAAGCAAGCATTGAAACAACTTGTAAATTATTTCGAAATTGTATTTTTTTCTGATTTTTTTCCTGATTATTATCATTATTCCTTTCAACTTTTTGATAAATATGCTCTCCTATAACTGCTCCTATATATATAAACAACATGGACAATAGAATAACATTTATTGAAAAGTATATATTTTCAGGTGCTTGCCCAGATTCTAACCACCATTTTTCACCTCTAAGCATTCCTATAAATGGTCTAGAAATCAAAAATGTAAAAATAGTAATGTGGAGTATTAAAAATATAACCCTATCTTTCGTGTTTTCAAAAACATAAATTATATTATGAATCAACAGAAATATCATACTTGTACACAAAACATTAAAATTCTTTATAGAATATCCAATAATTACTGACACACCACTTATTATCAAACACAACAAGCGTGTAATTTCTTTTTTTGAAAATTTGAATACAATATTTGTCTTTTTCATTTTTCTCTCCATTTATTATATTTTAACAACTATACTGCTTATATACCGAAAGTACTGTTAACATAATCATTTTATCCTGCATTCTTCCTGTTTTCTGTATTTCTTCAATATATCCCTTTATCTCCAAATCCTCTACATATTTTAAGGTTTTTTGATAATATTCATCTACAAATTTTCTTATGTTTTGATTTTTTTCATACCAATACTCAAAAAGGATTCATTGTTCCTTTATAATTCCATTCTGAACGATAAAAAACTTTCTTCTGAATTGGCAACAAAAATTTTAAAAGTAATATGTTCCACATTACTCGTAGTTTAAGTTTTAATTTAGCACTATTCGGTTTACACATAGTTCCTGCATAGGTATATTCCAATGCTTCTGGATATTTTTTATTCAACCACTTCATATATATTTTTCCAGTTATACGTTGTTCTAGAGGAATCGAAAACATTAAATTCAAAAAATCTATATCGGCAAAAGGTGAATAAGTTTCTATGTATTTTTGCCTAATCAAATGTGTACTCATCCCCGCTAAAATCCCTCGCGTATAAAATTTAAACATTTCATCGTTTTCATATTGTTTTAAGCAGGAATCATCAATATTTATTTTTAATAACTTACTAACTCGGTACTTATCATCAATCATAGGCTCTCTTAAGACAGGTTGTTCATTAAAACTTCCCTCGTATACATCTCCCAAAATTCCTGTATGCTCTATACCAAAATAAGTTTTGTCTAAGACTTTCAAAAAGTCTCGCCCCCCTGTTATTCCAGCGAAATAGCAAAGCCCAAAATTTTCTTTTACCAAATCGTCTACCTCATAGATAAACTTTGCATTATCCAGTGCCTTAAAAATATAATCGTTTCCTAACTCCCTAACTAACTTTTCAGCAATCTTTCGTTCATATGCATTCATTTGGCTATAACAAATGTTCGTAATTTCTTTATACCCTAATGCTTTTGCTACAAAACTAATTGTTCTTGCATCCATTCCCCACTAATATCTATTAACGAGCGATATCCATACTCTTTATCCTTATCCAATTCTCGTTTTAAAGCCCTCTGAAAAGTCTTATCAATCAACTCAATTAACTCTTCTTCTGTTTTTTTGCAATAAATTTTTATTGCTAAATCTGAAATAAACCACTTCACTCATTTGCCATTGATTTTTATATAAATAATTTCCTGGAAATATACGTTTTATTTCTTTTACACAAGTTCTATTATCTATCATATAGCCAAAATACAAAAGATTTTTTATTCCGTCTTTATCTATAGAGTATTTTAATTTCTTGTATTTAAACACTTCAATAAGTCGATTGAAATCCGTGGAAACAAAAAACTCATCTTTTTCATTGTTATAAAAAACGGCTCTTTCTCCTAATTGATCTACAAATACATTGACCTCTTGAGATATTTTATCTATTACTACTCCATTAAAACTCCCTCGCAGTAAATTTACAAACTCCAATCTGCCTGTTTTATATAAATCAATTATTGTTAAGCTCCAATTATTTTGTTGACAATTTTTTAGAATTTCTTTCTTATTAAAAATAACTCCGTCCAATAAAATAAAAAAATCCTGAGTATCTACAATTACTTTATCTTCAACGAATCTGTTCCCTTTATCAAACCAATAGAAATACTCTGTTCCTGAAATCTTTTTTCCTTCATTCCCTATTTTTTCGTTTCCAATCCACCATTCACTCATACCTTTTCCTCTTGTGTCTGTTTTTAAACTTCTCTATTTATTTTCTTGCTCCACCTAGGCATTCTTATTAATCCAACCACTGTCCCTACTCCATATGAAATATGAAGTGAAATAAATATAAATGGTAATAATAAGTAATATACATATTTTTTCTTTCTTTTAATACCGCAAAGCACAGACTATACTAATGTTTACCATTCCATATAATAAGATAAGTACTATGAAAGGGCTCATCTTACCTAGTGCAACCATTATTAAAGAAAACATCAATGCTATAACAAAACTTAACGGAACAAAATGATAAATAGAAAAACATCTCGGACAAATCCCAACTGTAAGACCTATCCAATATCCATTTCCATATTTTTGCTTAATCATACCTCGCCATGTATTTCTCGTATGTTGATAAGATATAATTTTAGGATTATAACATATTTTGTACCCAGCTTTTAGAATTCTATAATGCATTTCATTGTCTTCTGTCCTACCTAAATTCTCATTAAATAGTCCTGCTTTTTCAAAAACTTCTCTTCTATATGCTCCATGGAATACAGATTTAACATATGTTTTATGATGGCTTCTCCTATACGTCGCAATACTGCTTCCAAACATAGACTTTTCCGCAAGCAGAAGAGTATGTTTCCAAGGTGAATCATCCTCTGCAATATTAGGTCTTGGACCGCCCGAAACATCTTCTCCACTTTCAATACATTGTACATTTTTAGATACAAATTCTCGTGGAATCATAGTGTGTGCATCAATTCTAATAATAATATCTTCTGAGGAATTTTTAATGGCAATATTCCAGCCAGCTGCTTGTTTTTTCTTTGGATTATCAAATACCTTTACCCTCAAAAAGCCATTTTCTTCTTCTGCAAATTTTTCCATTAACACCCTCGTCCTATCTGAAGACATCGAATTTACCAATATAACTTCCATTTTATTATGTGGATAGTCTTGATTTTTTATATCTGAAAATAATGAAGTCAATGTCTTTTCTTCATTATATGCAATAATACACACTGAAACTGTCATTTTACTCTCCTCTAGTCCCTAAATCTATTTACACTCACTTGTAGTATAGCATATTTAATTTAATCAAATATTAATATTTTCTAAATATTCCCATACTCTCTGTTTATTTTTTTTGATTAAACAATATAGCATATCCTGTATAATAGCTAAAACTCATAATATATAAAAAAGGCAAATTAAGACTTGTCACAAGTGACATCAACAGAAAAACTACACTATTATACAATATAAAATTATAATATTTTCTTTTTTGGTAAACTCCACAAATTGTTTTTAAAAAAGCCACAGCACATAGACCAAAGAAAAGAACTCCTCCAAAAATCCCTTGATCATATGTAAATTGCAAAAAAATTGTTATGTGCATTAGCTCCAACATCACCATTCCTATCTGTGACGATATGTTCTCTGCTAGGATGTCCAAAAACATTCACAGATTCTATTACTTTTTTCCAAATTCCTATTCTTCCTGACGAATAATTTTCTGCTCCACCCGCATGTTTATCTTTTCCTTCGATTCTTTCAACATAACCTTCAACTACATCATCAATTTTTGCCTCTTGTTGTTTTTGAGACGTGTGCATTGTAGAATTAATCTGGAGCATTCCATATGTAAATCCGCAACTCAAAATACTGATTGCTGCAACAATGGTTAGAATTTTTTTCCATTCTGCAGAGTTAAAGAATTTTTGCCAAACAAGCCAAACTAAGCCCACTGTAACAGCAGCTAACGTCGTAGTCCTACTTCTCGTGTAGAATACTGTTGATATCATAACTGCCATGAATATAAGCAATACGAACTTTTCTTTTTACTTGTTGTTATCAAATTATATTTATACAATATCAAAGGTAACACCGCACAAATGTATTGTCCCACTGCATTAGCGTTTCCTGCTAATCCTCCAAATGCTTCCGAAGTTATCGGCACTATAATTAAGGATGCAATAATAAATCCCATAACAGGATACACAAATCCTCTATACAAGGAAATTAACAGAGTATCATAATCTCCTCGACTTGACCAAACGATAAAAAGCATAGGAAATAAAATTAACCACACACATGCCAACGGCAAATATTCTATTGAAGTCACAAATCCAGATAACATTCGAATACAGCCAAATATCATCCATAATCCTACAATCTTCTTATCCCATACTGGTTTTCTTAATTTCCCATCAATAGAAAAAAAGATGATAAGAACTAAAATAATACTTCCTATTACGCATTTAATCAAAAGGTGAACACTGACTGATGTACAACTATAAAACAATGCACAAATTGTTATCACAGCAAATAGAATTGGCAAAATTTGGTTTTTTACCTTTGATGAAATACAATTTGCCTTTATTTCTAATACTGAAACAACTTTATACAATACTGTCTCATATACTCTTATCATATACTCTCCTCTCTATTCTTCAATTCAGATTTAGAATCTCATCATAAAAATCATTGTAATTTTTTCTGCATCAAAATATTTTCTACTCGTTTCGTATGCGTTCTCATTGATTTTTTCTTTATGTTTCACATCTAAAAAATAAATTTTTTAATCGCATTTACAAGCTGCTCATTTGAAAAATCACTCGATAATAAAACTCCATTTGTACCATCTATTACAATTTCCGGAGTTCCTCCAACTTCTGTTGCTATCGCAGGTATCCTATGAGCCATTGCTTCCATAATAGAAACCGGCAACCCTTCTGTTGTACTGAGATTCACAAACAAATCTACATTTGTTGTCTCATAAAATCTTAACACTTCTTCATTTTTCACATTTCCTCTAAATTGAATTTTAATTGATGACAAATATTTGTGACAAAACTCTTTTAGTTCCTCTTCGCTTGAGCCGCTTCCAAAGCATGTCCATTGTATTTGTTTTGTAATCTCAGGATTTTCTTCCTGTATTATTTTAATGCTTCTGCCAAACGAATAAC
>ENA-OQJN01000323-OQJN01000323.1-human-gut-metagenome-genome-assembly--contig:-NODE-323-length-21775-cov-3.053954_pt1 | contig 21775 bp, 18 predicted proteins | sample MGYA00242610_ERZ504777 | MGnify/ENA primary metagenome ERZ504777 (study PRJEB26092, sample SAMD00036350) | human gut metagenome | host: Homo sapiens | study: EMG produced TPA metagenomics assembly of... | reverse complement strand
GGGGCATTGTAAGGAGATACACGTACCAAAACGATGCACGCCATTCTCGCTCTTTAGATAGCCATAGGCATAATCGCCCTCAATATTGAAGGTCACGGTCTTGATACCGGCCTCATCCCCTTCCTGATAGTTGGCGATAGAGATCTTATAACCGTTATTCTCAGCCCAACGCTGATACATACGCATCAACATGGAAGCCCAATCTTGGCTCTCGGTACCACCGGCACCCGAGTTGATCTTGAGCACGCAGCTCATTTGATCAGCCTCGTCGCGAAGCATATTGCGGAACTCCAAGTCTTCCAGTAAATGAAGGGCCTTCTTATAAGCCGCGTCCACCTCTTCCTCGGTGATAATCTCTTCCTTTACATATTCGTAAGCCAACTCTAGCTCCTCAGCCGCCGCATGTACCTCACCGTAAAGCTCGATCCATTTCTTTAGCTCCTTTACTTTCTTCATCTGGACTTCCGCGCGTTTGGCGTCTTCCCAGAAACCGGGGTCTTGCGTACGTAGCTCCTCCTCTTCTAACTGAATGGTCTTGCTATCGATGTCAAAGATACCCCCTCAGCGCCTTATCGCGCTCCAACACGTCATGTAGTTGGTCTGATGTGATCATATGTTCTTTCTTTTTAAATTTACCGCGAAGATAAGAAATAGTTGATAGCCGACAAACTCGTTATTCCTCGTACATCGCCTCTATCTCGGTTGCGTACTTCTGCAATACGACCGGACGGCGCAACTTTAGCGTATCCGTCAGCTCGCATCCCATCATGAAGGGTTCCGGCAACAAGGTAAAGCGCTTGATCTTCTCGTAAGAAGCCAAGTTCTTCTGGTGCTCCTCTACCCTAGCCTCGATGAAACGAATGATATCCTTGTTCTTCACCAACTCCTCCCGGCTCTCGAACGAGATGCCTTTTTCCCCGGCATACTTCTCCAACAATGGATAAGCCGGCACGATCAAGGCGCTCACGAACTTACGTTGATCGCCGATAACAGCGATTTGCTCGATATAATTATCACCGCTCATCACCATCTCGATCGCTTGCGGGGCGATATATTTTCCGTTTGAAGTCTTATACAAATCCTTGATTCGTTCCGTAAAGAATAACGTATTACCCTCCAAACGACCAGCGTCGCCGGTACGGAAGAAACCATCTTCGGTGAAAGCCCTCTTCGTCTCTTCCGGTTTATTATAATATCCGGACATCACGGTCTTGCCTTTCACCAAGATCTCGTTATTCCCCGGATCTATTTTCACTTGAACTCCCGGCATTACCTCACCAATAGAACCAAACTGGAATCCGATCTCCGGGTAGAAACAAACCGTAGCCGTCGTCTCGCTCAGTCCATAACCATAAGCGATCGGGATATTCACGGACTGCAAGAACTCATTAACCGTATCCGATAACGGAGCGCCCGCCACCGGGAAAAACCGTCCACGCTCAATACCCAATACCCTTTTCAATAAGGTGAAAACCGTTTTATTGTAAAATTGAAACTTCAACTTCAAACCACACGGGGCCGGAATACCTTTATTCTTATACTCCAGATTATACTTTCGCCCGGTCTCGATAGCATCCAAGAAAATCTTCTTCATGGCCGGAGAGGCGGAGTTGATCTTCTCGTGTACGCCCGCATACACCTTCTCCCAGAAACGAGGTACATTGCACATCAAGGTAGGATGAACCTCCGGCAATGTCTTCTGGATCATTTTCGGGTCTTGGTTGATAGCGATCGTAACCCCTTTATGGAGACAATAATAGCACCAAGCCTTCTCGAAGATATGAGTCATTGGCAAGAAACTCATGGATAGATCCTTGTCGGTTACCAGAGGCAGACGGACATCATGTATCCGCATCGCCTCCAGATAGCAAGAATGAGGAAGCATTACGCCTTTCGACTCACCTGTCGTACCGGACGTATATATAATGGTAGCCAGATCCTCCGGAACGGCTTCCGTCATACGTATTTTCACCGTGCTCTCCGCATGCGCGTTATCCCCCAAGCGCAAGAAATCATCAAAATAAATGGACGTCTTATCTTCCGGATTCATCTTGACCGCCGGATCAAAGACAACCAGACGCTCCAGATACTTAGAGTCCTTCTGTACCTTGAAAGCGTTATTATACTGCAATTGCTCACCCACGAACAACGTGCGGATCTTAGCGTCATTGATGATGTACTCGATTTGTCCCGGAGAATTCGTCGCGTACATCGGGATGGAAACCACCCGGTTACCATACGCTCCGAAGTCCGTATATAAACACTGAGGCATATTCTGGGAATAAACTCCGATATTCTCTTGTACCTTTATCCCGAACTCAGCCATCGCCTTGGCCGTAAGCATAACCTTATCGGAAAACTCCCTCCAAGAAATCTTCAACCATTTCCCCGTAGCGTTATCTCTATGTTTCAACGCTGTACGGTTCCCATATTTCTCTGCCTGACGGTGTATTAACTCGGCGAAATGATAATAAATCATAATTCCTTATTTTGAATTGATACCGCGAAAGTACGCTTTTCTCTTCTAAAAGACACGACATCAGTCCTTTTTTTACACATAATTGCTCTTTTTGTGCAAGTATTCGGTTAAATAATAATAATTCATAGTAGCATGTATTGCATAGTACATATGTAATACATACATTTGTAGCATAAAATTAAAAGAGATGAATGCAGAGAACGTAAAATCACAAATGAGGAAAGGGACGCTGGAATATTGCATCCTCCTGCTTCTCAAAAAAGAACCCGCTTACACCTCTGATATCATTCAGAAGTTACAAGAAGCGAAATTGATCGTTGTGGAAGGCACTTTATATCCTCTTTTAACCCGATTAAAGAATAGCGAGCTATTAAGTTATCAGTGGATAGAATCTACGCAAGGACCGCCACGCAAGTATTACCAACTGACCGAGAAAGGAGAACTATTCCTCGGCGAGCTGGAGACCTCATGGCAGGAACTAAATAATACAATAAACCACATCAGAAACAATTAAAACGAAAGAGTGATGAAGAAGACACTTACTGTTAATCTGGGAGGCACAGTTTTCCACATTGACGAAGACGCATACCAATTATTAGACAAATATCTGTCGAACCTGCGTATCCACTTCCGCAAAGAAGAAGGTTCGGATGAGATCATGGATGATTTCGAGATGCGTATCTCGGAGCTTCTTAACGAGCGTATCCGCTTAGGCTACGAAGTCATCACGATCGAGCAGGTAGAGGAAGTGATCAAACGGATGGGTAAGCCGGAAGAGATTTTCGAGGAGGAAGAGAAAAGCACCGACCACGAGGATAATTACCGGACGCAACAACAGGAGACTCATGCCCAGACGACCAAGAAACGCTTGATGCGTGACCCGGACAACCGTATTCTGGGAGGTGTCGCCGGAGGTTTCGCCGCCTACATGGATTGGGACCCGACTGCCGTACGTATCGTGCTTTTCCTTCTGATGTTCTTCTATGGAATCACGGTTCCGCTTTACTTCTTGTTGTGGATCATAGTACCGATGGCACGCACGGCGACCGAGAAACTCGAGATGCGCGGGCAAAGCGTGACGGTGGAGAATATCGGAAAGACCGTGACAGATGGATTCGAGAAAGTCAGCAATAACGTGAACGACTTCATCAGCTCGGATAAGCCGAGGAACTTCTTCCAAAAGCTGGCGGATGTTTCGTTCTGGTCATCGGGTTCATCTTGAAGTTTTCATCATATTAGCCGGAATCTTCTTGTTGCCGCCGCTAGTACTAGTCGTATTCATTCTGGTAGTCGTAACATTCGCTTTGCTCATGGGTGGAGCCGGATTCATCTATAATCTCTCTCCGTTCGGAGCGGACTTGATAAACGGAGCACCGCTGTCAATGGCAATCATGGGATGCATAGGGACGATCTTATTCATCGGCATCCCCATATTCTCCCTGATATACGCGATTTGCTGCCAATTGTTCAAGGTACGTCCCTTACCGACGCAAGCAAGATGGATATTATTAGCCTTATGGCTTATCTCCCTTGTATTATGTGGCGTATATATCCATCAATCCGGTATGCTATATGACTGGCATGATTACTGGAACGGTGTACACGGTTGGAACAGGCATGCCGTTTGGCTCCCCTAATCCTATTCGAAGATGTAAGATGAAGATATCAATTTAGTAGTTTATAATGTTTATTGTGTGTTTAAAAAAAGAAGGCCGCTCTGTCACAGAGGGGCCTTTCTTCTAAGGTTAACAAATTTATGAGTAAAAACCACTAATGAATCATATTAATGATTTGCTGTCCCCTTTGCATGATATTGTCACGCATAAAACAGCGGGTACAAATATAACCAATTTTTTATAATTAAAAAATTATATTCAATTATTTGAATTCTTTTCTAATCTTAGCGGCGATCTCGGCCAATTCTTCTTGACTTACAGCCAATTTCTTCCCGCCGAAATACATATCGGACTCCTTCGTGATAGGAATCAAATGGATATGCGCATGGGGCACTTCCAAACCCATGACAGCCAATCCTACACGCTTACACTCGATAGCGGTCTCTTGAGCACGAGCTACCCGTTTAGCGAAAGCTACCATCCGTCCCAGCATCGGATCATCGATATCAAAGATATAATCGACCTCCTTCTTAGGAATTACCAAGGTATGCCCCAAGGCTACCGGATTGATATCGAGGAAAGCAAAAAACTCATCGTCTTCCGCAACCTTGTGGCTAGGGATCTCACCCGCCACGATTCTACTGAAAATAGTTGCCATACGTCTTTCTGTTTTTAAATTGAAATATCCATAATCTCAAACGTCATCAAGCCGGAAGGCACACGGATCTCAACGACATCCCCTACCTTCTTTCCCATCAAACCTTGGGCGATCGGCGTGCTTACGGAGATCTTTCCTTCTTTTAGGTTAGCCTCCGAATCCGATACCAACGTGTAGGTCATGACAGCGTTATTCTTCGTATTCTTAATTTTCACCTTGTTCAAAATCTGAACCTCATCAGTTTTCACACGACTCTCATCGATCAGACGGGCGTTTGAGATCAAACCTTTTAACTGCGCAAGCTTAGCCTCCATGATACCTTGAGCCTCTTTGGCGGCATCGTACTCAGCGTTCTCGGATAAGTCACCCTTATCCCTCGCCTCAGCGATCTGGGCTGATATTTCAGGGCGCTTCACGGTCTCCAAATAGTTGATTTCAGCTAAAATCTTATCGTAGCCGTCCTTTGTCATATAACTAACAGCCATACTAAATCCTCCTTATTCTTTATATTAATATTGATTGATTATCGCATAATAAAAAAGAATCCCGACCAAGTCATATGGCCGGAACTCCCCTTTTTTATCATTTCAAGACTCCGCAAAGTTAGGTTATCTTTCTAAGATGAACAAGTTTACGAAAGTGCTTTATAACATATAAATCTGATGATTAAATCATGAACAATTTACAACACGGACTTGATGTCAGCCTCAAGTTTCTTCACGTCGTCCACCCGTTTAACCAAGTTTCCCTTGCGATCCAAGATAAAGATCGCCGGAAGCTGTTTCACGTTATACAACGCTGCGGTCTGAGAGTAAACCGACTGTGGATCACGCACGCAAGTCCAAGGTAAATTAGAAGCGGCGTTCTTCCAGAAGTGAAGATCACTATCCAAAGAGATCTGGTAAATCTCCAAGCCCTTATCGTGGTACCTCGTATATAAATCGCCAAATTCCATATTCAAGGCAGGAGACCGATTCGGACATATAGGCCGTGAAGTTGATCAACACCACCTTACCTGTAGCGACAGAAGACAATTTCGTGTTTTCCCCATGTACATCCGGCAACTCGATATCCAAGAAACTAACCTCTTTCTTCTCCACCTTATCCAAGTCCATCGGGCGCTGGCTACGAATCACCTTTATCGATTGAAGAGCCAAGTTATACAGATGCTTAGCACGAGGGCTTTCCGGATAATAGTGATCGAAGCTGGTGGCTACGGCGCCATAAGCCTTCGAGTCGTTCTTGTCATACAAATCGAAGAACAGCAAGCCGTCAATTTGCTGGAACAAGGCAAAGTAAGCGGGCAGGCGGACATCGGGGCGGAATAAATATACTTACGAGCCACGTCCTTATAAGCCTCGGCGGCCTCGAGCACCTGGCGGGAATATACGGAATCCGCCAACAGACCGGACTCAGATTCTTTCCGTAAACGATGGATCGCTTGGTTCGCATCTAATTGAGCCAAAGTAATATTCTTGATCGCCTTGCAATTCTCTGAGCCCTCCACGCTATAAGAAGTAGCGAAAGTCCCGGCATCGGCCACGAACGAGATCGTCTCCGTAGAATCTACCGAGAAGTTGATCAATTGGTTATTCAGACGCAAGCGATAAAAATCCGGGAATGCCGGACGAGGCTTCGTAAAGCTGAATTTACCGGCCGCCGTCAGTTTTACGGAGTCCATCAACTCTACCGTCGACACACCTACATTCTCCAGATACATCATCTGGCCGTCTGCGCCGGACACTACACCTTCCACCGTAAAATCAGAATTCTTCTTACAAGCCGTGAACAAAAGCAACATAACACACAGCACAGCTAGTAAATTCGTAGATATTTGTTTCATTATTCCAGTTTGTCTATATTACTAATCCGGTGCAAATATACATTATTTTACAATTGTGGCACTATTATTCCGTATTTCTTCAAGGCTTTTTTCAAAAAAAGTGCTTTAAGACTGTTATTTCTTTTCATTTTCATGCAATTACAGGTAAACTTTCATTACATTTGCACCAATTTTTGACAGATAGAAAAATAAGAAAAAAGATTATGCTTAATCCAATTAACAAGACGATCGAGTTAGGTGATGGAAGAACCATTACCATCGAAACCGGGAAATTGGCCAAACAGGCGGACGGAGCGGTTACCGTTCGTATGAACAACACCGTGTTGCTCGCCACTGTTTGTGCCGCTAAAGACGCGAACCCGGGTGTTGACTTCATGCCGTTGCAAGTAGAATACAAAGAGAAATACTCCGCTTTTGGACGTTTCCCCGGAGGTTTTACAAAAAGAGAAGGAAAAGCTTCTGATTATGAAATCCTCACATCTCGTTTAGTAGACCGCGCGTTGCGTCCTCTTTTCCCAGACAACTACCACGCTGAGGTATATGTAAATATTATATTGTTCTCCGCTGATGGCGAAGATTTGCCGGACGCATTAGCAGGTTTGGCCGCTTCCGCCGCTTTGGCAGTTTCTGATATTCCTTTTAACGGACCGATCTCTGAGGTTCGCGTAGCTCGTACGGATGGAAAATACATCGTCAACCCAACTTCCGCGGAATTGGAGAAAGCTGATATCGACATCATGGTTGCCGCTACCATAGACAACATCATGATGGTTGAGGGTGAGATGAACGAGGTTCAGGAATCTGAGATGCTTGAGGCTATCAAGGTCGCTCACGAGGCTATCAAGGTACAATGCAAGGCTCAATTGGAATTATCCGAGGCTTGCGGCAAATTGGTAAAACGTGAATATTGCCACGAGGTAAACGATGACGAGTTGCGCAAGGACGTACACGACAAATGTTACGCCAAGGCTTACGCCGTAGCCACATCCGGTAGCGGCAAGCACGAACGCAGCGAGGCATTCGAGAAAATCGTCGAGGAATACAAGGCTCAATTCTCCGAGGAGGAGTTGACGGACGAGAAACTGGAAATGATCGGTCGCTACTATCACGATGTAGAGAAAGAGGCTATGCGCCGTGCCATCCTTGATGAGGGTAAGCGTTTGGATGGTCGTAAGACTACCGAGATCCGTCCGATCTGGATCGAGACAGATTGCCTGCCGGGTCCTCACGGTTCCGCTATCTTTACACGTGGAGAGACACAGTCTTTATCTACGGTAACTTTAGGTACGAAGTCTGATGAGAAAATGATAGACGACGTATTGAACCATGGATACGAGCGTTTCCTTTTACATTATAACTTCCCCCCGTTCTCCACAGGCGAGGCCAAAGCAACACGTGGCGTAGGCCGTCGTGAGATCGGACACGGCAACTTGGCTCACCGTGCGCTGAAACGTATGATCCCGGACAACTATCCGTATGTAGTACGTGTAATCTCCGATATCTTGGAGTCTAACGGTTCTTCTTCTATGGCTACGGTTTGCGCCGGTACCTTGGCGTTGAGAGACGCAGGTGTCCCGATGAAGAAACCGGTATCCGGTATCGCTATGGGATTGATCTCCGAGAACAAGGGTACGAACTACGCGATCTTGTCTGATATCTTAGGCGACGAGGATCACTTGGGTGATATGGACTTCAAGGTAACGGGTACGAAAGACGGTATCACGGCAACTCAGATGGATATCAAGGTAGACGGTTTGTCTTACGAGATCCTTGAGAATGCTTTGGCTCAAGCTAAAGAGGGTCGTATGCATATCTTGGGCAAGATCTTGGAGGCTCAACCGGAAGCTCGTGAGGATTTGAAACCTCATGCACCTCGTATCGAGACGATGATTATCGGTAAGGAATTCATCGGTGCGGTAATCGGCCCGGGCGGTAAGATCATCCAAGGTATCCAAGAGAAAACGGGAGCTACGGTATCTATCGATGAGGTAGACGGCGTAGGAAAGATCGAGATCTCCGGCACGAATAAGGCTACGATCGACGCGGCTGTCAAGGCGATCAAGGCTATCGTCGCTGTTCCTGAGATCGGAGAGGTTTATGAAGGAAAGATTTCCTCTATCATGCCTTATGGTGCATTCGTTGAGTTCATGCCGGGTAAGGATGGTTTGCTTCACATTTCCGAGATCGATTGGAAACGTCTGGAGACCGTTGAGCAAGCCGGCTTGAAGGAAGGCGATACGGTTTCTGTCAAGTTGGTTGATATCGATCCGAAAACAGGCAAGTTCAAACTTTCCCGCAAGGTATTGCTTCCGAAACCGGAAGGTTACGAGGAACGTCCGCCAAGACCAGAAAGAGGTGAGCGTGGACCTCGCCAAGATCGTGGAGACCGTGGTCCTCGTCAGGATCGTGGTGATCGCGGACCTCGCAGGGAGTACAGAGACTAAGATAAGGTCTTATACATTATATATTATCCCGGGTAGATTAAACACTATCCGGGATTTTTTTATCAAATCATCTACCACACCTACAACTATAGCTATAATCAATTGGTCATAAGTTATTTATCGGGTGGTGGTAGATAAATAGCATCTACCACTATTGGCTCGTATCTACAACCATTTACTACTTTTCAATCACAAAACACCACCGTCCCCTACTCGCCAACCGTATTATTAGTCCTATCTTTTTCAAGAAGCGACCGAAGACGGAGACATTGCTTAGCCGGCAAGCTATCTATTTGGTCATGCTTCATATATCATCTAAAAAACTGATTAATTGACATTTATAGTTTTTCTTGGTATAAAACAAAAGTTTTCCGCTATGGAAACATTTGTTTCCTCATGAGGAAACCTTAGTTTTGTGCTTACGAAACTTTAGTTTTCCCTAGGAGAAACTATTTGTTCGCCTAAGGGAAACGCTTTTCTCATGCCGGAAAAGTCAGTACTACTTACTTATCCATGGGATATATACTGCAAGTGGCATAGAAGATATACTGCGTTGGCAAGGTAAGTACTACTGATAATTTAGGATCATGTTGCCAAACATGCCTTTTGAGGGATAACGCTTCTCTTATGCCTTACGGTACGTTCGTTGAGTTTATATCGGGCAAGGATGATCTGCTTCACATTTCCGAGATCGGCTGGAAGCGTCTGGAGACCGTGGTCCTCATCAAGATCGTAATGATTGCGAACCTCGCAGGGAGTACAGAGACTAAGTAAGGTCTTATACATTAATATATAATCCCGGGTAGATTAAACGCTATCCGGGATTTTATTTTATAGGACGTTACCATCTCCTAAGAAGTTCTTATATCTCGTTCTCCCAACGAATTTAGTCTTTATACTCCGTCGAACGATGTATCAAATGACCTATTAAAACTTATAGGCTACACCTGCCGCCAAAGCAAATTGCTGGAAATCCTTCGTAAGCTGGTATTTCCCTTCGGCACTTACATAAAAAGACGAGGAAATCGGATATTCCACACCAGCTCCAATATTTCCCCCAAATTCATTAGTCATGAAATGAGTATAAGTGACTCCCAGCAAAGGATAAACCTGCCATGTGTTTTTTATCGGAAATAAATAATGTACATCCGCACTAACCACATAAGAGGTACTACTGGCAAAATAGCAATCGAAAGAAGGCGACAAACGAATATGATCCGTTGCGTTCCAATTGAACTCAGCACCTAAGCGAAACGACTCAAAACTACTTGCTGTGCCGTAACCCACATTTATCCCGACACTTTTCTCTCCTTGTTGGGCAAAAACACTCAATATTTGTGTACACAAGCCCACGCAACTCAACAAAGTCAAAAGTAAAATTCTTTTCATCCCATTCATTTTTGACTGCAAAAGTATCCGATAAGGTTGGATTCGGGGCTAAAACACTGTTCGCTTTTGTTCGCTTTTGTTCGCAGAGTTGTATAAGGCTAAAGACCAGCGATTAATTCATCCAGTTCATTCGGGGTTCCATCCTCTCCCTTTATTTTTTATAAAGCCGTTTACGGGATGAGGATACGGAGGGTTTGGAGCGACCCAAGATTTTTGCCATATCAGTTACCTTGACTGATATCTTTATCAAGTAACAAATCCGGAGTTCTATCAATGACATTCCCGAATATAACTGATATAGACGATTCGTAAAATTATTGTATGTCTTATCTAACTCCTTCCGTAAAGCATTCCAATCTTCTTCCCTGATTATCTGATCTGCCTCATTCGTGGAATGGAATTTCATATAGATATCCGAATGCCTTAAATCCGACTCTAACAAATCACGCTCGGTACGCCGCAACTGTATTTGTTCATTGGTCACTTGCAAAAGTTCTTTTCGCACATGAAGCAATGAATTTGTATCTTCATGGTCTTTAGATAGTAAGGTTCCCAATTCATTCAATTTCGCGTTATTCGCTTCTACATATTGAAAACTTCTCTCATATTGTTCTTGCTTTTCCCGGCTGAAGCGCCTCAAACTGCCTAGCCAACCGCTCTTTCTGCCGTTTCAGTCTATATATAAACAATAAGGTTATCGAAAGCCCCAATCCGAACAAGGATAATATCCGGTAAATACGAATCTGCATCCGGTCATTCTCGCCCTTTAGCCGTAAATTCTCAGTTTCCCGCTTTTGATAATTATATAAAGAGGTCATTTTACGGATTTCCTCCGAATCGGTTATCTTGCGGATGGAATCTTGCACTTGCTGGCCAAGACGGACATAGCGAATAGCCTCCCGATAATTCAACCGACGCTCATACAAAAGCGACAAGTACTCATAAATAGCGTCTCTAACATGTAAGTTAGGACTATCCAGGCACTTTCTTAAATAGTAATCGGCAGAATCCAATTTATTGAGTTCTAAATAAGTATTCCCCAAAACCGAATAAGTAGGATACATATTCCGGTCTACGGAATCTTTTAATGATTCAGACAAACATTCCAAAGCTTTATCATACATTACCAATTCCCGGTAAAGATCACCCAGCTCAGTCAATATACCGGAATATCGATGTCTATTTCCTGTTTCATTCGCTATAATTGCCGCTTTTTGAAAATAGAGAAGCGCACTGTCATTCTTATCGACCATATCATATACTCGGGCAATATCTCTCAGCACAAGAGAAAAACTAGTACTATCTCCTTTCAGTAATTTATACTCAGCCGCTTTCTCATACATACGGATCGCCTCTTCATATACATTCTGATAATCATAAAGCGTACCCATCTGCGAATAGACATTGGACAATAATCGGTACTTTCTCGTATCCCCCGCCACATCCAATGCCTTTTGGAAATACTTCAACGCTTCCGGGGCATCATTCAAATCCCGGTAGACACGGCCCATATAGTAATAAGACTCTAGTAATTTGTCTCGATCGCCATATGTCTCATAGAAAGCGGTGATTCGTTTGATCAAAGAATCAGAAGTATGCCGGACATACATCTTATCATTGACCTTCAAGTCGAGCAAGTCATAATACATACGCTGTTCCTCATCAAAGGACGAAAGGCTATCCCGCAATCGATCCAACAAAGGGCGGGCTTCCTCCGGATTTGTATCCGCAAGGGATTCGATCCGTGACAGGGTAGCGGGGTAAGGCTTCCCCCGATGATCGCAAGCATAAAAAGCCGAGATCAAGACCGACATCAAGAGGATGTATATACGAGGCATTGGAAATCTGTTTTATCACTTAAACGCAACAAAGGTAAAAAATTAAAGTGTAATAGTTTCATTGATATTTATACAAACTTTTGAAAGCCAATACGCAAAGTACGCTACGACCGGATACTTACAGGTTTTGCTTTTTACTCTTAACAAAAAATACCAGATTTGCTTTTTGCCCTTAACAAATCCATGTACTTTTTGCTATCTATCTTGAATAAATCGTATATTTGTCATTCAATCAATCAGCGTATGGATAGTCTATTTATTAAACAAGAACGATTACTGGCACAAACGAGTACCCATATCATAAGGGAACTCATGAACCAAATTCACTGGGATAATCCTCTGATCGCCATCAGAGGATCAAGGGGTGTCGGAAAAACAACACTCATGTTGCAATACATCAAACTGAATTTCCAGCCGGGAAGCAGGGAGGTACTTTATTGCACGCTCGACAGCATCTATTTCAGTAATCACACCCTATCTGAACTGATTGAGCGGTTCTATTTGCAAGGAGGAAAACAATTATTCCTTGATGAAGTACATAAATATCCCACTTGGAGTAAAGAGATAAAAGAGGCCTACGACCTGTATCCATCTCTACGAATTGTTTTTAGCGGTTCTTCCCTATTGAATATATTGAATGCGGATGCCGATCTTTCCAGACGTTGCCTACCATATAATATGTACGGACTTTCTTTCCGGGAATTTCTCATGTTCTATAAGCAAATTGATATACCTGTCTATTCCCTACAAACGATACTGGAAAATCCAGGAAACATTTGCCGGGAAATAAATGAGAAATGTCGCCCCGTACAAATGTTTAACGAATATCTCCACGAAGGGTATTACCCCTTTTTTACGGGTAACAGAGAAGATTATTATATTAATATCGAGAATGTGGTCAATCTCATTATTGAGCAGGAACTCCCGTTGCTGTGTGGCGTAGATCCTGCCTATACACGGAAGCTAAAGGCTTTGATGGGTATCTTAGCTACCTCTGTTCCTTATGAGCTGGACATCACGAAACTAGCGGGAATGATCGGACTTTCCCGAAACTCTGTCATCAATTACTTACAGAATTTGGACAAGGCGGAATTGCTCAAGTTATTGTACTCGGATTTACTATCTGTCAAAAAGATGCAAAAACCGGATAAGATTTACCTACAGAATCCCAACCTATTGTACGCCATAGCTTCCGCTCCCGTACAGATCGGGACGGCAAGGGAAACTTTTGTCGTCAACCAGTTATCCGTAAATCATAACGTGGAATATGGAAAAACAAAAGGTGACTTTATCGTAGACCATGCCTACACCTTCGAGGTAGGAGGAGCGGATAAAACATTCAAGCAAATAGCGGATCTCCCCGATTCCTTCATCTTGGCTGACAATATGGAGTTCGCCACCGGCAAGAAACTACCGCTGTGGATCGTGGGATTAACCTATTAAAAAAACACGTACGACTTTTTTTTAGAAAAAAGCGGTATCCAGCTTGCCGCCGGATACCGCTTTTCATTTATCTTTACCGATCAAGGAATCAGCAACGAGGCTTGATCTGCTTGAAGAAGTCATTACCCTTGTTATCTACCAAGATAAATGCGGGGAAGTTCTCTACCTCGATCTTCCAGATCGCTTCCATACCCAATTCCGGATATTCCACGCACTCGATGCTCTTGATATTGTTCTGAGCCAGGATAGCCGCAGGGCCACCGATAGATCCTAGGTAGAAACCGCCGTGATTCTTACAAGCGTCCGTAACTTGCTGGCTACGGTTACCCTTCGCCAACATGATCATGCTACCGCCATGGCTCTGGAACAAGTCAACGTATGAGTCCATACGACCCGCGGTCGTCGGGCCCATAGAGCCACAAGCCATACCTGCCGGAGTCTTAGCCGGGCCCGCGTAATAAATAGGATGATCCTTGATGTATTGGGGAAGATCCTCGCCACGATCCAGACGCTCCTTCAACTTAGCGTGAGCGATATCACGGCCCACGATGATCGTTCCGTTCAATGACAAACGAGTAGATACTGGATATTTATCCAATTCCTTCAAGATATCCGCCATCGGTTGGTTCAAGTTGATCTTGACAGCGTCGCCCTCACCCGCTTGACGAAGTTCCTCCGGAATCAATTCGCCGGGATGGCTATCCAACTTCTCGATCCAGATACCTTCCTTATTGATCTTACATTTAATATTACGGTCCGCGGAGCAACTTACACCCAAACCTACCGGGCAAGAAGCGCCATGGCGAGGCAAACGGATGATGCGAACATCATGTGCCAGATATTTACCACCGAATTGAGCGCCCAAGCCAATATTCTGGGCGGCGGCCAATACCTCTTTCTCCAACTCCACGTCGCGGAAAGCACGGCCACCCTCGCTACCGGTCGTAGGCAAGCTATCATAGAAACGGGTAGAAGCCAACTTCACCGTCAATAAATTCTTCTCAGCGGAAGTACCGCCAATCACGATCGCTATATGATACGGAGGACAAGCGGCCGTACCCAATGTCTTGATCTTCTCTACGAGGAAGGGAACCAATGTACCCGGATTCAAGATCGCTTTTGTCTCTTGGTATAAATAAGTCTTATTGGCGGAACCACCTCCTTTTGTCACGCAAAGGAACTCATACTCCATGCCTTCCGTAGCCTCGATATCGATCTGGGCCGGCAAGTTACATTTCGTATTTACCTCATCGTACATATTCAGCGGAGCGTTCTGGGAGTAACGAAGGTTCTCTTCCGTGTAGGTCTTGTAAACACCTAAGGAAAGCGCTTCTTCATCACAGTAACCGGTCCAGACCTGCTGGCCCTTCTCGCCGTGGATAATAGCCGTACCGGTATCTTGGCAGAAAGGAAGTACGCCTTTAGCCGCTACCTCGGCGTTGCGAAGGAATGTCAAGGCCACGTACTTATCGTTGTCCGTAGCTTCCGGATCGCTTAGGATCTTTGCGACCTGCTCGTTGTGAGAACGGCGAAGCATGAATGATACGTCGCGGAAAGCGGCGTTAGCCATAGCGGTCAAACCTTCTTTAGCGACTTTCAAGATCGGTTTTCCTTCAAACTCAGAAACGGAAACATAATCTTTTGTAAGCAAATAATACTCTGTTGTGTCCGGTCCCTTTTGGAACATCGGCTCGTAGTGAAACGGAGGTGTTGCCATATCTTTAGAATTTAATTATATATTGGTTTTATTTAAGTTTGTCCGTACTTTTCGATTGGCAAACTTAGCGAAAAAACTTGATATATAGATCATGGGGTAAAGAAATATAGTTATATTTGCCCGATATGAAAAAGTTGACCTCTTTATACATTATATTCCTGCTAACGATGCTCGGTTTTCAAGGAAATCTGAAAGCGCAGGTTAGCCACGGAGGCCGCCCGCTTCCGCTATCGCTCATGCGAAGTACAAACGGACAGATGTTTAAAGAAATGCCTCCGTTCGACGTCCAAGAGGAGTTACGCATCGACTCGCTGAATGAGAGCGACCTAAGAAGCGGTTTCCGTTTTGCCTATAAATTCATAACGGATTACAATCGGTACAACTCGGGCGTAACTTTCACCGGGCCGGATGGGACACGTGTATGGAGACTCGGGATCTACTCGCCCGGGGCCCTTTCCATCAACGTGCTCTTCACGGAATATGAACTGCCCGAAGGCGCCCAGCTCTTCCTATATAATGAGGACCAGACACAGATATTAGGCTCGTTCAATCACCTAAACAACTCGGAGTTAAACCTATTGCCGGTCTCTCCTATCCAAGGGGATCGCCTGATCATAGAATATCAAGAACCGGCTAACGCCTCTTTTCAAGGAAGACTGACCGTCGGGGAAGTCAACCATGGCTACCGGAGCTTGCGGGGGTTAGAACCGGGAGACAACACCTCACTGATCGGTAAAATTCCACCGTTAGCTTGCTATCAAGATGGGACAAACGATTACGCCCAATGGGGGCAAAGCGTCGTTCTCCTGATCATAGACGGAAGCGTAGGGTGCACGGGCACCCTGATAAATAATACGGACAATGACGGAAAGCCTTATCTACTCACCGCCTCCCATTGCCTGAACAAGCAATTCACGATGAAAAACCCCGATTATGAGAAAATAGCCGGAAGTATCGTCTGCTTTTTCAACTTCAACAGCCCTTTCTGCGACCCGATCCTAAGGGGAACGGAAGAGATGTCTACCGCATCCACTTACTTCAAGGCGGTTAATGAAATGGCAGACATGGCCTTGTTGGAACTTACCGCCACACCTCCGGTTTATTACAGGCCTTATTACGCGGGCTGGAACGCACAAGAGGTAGGACCTGCCCCCTATACGTGCATCCAACATCCCCAATACTCGGTAAAGCGAATCAGTATATCCGATGAGGATCTGGCTCCCTTTACCTTGACAGATCCAAACATGATTTTTTACAAGAACGCTCATTGGCATGTCAAGACTTGGGAAGTAGGTTATACGGCCAGCGGTTCCTCCGGATCTCCTTTATTCAATGCCGACGGAGAGATTATCGGAGCGTTATCCGGCGGGCAGTCCAGCGAGAATAGCCCGAAGGATGATTACTTCTTCTCTTTGATGAAACCATGGGACGCAATCGATACCCCCGAGAGACAGCTCAAATATTGGCTGAACCCGTCCAATGACGAGACCAAGGTTTGTGAGGGACTTGATCCGTATAAATCAGCCCCTTGTTTCCGGTTGAGCAACATCTATGACTCCGGTAATCAAGAAAACGCCGAATGTACGCTCTATCCCGGGTCTGAAAAAGCGTATTTATTCGGGAACAACCCCGCCAATATCACTGAATATGCGGAAGCTTACCAAGTAGCCGAAGCGGGTACCTTATACGGAGCTTATTTCGTAACACCGCCTGCCGGAGCGAATTACAAACAGATGGAAGTGGAAGTTACCGTTTACAGCGGCGACTCTAAGCCCTCTACATTATTATATACGGAGACATTCCAACCCACCTATAGCAATAAATCGATATTGGACGATACGTTTATTGAGACCGCTAAATCCCTAAATCGGTCACAGGAAAGTTATATCCATTTCTCCAAGCCCGTGAACGTCAGCGGAAAGTTCTACATCGGCTATAAGCTCAAGAGCGTCCCGGAGAACACGTATTTCTCCGCTTACAATTTGCCCAAAGGCAAAACGACCCGGAATACGGCTTGGGTTCATGATAAAAACGGCTGGAGACAAGCTACCGAATATACGCAAGCAGGTTTTAGCACCTCCTTGTTTATCGATCCCGTCATTCAATACGGTAACCCCATCAGCAACGAAAAGCTCGAGGCGAACGAGCAGGTACTCATTCATCTCGGTCCGGAGAAAGGCATGGTACACCTTGTTTTGCCGGATGGAATGGAGAAAGCGACTTATACATTGCACTCGGCACAAGGAAAAGTGTCGGAAAACGGAGAGATCACGGACAGGCAAGCTACACTCCATTTCCTAAAATTAACATCTGGAGTCTACTTTCTAACCGTGCATTATGGCGAGGAGCATTATACACAAAAGATTATATTTTAATCAAAAAATATACAATAAGAGTTCTGGGAAACCATCCATTGAAAAGAATGGCAAGAGGTACACAGCCATATTTTTTCAATAATTCTACCCATATTTTATGTATAAAACAAGCCTAGGATTCATTAATAAGTATTAATTAAAAAGATTTTATCGCTTCTTTGCTATCCATAACAAAAAAATACTTTAGTTTTGCACGATAATGGCTAAGGGATAATTTGGAAGTGAATATATTAACATAGTAACATTTTAAACTTACATCAAGATTATGAACAAAAAGTTTTTATTGCCATTCTTCGTATTGGCAGCCATTTTAACTCTTTCTTCTTGTTCAAACAAGTTGAAACCGTTGGCAGAACAGTACATTAAAGCAGAGCCGCAGCCGCTAGAGGCTATCGGAGGCAAAGTTCCTGTAACGATCAATGCGACTTTCCCCGCTAAATGGTTCAACAAGAAAGCTGTTGTAACTGTAACTCCGGTATTGCGTTACCAGGGTGGCGAAGCTTGGGGCACTTCTTACACTTACCAAGGTGAGAAAGTAAAAGGTAACAACCAAGTAATCCCTCAAAAAGAAGGCGCTAACGTAACTATGAAGTCTTCTTTCACTTACAAACCCGAGATGAAAAAATCAGAATTGTATTTGACTTTCGACGCGAAGATCAAAAACAAGACTGTTAAATTGCCGGACGTAAAGATCGGTGAAGGCGTTATCGCTACTTCCGAATTGGCAGACGCAGCTACTGCTACAGCAGCTATCGCAGCTGATAAATTCCAACGTATTATCAAAGAGGCTCATGACGCTAACATCATGTTCTTGATCCAACAAGCTAACCTTCGCGCTCAAGAATTGAATTCTGACGCTATCAAAGAATGGAAAGATCTTGTTAAGAACGCAGACGAGGCTCCGAACCAGAATGTAGCTATCGAGATCAGCGCTTACGCTTCTCCTGATGGTGGTTTCAAATTGAACAACACGTTGGCTGAGAATCGTGAAGGAAACACTACGAAATATTTGAACAAGGAATTGAAGAAGATGAAAGTTGACGCTCCGGTTGACGCTCGTTACACAGCTCAAGACTGGGAAGGCTTCAAGGAATTAGTTTCTGCTTCTAACTTGCAAGATAAAGACTTAGTATTGCGTGTGATCTCTATGTACCAAGATCCTGAGACAAGAGAGAAAGAAATCAAGAATATCTCCGCTGTTTACTCTGACTTGGCTGAGACTATCCTTCCGCAATTACGTCGTTCTCGTTTGACCGCTAACATCGAGATCATCGGTAAGTCTGACGACGAGATCAGCGCTTTGGCTAAGAGCAATCCTTCTGAGTTGAATATCGAGGAAATCCTTTACGCCGCTACATTGACGAACAACGACAATGAAAAGATGGCTATCTATACAAAAGCTTCTGAATTGTATCCTAACTGCTACCGCACTTGGAACAACATCGGTATGATGGCATTCAAGGCTGGTGATTTGGCTAAGGCTGAGCAAATGTTTAACAAGTCTAACTCTGTTAAGAATAACGCTTCCGCTAACATGAACTTAGGTTTGATCGCATTAACGAAGGGTGACCAAGCTAAGGCTCAACAATTGTTCGGTAACGCTGCCGGCGTAAACGAATTGAGCGAGGCTCTTGGCGTTCTTTACTTAGAGCAAGGCGAATATGCTAAGGCTGTTAACTCTTTCGGTTCTGTTAAGACTAACAACGCTGCTTTGGCTCAGATCTTGGTTAAGGATTACAGCAAGGCTTCTCAGACTTTGAACGGTGTTGCTAAACCTGATGCTATCACCTCTTACTTGAAGGCTGTTGTTGCTGCTCGTACAAACGACGCTAACGGTGTAGTAAGCAACTTGAAGGCCGCTATCGCTGCTGACAAGAGCTTGGCTAAGGAAGCTGCTATCGACTTAGAGTTCGCTAAATATGCGACTAACTCTGACTTCTCAGCTTTAGTAAAATAATTAGAAAATATTCTTTCTAAATAAGAAAAAGACCTCATCCTTTTGGATGGGGTTTTTTTATATTCCACCCACTCAAGCCTATATTTCAGAATATTGCAACACTTCAAAATAAATATTGATTATCAATGACTTTTTATAAAATAAATCCGTAGATTTGCAAAATTCAATAAAGTTGTTGTAAATATTAATCAAATAGGGTAAAGAAATTATGAGATCACAAATCTGGAAACAAATGGTGTGGGTATTTTGTCTGCTCTTCCTTATGGAATCATGCGTTAAGCATGACATTTATCAAGGAGAAGACCCCTCGGTATATCCTCAAGAACCTACCAAAGAAGAAGAAGATTACATAGCCCAGTTCGAGAATTTCGAGAACATACAGGTTAACATATCTTCTCAGCATGAAGGGACCCTATATTCTATTTATTATGAATATCCTTATGAGGAAGGCTCTTTAGTCAAAGATCCTTATTTAATTGGTAAAACTCCGATCCATATGGCTCTGGAAGTACCTACACACGTAAAGAAACTCTATATCCTAAGAGGGGATGGGGAACTTATTGAGAGCGATGTAAAGGATATCACGATCGGTAGCGGAACCAAAAGCAGTTTACGGGCTACAAATGCGATCAGTGATGAAGTCCTTCATCTGATCAATAACAAATACTTCCCGGAAAAGTCATACAATGTGAAAAGCGAAGATTTATATAGATGTTCTGATCTAAAAATCACGGAAACCGTTTTTACCAGTAGCTTTGAGAAAGCGGATATTTGGCTAACCTATATAAGCGACGGAGGAATGTCCAAAGGCAACAGTAATATGCATGGTAAAATTTGGTTCTATACATATCCCTCCGAGAAGATGGAGAACCTTACTTTAGATGACTGCACCTTCTATGGAAAAACTAATGGTGCTATCCAAGTCACTGACTTCAATACGATCAACCAAGGCGATAATTATATATTCTACTCCAAAGAAGAACAGCCAAAGGCCCAAGCAGGAGAATATACCCGAATACCCTTGGGAAGATTCGACAAGGGGCTCAACGTCGGCTTCGTATATCGAGGCACAGACCGTCCACAGTTCTCCACTCCGGCATTAAATGGGCCGGATAACAATAAAGTACCAGATAATGGGACATTCTCCCATAATTACGTAGGCCATACCTTAAAATATGGTAATTCCTCTTTCAAAATAGAGAAAAACGTAGCAAACGGCTTCATTCACCACATTCAAGAAGGTGATTTTGAAGGAAATGTACTGGGAATGGAAAATCGCTGCCCAAACTATAGGGCCTATGATGGAGACTACAACGATATGCTTTGTCTAATCGAAAGTAATCCCGTTGCCATCGAGCCGGCAGAGCCGGTAACCCCTCCCGTCATAGAATCGCAAACGAACAAGAAAGGATTCCTCTTGTTCGAAGATAATTATCCAAACCAAGGCGATTTCGATTTCAATGACGCTGTCATATATTATAGCATCACAGCATATACCGATAAGAGTACCGCAGATGTTTATGCCCAGTTACTGGCTAAAGGCTGTACATTCCACAACCAATTTGGATTTAAGGACGCCAATGGACTAACTCCCTTTTTCTCCGATGTCAATGGATATGTCAATGTGAGAAAATTCGACAAGGAACCGGAAAGTGGGATTACAAAGACATTAACATATAGTGCGACTCAGCTGATCATGCCTTACATTGATAACGGGAAGGGACCGGTAAGTAAAAACGTCAAGAATACGGATCTATACCCATATGTATTGGATATTCCTTATTCGGAAAATCAACCTTTCCGTTGGTGTATAGAGAATAAAAGCATCGACGAAGCTTATAATTTTGACCAAGATTACCGAAAGGCACATGGAGATTGGTATGAGACTCCTAAAGATGAATCGTTAGTGATACAATTTACCACTCCGGATGAAGAGAAGAAAGATCCGGAAAATAAAGAATGAAGGATACACACTCATTGAAGGATCTCTAAAATCCTAACATCATATAAAAAACG
>ENA-OQJN01000321-OQJN01000321.1-human-gut-metagenome-genome-assembly--contig:-NODE-321-length-21894-cov-3.655901_pt1 | contig 21894 bp, 22 predicted proteins | sample MGYA00242610_ERZ504777 | MGnify/ENA primary metagenome ERZ504777 (study PRJEB26092, sample SAMD00036350) | human gut metagenome | host: Homo sapiens | study: EMG produced TPA metagenomics assembly of... | reverse complement strand
GACGATTGACAGAATCTACGACACAGGCACAGGCATTTATTGCGGAAAATTCTGTAGACTGCATTATTCACCAACAACAGTCGGATTGCAGCGGCAGGACAGGCTCTGAAATCTTCCAACAGTGAAATTAAGCTGACAGGTCTTGGAATTCCATCAGAAATGCAGTCTTTTATGCCAAAATCAGCGGATGAAGATGCGTTTGATTATGTGTGTCCTTATATGATGCTCTGGGATGTGATTCATTTGGGTGCTGTATCAGGTGCAGCCACATATGCAGCAGTAGAGGGGACATTTGACGGGACAGAAGGTTCCTCTTTTGAAATGGATGCTTTTAGAGATTATGAAGCCACTACATATGAAGCATATAGGAGCGGAGATGGAACAGCAGTTCTGGCAGGAGATCCGTTTGTATTTGATAAGTCCAATATGGCAGAATGGATTAAGCAGTTATAGTGGATTAAAAACAGGAGAGGAACAGGGATTGTGCATGTGTACAATCCCTGTCCTGCCAGATATTCAAAATGAACGGAGGGGATAAGATGAGATATTTTATGGGGATTGATAATGGTGGAACATTTTCCAAGGCTGCGTTGTTTGATGAAAATGGAAATCAGATAGCGGTAGCCAGCATCTTTGTGCCTGTAATTACTCCAAAAGTCCGGATATACAGAAAGAGATATGGAAACACTTTGGCAGGCTAATGTGCAGGTTATCAGAGAGGTAGTAATAAGAAGCAAAGTGTCCGCAGATAAAATTGCAGGTGTTTCTTTTTCCGGGCACGGAAAAGGTCTTTATATGGTAGATAAAGCAGGAAAGCCTGTATACAATGGTATTTTATCTACAGATACAAGAGCATGGAAGTTTGTAAAGAAATGGGGAAAAGGATGGAACAAAAGAAAAAGTTTTATGAGAAAACTTTTCAGGACATTCTTGTCTGTCAGCCGGTCAGTATTTTGGCGTGGTTTCAGCAGGAGAAGCCGGAAATACTTTCCAAAGTGCAGTATATTTTTTCAGTAAAAGATTATATTCGATTCCGATTAACACAAGAGGCCTGTGCAGAGTATACAGATTTTTCAGGAGGCAATCTGATTAATTTGAATACAAAAAGCTATGATAAAGAGTTGTTAGAGTGTTTTGGAATCGGCAACGCTTTATGACAAGTTTCCTCCATTGAAAGAGTCTGCTGATATTTGCGGATACATCACCAAGGAGGCAGCTGATCTTACAGGACTTATAGAAGGAACGCCTGTTGCAGCAGGGATGTTTGATGTGAATGCGTGTGGAATTGCATCCGGACTGGATCGGGAAGAAAAGTTATGTATGATTGCGGGAACGTGGAGTATCAATGAATTTATCTGCAAACATCCGATTATCAATGGAACAGTCAGCTTAAATTCTATGTTCTGTATTCCGGGGTATTACCTGGTGGAAGAAAGCAGTCCTACCTCTGCAGGAAATATGGAGTGGTTTATTCGGAATTTAATGTCTTATGAAAAACAGATGCGCAGCAGTCGGGAAGATCAATTTATGATATTACAAATAAATGGGTGGAACAGATTGAACCGGAAAATAATCAATTGATTTTTCTGCCCTTTTAAATGGATCGAATGTGGCACCGCTGGCAAAGGGATCATTTGTAGGACTGACTGCATATCATGGGAAAGAGCATATGCTTCGTGCGGTATATGAAGGCGTTGTCTTTTCTCATTATACACATGTTAGAAAACTGTTGTTAAATAGAGAAAAACCGAAAGCAGTACAGCTTTCAGGAGGAGCAGCCAATTCTGATGTGTGGGTGCAGATTTTTGCAGATGTTTTGCAAATACCGGTAGAAGTAATGGAAGATAAAGAACTGGGGGCGATGGGGGCTGCAATTACAGCTGGAATTGCGGCTGGAGTATACCAAGATTATGGAGAGGCGATCAAAAGAACAGTACGAATAAAGAAAACGGTATATCCAAGAAGTGAGTATGCGGAGATTTATGAGCAAAAATACAGGCAGTATCAGAAGGTAATAGAGGCTTTGGATTCTGTATGGGATGAATTTCGGAATTGATGTAATACAACACCGCAAGAACCATCCGAAATCCCATAAAAACCGCAATTTTACTCAACTTTTTCAAATATAATTGTGCTATAGTAAACACAATCATATGAATACAGGAGGAGCACAGCATGGTAAGAAAAGGATTTAAGATGAAGTTATATCCGGATATGGCAGAGGAGTATGAAAAACGTCATAATGAACTCTGGCCGGAAATGAAAGAGATGATCCACGAGTACGGCGGACGCAATTATACGATTTTTCTGGATCGTGAAACCAATGTTCTGTATGGATATATTGAAGTTGAGGATTTGAAAAAATGGGACGAGAGCGCAGATACAGCAATCAATCGCAAATGGTGGGATTTTATGGCTGATATCATGGAGACGAACCCGGACAACAGCCCGGTGTGTACAGATCTCCATGAAGTCTTCCATTTAGACTGATCACACGAGCAGATCTTTTTGCATGTCTCGGAAATCTTTGGGAGAAATCCCGTATTCTTTTTGAATGCCCGGTAAAAACTGGAGTAGTCACCGAAGCCGAAGGTCTGATAGGCTTCGGTGATACTCATTTGTCCGAGAATGGCTTCCCTGCAAAGGGCAAGCCGTTTTTTTGTAATGTACTGGTGAATCGACAATCCCAGATTATCCTTGAATACATGGGCAATGTGGTATTTGCTGACAAAAAATTCTCCGGCAAGCTTTTCAAGGGAGAGATCTTCGTCAAGATGTTCCTCAATGTATGCAGCAACATTCTGATACAGGGATTCCTCGGTCCGGCTTTTTTGTGGATGAAGCCGTTCGTAGACGAGACGGTTCAGATATAAAAGCAGATCATTGACGTAAAGCGGAATCTGGGCATCCCGTCCAAAACGGTCAGAACGCACTTCTTCGATCAGACGCAGCAGCTTTGACTGGATAGCATTGAATGTGATCCTGTCTGTTGGAAAAAAGTAATTCTGACTGACCTGCACATGCTGCATTAAATAAGCGTAATCTTTGGAAATCTGCAGCAGATGGTTGCAGTATTCCTGACTGATCCAGAACACAAAACGCCGGTAGGGAGAGGCCGTGCTGTGAATGATCGGGCGATGTGGGATATGTGGCGGGACCAGCATGATATCTCCGAAATGGATCGGGTAAACTTCGGTTCCGATCTGAATGCTGACATCACCTTCCATAAAAAAATAAATTCATAATAATTGTGGGAATGCAGGTCTACTTTGGACAGATTGTGGTCATTATAATAGTAAAGTTCGAAATCTCGTGACAGCATATGCTGTCTTGTAATAAATGCTGTCTGCAGATTTTTTTTCATAAAAACTCCTTTAAAAGTATGTGCTGATTTTTGCAGCACATGAATTTCTTTTTTTAGAGTAGCATGAAACAACAAGATTTGCAATGTATACAACAACTAAGTCAATGGTATTTTAGACAGTATTTTTTATAATGAATGTAACAACACGATTTCAGAAAAGGAAGGTATGATAACTATGGAAATGACACTCAGATGGTATGGAGCTAAATTTGACACAGTGACTCTGAAGCAGATTCGCCAGATTCCGGGAGTAACAGGAGTGATCACAACACTGTATGATACAGCACCGGGAGAAGTGTGGAGCCGCGAACGTATTCGTGCAATGAAAGAAGAAGTAGAGGCAGCAGGACTTCATGTAGCGGGAATTGAAAGTGTAAATGTGCACGATGCAATCAAAACAGGCGCACCTGAGAGAGATCAGTATATCGATAACTACATCGAGACACTGGAAAACCTGGGAAAAGAAGACATTCACCTGGTGTGCTACAATTTCATGCCTGTATTTGACTGGACAAGAACAGAGCTGGCAAGAATGCGTCCGGATGGATCGACAGTACTTGCTTATACACAGGAAGCAGTAGATGCACTGGATCCGGAAAAAATGTTTGATTCTATCGCAGGTGATATGAACGGAACGGTGATGCCGGGATGGGAGCCGGAAAGAATGGAGCATGTCAAAGAACTGTTTGAGATGTACAAAGAGATCGATGATGAGAAACTGTTTGAAAACCTGAAATATTTCCTGGAGAGAATTATGCCGGTTTGTGACAAATATGACATTAACATGGCAATTCATCCGGATGATCCGGCATGGAGCGTATTCGGACTGCCTCGTATCATCATCAACAAGAAGAACATTCTCCGTATGATGGAAATGGTAGACAACCCGCACAATGGTGTGACATTCTGTTCTGGTTCTTACGGAACAAATCTGGAGAACGATCTTCCGGATATGATTCGTTCCCTGAAAGGAAGAATCCATTTTGCACACGTGCGTAACCTGAAATTCAACTCTCCGACAGACTTTGAAGAGGCAGCACACCTGTCTTCTGACGGAACATTTGATATGTATGAGATCATGAAGGCTCTTTACGAAATCGGATTTGACGGACCGATCCGCCCGGATCACGGACGTATGATCTGGGATGAAGTGGCAATGCCGGGATACGGACTTTATGACCGTGCACTGGGGGCAACTTACTTAAACGGCCTGTGGGAAGCAATCGAGAAAGGAGCCAGATAATCATGAGATTAAGTGCAGAAGGACTGAAAGACAGAGCAAAATGGGAAGAGGCGGGATACGCCCTTCCAAAATTTGACAGAGAGAAAGTGACAGAAGCGACAAAAGAAAATCCGTTCTGGATCCATTTCGGTGCGGGAAATATTTTCCGTGCATTTCAGGCAAATGTGGTACAGAACCTGTTGAATGACGGCATTCTGGATCGCGGTCTGATCGTTGCAGAGGGATTTGACTATGAGATCGTGGAAAAAATGAACCATCCTCATGATGATTACACAATTCTTGTGACACTCAAAGCAGATGGAAACATTGAGAAAACAGTAGTCGGAAGTGTGGTAGAGTCTTTGACTGTCAACACAGAAAATGCATCTGATTTTGCACGTCTGAAGGAGATCTTTGCCAAAGACTCCCTGCAGATGGTGACATTTACGATTACAGAAAAGGGATACAGCCTTGTAAACGGAAAAGGGGAACTGCTTCCGGATGTAGAGGCAGACTTTGTAAGCGGACCGGAAGCTCCGAAGAGTTACATCGGAAAAGTGGCAGCGCTCCTTTATGCGAGATATCAGGCAGGAGAAAAGCCGGTGGCAATGGTCAGCATGGACAACTGTTCCCACAACGGAGATAAACTGTATGCAGCGATCAATACATTTGCAGAGAAATGGGAAGAGAACAAACTTACAGATGCAGGATTCAGAGCATATGTAAACTGTAAAGAAAAAGTGACATTCCCATGGACCATGATCGACAAGATCACACCACGTCCGGATGCTTCAGTAGAAGAACTTCTGAAAAAGGATGGAATTGAAGAGCTGGATCCGGTGATCACATCCAAGAATACGTATGTGGCGCCATTTGTAAATGCAGAAGAGTGCGAATATCTTGTCATCGAAGATGCATTTCCGAACGGAAGACCAGAACTGGAAAAAGGCGGCCTGATGTTTACAGAGCGTGAGACAGTAGACAAAGTGGAGAAGATGAAAGTCTGCACCTGCTTAAATCCTCTGCATACAGCGCTGGCAGTATTTGGATGTCTGCTTGGATATGAAAAAATCTCGGACGAAATGAAAGATGAGGAACTCAAAAAATTAGTGGAGACGATCGGATACAAAGAAGGTCTTCCGGTTGTAGTCAATCCGGGAGTACTGGATCCGAAAGAGTTTATTGATACAGTTCTTCAGGTTCGTGTTCCGAATCCATTTATGCCGGATACTCCGCAGCGTATTGCAACAGATACTTCTCAGAAACTGGCAATCCGTTTTGGAGAGACGATCAAAGCATATGCAGCATCCGACGAACTGGATGTCAAAGACCTGAAGCTGATTCCGCTTGTATTTGCGGGATGGCTGCGTTATCTGATGGGCGTAGATGACAGCGGAAAAGCATTTGATTTAAGTCCGGATCCGCTGCTTACAACTGTCTGCCCATATGTTGCAGACCTGAAGTTGGAAGAAGGACAGGACGTAGAGAGCGCAGTATCAGAAGTGTTGAAGATGAAACAGATTTTCGGTGTGGATTTATATGAAGCAGGACTTGCAGAACTTGTATGTGGATACTTGAAAGAAATGACAAAAGCACCGGGAGCTGTTCGTGAAACACTCAAAAAATACGTGTAGGAGGAAGCGGTATGAAAGCATTTATGGATCAGGATTTCCTTCTGGAGACGGAAACTGCGAAGATGCTGTATCATGAGTATGCAGCAAAGATGCCGGTTTTGGATTACCACTGTCATATCAGTCCGCAGGAAATCGCAGAAGACAGACAGTTTGAAAATATTACCCAGGTATGGCTGGGAGGCGACCATTACAAATGGCGTCAGATGCGTTCGAATGGAATCGAAGAGCGCTATATTACCGGAGATGCGTCCGATCGGGAGAAATTCCAGAAATGGGCAGAGACACTGGAGCGCGCGATCGGAAACCCGCTGTATCACTGGAGTCATCTGGAGCTTCAGCGCATTTTGGATATCATGGCGCATTAAATGCGAAGACAGCAGAAGAAGTATGGAATCTTTGCAATGAAAAACTGCAAAGCCCGCAGATGAGTGCAAGAAATCTGATCCGCCAGTCCAATGTGACATTGATCTGTACAACAGATGATCCGGCGGATGACTTAAGATGGCACAAACAGTTAAAAGAGGATGATTCTTTTGAAGTGCAGGTACTCCCTGCATGGAGACCGGATCTGGCGATGAAGATTGAAAAGCCGGGATTTGCCGCATACCTGAAAAAACTGGGAGAGGCAGCCGGTATGGAAATTCATTCCTTTGCAGAGATGAAGAATGCCCTGACAAAGCGCATGGAATTCTTTGATGAGATGGGATGCCGCGCATCGGATCATGGACTGGACTATGCCATGTATGTGCCTGCTTCCGAGGAAGAAATCGAAGCCATCTTTGAAAAAGGAATGGCAGGAGAGCCGATCAGCAAAGAAGAAGAATTAAAATATAAGACTGCATTTATGCTTTATGCAGGAAGAGAATATCATCGTCTGGGATGGGCAATGCAGCTTCATTACGGATGTAAACGTGACAATGACGTAAAACGTTTCCGCAAGCTTGGACCGGATACGGGATTTGACTGTATTGACACTTATACGCCATCTGCACAGCTGGCAGATCTGCTCAATGCACTGAATGTAACAGACGAGCTGCCAAAGACGATTCTGTACAGTCTGAATCCAAACGATAATGCAGCCATCGGAACGATCATCGGATGTTTCCAGGATGCCGGTGTCGTAGGAAAGATCCAGCAGGGAAGCGCATGGTGGTTCAATGACCACAAGCAGGGGATGATCGATCAGATGACATCCCTTGCCAACCTGGGACTTCTCAGTAATTTTGTGGGAATGCTGACAGATTCCAGAAGCTTTTTGTCTTATACAAGACATGAGTATTTCAGACGGATTCTCTGCAATCTCATCGGCGGATGGGTAGAAAACGGAGAGTATCCGGCAGATGAAGAGATTCTTGGAAGAATTGTGCAGGATATCTCTTACAACAATGCAGTAAGATATTTTGGATTTGAGGTATAAATAAAAAGAAAAATGAGGAAAGAATCAAAAACAGGTTCTTTCCTCATTTTTAAATTAATTTCCCAGTTCATTCTGAATCCGTTGTTTGGTATCCAGGATTAGATGGGTAAACTGTTCCATCCGTGCGTCATCCATCCGGTCTTTCGGTGCAGATACGCTGATGGCATACGAGGGTTTTCTGTGAAGGCCTTTCAATGAGACGGCGATACAGCGCACACCCAGTTCATTTTCTTCGTTATCCATGGCATAGCCGTTTTTGCGGACATCTGCGATCAGATTTTGAAATTTGACGAAATCGACAACGGTGTAATCGGTGAGCTTTCGAATTTCGCTGTGATCCCAGATTTCTTTTACTTTTTCATCTTTCATATCTGCCAGCAGCGCTTTTCCAACTCCGGAGCAGTACAAAGGAATTGATTTTCCGACCATAGAGATTAACCGCACGGAATTGTGGGAAGCCTCTACTTTATCAATATATACTGCATTCAGACCATCCAGCTGGACCAGGTGGACCGTTTCATTGGTCTGTTCTGCAAGTTCTTTAATGTAAGGGCGGATCAGATCGATGATATTATTCTGGGCCAGAATCTGGTTGGCGATTCCACAGAATTTAAATGTCAGACTGTATTTCAGTGTCTCCGCATCCTGCTTTGCATATTCCATACAGATCAGGGAGTTTAAGATACGGTGGACGGTACTTTTATTGAGATTTAATTCCTTGCTCAGTTCCAGAAGTCCGATCGGACCGGTACGGGCAAGGCATTCTATGGTATGGAAAATACGTTCCGATACCTGTATTGGGTTTTTTTCTTCCATAAGATCACTCCTGTAAAGTCCGGTGCTCAAAAGAGCGCCGAGTATCATTCAGTGGTTATTGTAGCACAGTTTGGGAAGAAGAGTAAATAAAAAATAGTAAAGTAAAAAATGCAAAGAATGGCTTGACAATCCATAGAAAGTGAGTATAATCAAAATTAAAGAGTTCATATTACGAAACATAGTTCCATAATGTGAAACAAACAACGTGATTCAGTGATAAGGAGAATGACCATGAACGAAGTATTAGAAAAGATTCAGAAAATCGGGATTGTTCCGGTTGTTGTATTAAATGATGCGAAAGACGCAGCACCTTTGGCAAAGGCACTCTGTGACGGCGGACTTCCATGTGCAGAAGTGACATTCCGTACAGAAGCAGCAGAAGAGTCTATCCGCATTATGGCAGAGCAGTTCCCACAGATGCTGGTAGGGGCAGGTACTGTTCTGACAACAGAGCAGGTAGACCGTGCAGTTGCAGCAGGAGCAAAATTCATCGTAAGTCCAGGATTAAATCCAAAGGTTGTAAAATACTGTATTGAAAAAGGAGTTCCGGTGACACCGGGAACAGCAAATCCAAGTGATGTAGAGCAGGCAATCGAGCTTGGATTGGAAGTTGTGAAATTCTTCCCGGCAGAAGCAGCCGGCGGACTGAATATGATCAAGTCCATGGCAGCACCTTACACAAATATGAAATTTATGCCGACAGGCGGAATCAATGCAAAGAACATCAACAGCTACCTTGCATTCCCTAAGATCCTGGCATGTGGCGGAAGTTGGATGGTAAAAGGAGATCTTGTTGCAGCAGGAGAATTTGATAAGATTACAGAGCTGACAAAAGAAGCAGTGATGACAATGCTTGGATTTGAACTGAAACACATCGGAATCAACTGTGAAAATGAAGAAGAGGCTGAGAAAACAGCAGGAACATTCGCTTCTTTATTCGGATTTGAGAAGAAGAGCGGAAACAGTTCTGTATTTGCAGGAAGTGCTGTAGAAGCAATGAAGAGCCCATACCTTGGAGCAAAAGGACACATTGCAGTAGGAACAAACAGCGTAGATCGTGCAGTAAATTATCTGGAGTCTCAGGGCGTAGAGTTCAATATGGACAGTGCAAAATACAAAGACGGAAAACTTACAGCAATTTACTTAAAAGAAGAAGTTGCCGGATTTGCAGTACATCTTGTACAGAAATAAAAAATTATTAAAGGAGAATAATAATGAGTAAAAAAGTAGTTACATTTGGAGAAATTATGTTAAGACTTGCACCAGAAGGATATTATCGTTTTGTGCAGGCAGATACATTTGGAGCAACATACGGCGGTGGAGAAGCAAACGTAGCAGTTTCTCTGGCAAATTATGGATTTGATGCTTCTTTCGTAACAAAACTTCCGACACATGAGATCGGACAGGCAGCAGTAAATTCTTTGAGAAAATACGGTGTGGATACATCCAAGATCGCACGTGGAGGAGACAGAGTAGGTATCTACTTCCTGGAGAAAGGTGCTTCTCAGAGACCATCTAAAGTAATTTATGACCGTGCAGGTTCTTCTATCTATACAGCATCCAAAGAAGATTTCAACTGGAAAGAAATCTTTGAAGGAGCAGAATGGTTCCACTTTACAGGAATCACACCAGCACTCAATGACAATGTAGCAGAAATCTGTCTGGAAGCTTGTAAAGCAGCCAAAGAGATGAATGTGAAGATTTCCTGTGACTTAAACTACAGAAATAAACTGTGGAGCAAAGCAAAAGCAGGAGAAGTAATGGGTGAACTTTGCAAATATGTGGATGTATGTATTGCAAACGAAGAAGATGCAGCAGATGTATTCGGTATTCATGCAGCAAACACAGATGTAACTGCAGGAGAAGTAAATCACGAAGGATATAAAGATGTAGCAAAACAGCTTGCTGACCGTTTCGGATTTGAGAAAGTTGCAATTACACTTCGTGAATCTATTTCAGCAAATGACAATAACTGGTCTGCTATGTTATATGACGGAACAGACTATTTCTTCAGTAAAAAATATAAGATGCATATCGTAGACCGTGTAGGTGGCGGAGATAGCTTCGGCGGCGGATTGATCGCTGCAACACTGAGCGGATATGATTCACAGGCTACCATTGAATTTGCAGTAGCAGCATCCTGCCTGAAACACTCCATCGAAGGTGACTTCAACATGGTTTCTATGGATGAAGTTGCCAAACTGGCAGGAGGAGATGCTTCCGGACGTGTACAGCGCTAAGCACTTTTGGAAGAATATAAATAAATAAGCCATAATCGACTATTTTGTTGCCAATATACGCCGGGACAGATTTTTCTGTCCCGGTTTTTCAGTTTTCCTTACAGAAGAGATTGACAATATTCTTTTTGTATAGTACTATTATCTCACAAAACCGAAACGTTTCGGTTAAGGAAAAGGAGGAAAGAGATATGCCATTAGTAACGTCGGAAAAAATGCTTTCAGACGCACAAAAAGGTGGGTATGCAGTGGGAGCATTCAATGTAGAAAATATGGAGATGGCAAAAGCTGTGATCGCGGCGGCAGAAGAGATGCGCTCGCCGGTTATGCTGCAGACTACTCCATCTACGGTCAAGTATGGATCTTTGGAAACATTTGCAGCAATTGTAAAAGCAGAGGCTTCTAAGACCGATATTCCGGTCTGTCTTCATCTGGATCACGGCAACAGCTTTGAGCTGGCTGTACAGGCGATGAAAGCCGGATATACTTCTGTGATGATCGATGGATCCCATGAAACATTTGAAGAAAATGTGGCACTGACAAAAAAAGTGGTTGAGGTAGCCAATGCCTATGGAGTTCCGGTGGAAGCGGAGCTTGGAAAAGTAGGCGGGAAAGAAGATGATCTGGAGGCAGAAGCGGATCATAATACAGATCCTGAAGAGGCAAAAGAATTTGTGGAAAGAACGGGTGTTTCTTCTCTGGCGATCGCGATCGGTACAGCTCATGGATTTTATGCGGGAACTCCAGTGTTGGATAAAGAAAGGGTTTCAGATTGTAAAAAGGTTGTTTCTGTACCACTGGTACTTCACGGTGCAAGTGGACTCAGCGAAGAAGATGTGGTAGAATGTGTACAGCGCGGGATGTGTAAAGTGAATTTTGCGACAGAATTGCGTGTAGCATACACAGATGCTGAAAAACAGTTGCTGAAAGAGAATCCGGAGACCTTTGATCCGAAAAAACTGGGAATTGCAGCAATGAAAGCCGTAAAAGAACAGACCATACTGCGAATGAAGATGTGTGGATGTACAGGAAAGGTACAGTAGTTCCACATAGATGTAGTAAGGAAGGCGGAAAGCATCAATGGGAGCGACGATGAAAGACATCGCGAGAGTGACAGGACTGGGACTGGCAACGATTTCTTCTTATTTAAATGGGGGAAATGTCCGGGAGAAAAACCGGATCAAAATTGAGGCGGCAATTGACGAATTGGATTTCGAGGTAAACGAGGTAGCGAGAGGTTTAAAGACAAACCGGACAAAGACGATTGGGATCATCATTCCGGAGCTGAACAACATTTTCTGTGCAGAGATTATTACAGAAGTGGAAGATGTGCTTCGAAATCATGGATATGCAACGATGATCTGTGACTGTAGAACAGATGCGGCACGGGAAGCGGAAGCGGTAGAGTTTTTGTTTCGACGCAGGGTGGACGGACTGATCTTGATGCCGTCCGGCAAATCAGGAAAGCATCTGGAGAGATTTTTACATGTGGGAAAACCAGTTGTGCTGATCGATCGTAATCTGGAAGATGTTCCATGTGACAGTGTACTTGTGGACAACCGGGGAGCTGCGCAGGCGGCAGTAGAGAGACTTTTTCTGGCAGGTCATCGAAAGATCGGAATGATTGCAGGACCGGAGCATGTATTTACAGCAAGAGAGCGATATCTTGGATATGAAGAGGCGTTCAAAAAGGCAGGAATCGAAGTACAGGATTCATTGGTTGTGCATGGAGATTATACGATCGCAGGCGGTGCCAGGGCGATGAAGGAGCTTGCAAAACAGAATCCGCAGATGACAGCAGTTTTTGTATCAAATTATGAGATGACGGTTGGAGCCATGATCGAAAGCAATGAGATTGGAATCCGGATTCCGGAAGATCTGTCAGTGATAGGATTTGATAATATCGAGTTTGCGAAAGCCAGCAATCCAAAGCTAAGTATTGTGACACAGCCGACAAAAGAAATCGGCAGAAATGTAGCAGAACTGATATTGGACAGACTGGACAATCCAACCCGGGAGATGCCTCCGAAAGAAATGAAGTTAAAGACCAGTTTTGTAGAAGGAAAATCCGTACACATTTTGTCTGTATGACAAGGTGTACGATTTCTTTATCCCGAAAACCGAAACGTTTCGGAATGTTTTGGAGGAGAACATGAAGACGTATTTAATAGGAATTGATATTGGAACAAGCGGATGTAAAATCGCTGTATTTAATAAAGCAGGAGAAGTCCTGGCCGCGCAGAGCGGAACGTATCCGGTGTATTATCCAAAGCCCGGATGGGCAGAGCAAAATCCGGAGGACTGGTGGAATACAATCTGCCAGGTACTTCCGGAAATGTTACAAAAAGCTGAGATTTCACCGGATGAGATTGCGGGAATCGGAATTGACGGGCAGAGCTGGTCAGCCATCGCAGTGGATGAAAACGGAAACGTTCTGACAAATACACCGATCTGGATGGACACAAGAGCGCAGGACATCTGTGATGAATTGAATGAGAGAATCGGAAAAGATCGGATTTTCAAGCTGTGTGGAAACTCCCTGCAGCCATCGTATACAACGCCTAAGATTGTCTGGTATCAGAGAAATCTTCCGGAAGTATATGCAAAAACAGCAAAGATCTTACAGTCAAACAGCTATATTGCATTTAAGCTGACTGGAAAAATGACACAGGATGTTTCTCAGGGCTATGGTTTGCATTGCTTTAATATGCAGGAAATGACTTGGGATTTTGCAATGTGTGAGGAGCTCGGATTTTCAAAGGATCTGCTTCCTGAAATCTATCCATGCCATGCTGTAATCGGAACCGTGACAGAAGAAGCGGCCAAAGAAAGTGGACTTTGCGTGGGAATCCCGGTTGTGGCAGGCGGTCTGGATGCAGCCTGCGCAGCACTGGGAGTCGGTGTACTTCACGATGGAGAGACACAGGAGCAAAGGCGGGCAGGCAGGGGGGATGAGTATCTGCATGGATCATTATTGTGCAGACGAGAGGCTGATCCTCGGAGCCCATGTTGTGCCGGGACACTGGCTGCTTCAGGGGGGAACTACAGGAGGCGGCGGTGTCATGCGCTGGCTGGAAAAGGAATTTGGAGACTGGGAACGAGAGGAAGGAAAGCGAAGGGGCGTCAGCTCTCTGGATCTGATGAACGAAGAGGCAAAAGTAATTCCGGCGGGTAGTGACGGAGTTGTATTTCTTCCGTATATGTCCGGAGAACGTTCTCCGATCTGGGATCCGGATGCGAAAGGTGTTTACTACGGATTGGATTTCAGCAAGAAAAAAGGGCATCTGATCCGGGCTGCGATGGAAGGAACTGCCTATGCACTGAAGCACAATCTGGAAGCGGCAGAAGAAGCAGGAGCAAAAGTGGAAGTGTTAAAAGCAATGGGAGGAGCAGCAAATTCACACCTCTGGACACAGATCAAATCCGATGTGACCGGAAAAACCATGGAAGTCCCCTCATCAGATACTGCAACCACACTGGGAGCGGCACTTCTTGCAGGAGTCGGAGTAGGAATGTATGAAAGCTTTGAAGAAGCGGTGGAGAAGACCGTCAATAAAGGAAGAGTCCATACGCCGAATGTGGAGCATAAGGAAATCCACGAAAAGAATTATGAGACATACAGAGCTCTGTATGAACAATTAAAAAGTCTGATGAAAAAGACAGGAGGAAAGAAACAATGAAAGCAGCAGTAGTTTGTGCAAATGAAGATGTACAGTATCTGGATTATGAAGAGCCGATTCCGGGACCGGGAGAAGTGAAGGTTAAGGTTCGGGCATCCGGAATCTGCGGTTCGGATATTCCGAGAGTGCTTCACAATGGAGTACACTTTTATCCGATCGTACTTGGACATGAATTCTCCGGAGATGTTGTGGAGATCGGAGAAGGTGTCACAAAGGTAAAAGTCGGAGACAGAGTATCCGGTGCACCGTTAAAGCCTTGTATGAAATGTGATGACTGCCAGAAGGGAAACTTTTCCCTCTGCAAGCATTATAGCTTTATCGGCTCCAGAGAACAGGGAAGCAATGCAGATTATGTGGTGATTCCGGAACAAAATGCAGTTGTCTATGATTCTTCGATCTCCTATGAGCAGGCCGCTATGTTCGAGCCTTCTACAGTTGCCCTTCACGGATTGTTACAGAACGAGTATCAGGGAGGGCAGTATGTTGCTGTGTTAGGCGGTGGAACGATCGGAATGTTCACCATGCAGTGGGCAAAGATTTTCGGCTCCAGAAAAGTTGTGGTATTTGACATCAGCGAGGAGCGTCTGGAACTGGCAAAACGTCTGGGTGCAGATGCAGTCATCAATACAACGAAAGAAAATTATATGCAGGAAGCAATGGCACTTACCGGGAAAAAGGGATATGGCTATGTGTTCGAGACGGCAGGACAGATCCCGACTATGCATATGGCATTTGAACTTGCGGGCAATAAAGCAAATGTCTGCTTTATCGGAACACCACATGCAGAGCTTACATTCACACCGGCAATGTGGGAGAATATGAACCGGAAAGAGTTCCACCTGACCGGTTCCTGGATGTCTTACAGTGCACCGTTTCCGGGAAAAGAGTGGGAGCTGACCGCACATTATTTTGCAACAGGACAGTTAAAATTCGATCCGGGATTTATCTACAAAAAAGTCCCGATGAGTCAGGCACAGGAGGCATTTCAGATGTTCAAGACGCCGGGACTGGTCAAAGGAAAAGTGTTACTTGTAAACGAATCGTAAATGAGTGGGGAGATAGTTGTAAGATGATACTGACCGTGACATTAAACGCAGCAATCGATAAACGTTACGTTGTAGAAAATTTCCGTCTGGGAGAAGTAAACCGTGTGAAGGAGTGTGCATACACTCCGGGCGGAAAAGGACTCAATGTTTCAAAACCTGCAGCAATCGCAGGAGAAGAAGTAGTTGCCACAGGTTTTGTAGGAGGCCATGCGGGAAATTATATTGAGGAGGCGTTAAAGCCTTTCGGAATTCAAAGTGAGTTTTACCATCTGGAAGCAGAGAGCCGTTCCTGCATCAATATCTGGGATGAGACGAATCGTGTGCAGACAGAATTTCTGGAACCGGGGTTTACGGTAACAGAAGAGCAGTTTCAGGGATTTTTAAAGAAATTCCGCAATCTGGTAAAACAGGCAGATGTGATAGCAATGTCCGGAAGTGTGCCAAAAGGACTGGATGGAAGCGCGTATCAGCGTCTGGTGGAAATCTGCAGAGAGGAAAAACGGAATGTGATTCTGGATACAAGCGGCGCATTGCTTACCATGGGAATTGAAGCAAAACCGACAATGATCAAACCGAATCTGGATGAGATCCGGATGTTGACAGGCATGTCCTGTGACAGCCTGGAGGAAATGATCGAGGCAGCAAAGCAGATTCATGAAGGCGGAGTGGAGATCGTAGCAGTTTCGCTTGGCGCAGAGGGATCCTTTGTGGTGTGTGAAGAAGGGATTTATCAGGCGCAGGTTCCGAAAATCGATGCAGTCAATACCGTGGGGATGCGGGGATTCCATGATTGCCGGATTTGCAGTCGGAATGAGTCAGAAGATTTCCGTGGAAGGAAGTTTAAGACTTGCAAGCGCGATTTCAGCGGCAGCTGCACTTCGAGAAGAAACCGGATTTTTTTGTAAAAGAAGATATGGAACGCATTTTTAAAGAGGTAAAAATAACAAAGTTAAAATAAAGAAAGCGAGGGACAAAACATGGCAGAAATGATTCAGCCGGCAATGGTGCCGAAAGTAAAATTGTATACAGGAGAAGAAATCCCATGTGTGGGAATGGGGACATTTGGTTCTGACCGTTTTACACCGGAGCAGGTGTCAAATGCAGTGGCAGGAGCAATCCGCTGCGGATACCGTATGTTTGACTGTGCGGCATGTTATGGAAATGAAGATCAGATTGGAGAGGTATTCCATGCGGCCTTTGAAGAGGGTGTGGTAGAACGGAAAGATTTATTTATCATGACAAAAGTATGGAATGATATGCATGAGAGAGTAGAGGAATCCTGCAGAAAAAGCATTCAGGACCTGCAGTGTGACTACATTGATTTGTTCTTTATTCACTGGCCATTCCCGAACTACCATGCACCGGGATGTGATGTGGATTCCAGAAATCCGGATTCCAGACCATTCTCTGTGGAAGAATTTATGAATACATACAGACAGTGTGAAGAACTGGTGAGAAAAGGACTGATCCGCCACATTGGAATTTCCAATATGACCATTCCGAAAATGGAGGCAGTACTGCCGCTTATGGAAATTATGCCGTCTGCCTGTGAATCCGAGATGCATGTGTGCTTCCAGCAGAAGGAAATCTTTGATTATCTGACGGAACATAAGATTCAGCCGATCGGATTCATGCCGCTTGGTTCCCCACAGAGACCGGAGAGAGATATGTGTCCGGAAGATGTAGCAGACCTGCAGACTCCTGAGATGCAGGAAATTGCAAAGGCACATGGCTGTCATCCGGCGCTGATCGCTTTAAAATGGGCACATCAGAGAGGACAGATTCCGATTCCGTTCTCTGTTCATGAAGCAGAATATGTAAGTAACCTGAAAGCGATGACAGAGGATCCGCTGACTGAAGAAGAGATGAAGACGATCGAGACACTTGAGAGAAACAACCGTCTTGTGAAAGGTCAGGTATTTTTGTGGGAAGGCGCAAAAGACTGGCACGATCTCTGGGATGAAGAAGGAAAAATTGTAACGTTGTAAAGCTGTAAATAAGTAGAAAGGCATGCTGTATGGTATGTCTTTTTACTTATTTAAGGCAGATTGCTATTTTAAACAGAAAAAATTCGGTTAAAATAGAAGTACATATGAAAAAGGAGATTAACTATGTACATTTTATATAATAGACTCATCACTGCATTGAATGAGAAAAAACCGGATTCTACAGAATTTTATATTGCCAAAATGATGATCTGGAATTTATGGGAGCTTCCAAGAATGTCGATCAGTGATGTGGCAAAGATGTGTGCTGTTTCAAAGTCAACGATTTCCAAGTTTGTCAGAGACATTGGTTTTGAAGATTATTTAGATTTTAAACTGGAAGCAGTACGGCAGGGGAAGAAGGAAATTTATAATAGCAATGGAAAATGTAATATCACAGATTATATTCGGGGGCATGGCATATGGGAATATGAAAAAATTTTGTCAGAAGATATTAGATCTGTATTGTTTGGAATAGAGGAAGATCAGTTAAAACGTCTGGCGGTGGATTTGCATGAATACAAACACCTGGCAGCGTTTGGAATCAGTTATTCAGAATCTGCGGCGATCAATTTGCAGCATAAAATGCATTATTACCATAAGTTTTTGTATACGACAATGAATGACAGACAGCAGGAAAACTATATCGAATCAGCGGATGAGGAGACATTGATCTTTATTTTTTCGAATTCAGGAAAATACATCACTGAATATCAGAATCGTGAAGGGCGGCCGCCAAAGTATAGTTTTGATAAGACGAAAGCCAAAATCGTGCTGGTTACATCGAATGAACAAATGTTGGTTGATAAAAGAGTAGATGAGTGTGTGTTGTTTCGATATGCAGACTGTGTCCAAAATCATCCAATCCTGTATCAGGTGTTCATAGAACGACTATTATACAGTTATGAAGAGTTATATGGTACTTCAGAAGGTATGAATACAAAATAAAAGAGGTTAAAAACAGAGGGTTTTAAAGTTTCCAAAATTCGAACTTTTAAAAATCTCTGTTTTTTTATTATAATGATAGTAACAAATAGAGCTTTATTTGAGAAGAAAAAGGAGGAGTCTATGGGAAATATTTATTTCCGGAAAGAGGCGGAAGAATGGAACCAGGCGTTTCCAATTGGGAATGGATTTCTTGGAGCAATGGTGTTCGGAAATGTTGCAAAAGAGCGGATACAGGTGAATGAGGATTCCGTATGGTCAGGCGGATTTTCAAATCGGGTTAATCCTGATGCAGGAAGATATCTTGAAAAAATCAGAGAATGTTTATTTGAAGGAAACGTTCAGGAAGCAGAGAAACTGGCAGAACAAAGTATGTATGCTACAAGTCCTAATATGCGGGTGTACCAGCCGTTAGGAGATATCTGGATTCGTTTTATGGATCAGGAAGCAGAGCGAAAACTGGCTCGGGATGAAAGTGGACTGCCATATTTAAAGGAATCTGCAGCAGAAGTGGAAGCATATCAGAGAATATTGAATTTAGAACAGGCAGTTGGAAAGATTGAATACTGTGTGGGAAGAACAAAATGGAATCGTGAATTTTTTGCCTCAAATCCGGCAAAAGTGGCTATGTACAGTATTTGTGCAGAAAGTGGAGAGGACATTAACCTTGAGATATCTGCAACCAGAAAAGACAATCGATCAGGTCGCGGAGTATCCTTCTGTGATCGGATTCTGGCAGAGGAAAATCAGTACATCTGGCTGGAAGGATCATCCGGAGGAAGGGAAGGAATTGGATTTGCCATGGGAGTTCGAGTTTGTTCCTGTGGGGGAAGGCAATATCAGATGGGAAGCCGTATTATTGTAGAAAAGGCAAGAAAAGTTCTGATCTGTTTTACGGGAAGAACGACATTTCGATCTGCAGAACCGAAACAATGGTGCAGAGAGCATCTGGCTTCATTATCTCTGGACACGTATGCAGAGAGAAAAAGAGAGCATATTCAGGATTATCAAACATACTTTAATGCCAGTCGTCTCACTTTCAGACAGGAAATGAATCTGGATAATCTCACAACACCAGAAAGATTAAAAAGAATCCGGGAAGGACATCATGATATCGGGCTGGTGAATCTGTATTATGATTTTGCAAGATATCTATTGATCAGTTCCAGCAGAGAGGGTAGCCTTCCGGCAAATTTGCAGGGAATCTGGAATGAAGAATTTGAACCCATGTGGGGAAGCAAATATACTATAAACATCAATATTCAGATGAATTACTGGATGGCGGAAAAAACAGGATTGCAGGCATTACACCTTCCGCTTCTGGAGCATTTGAAGCGTATGCATCCAAGGGGAAAAGAGGTGGCGGCATCCATGTATCATGTAGAGGGATTTTGCTGTCATCACAATACTGACATATGGGGGGATTGTGCACCACAGGATTATCATACCAGCTCTACGATATGGCCGATGGGCGGAGCCTGGCTGTGTCTGCATATATATGAACATTATCAGTATACAAAAGATAAGGGATTTTTGGAGGAATATTTTCCGATTTTAAAAGACAGTGTACAGTTTTTTATGAATTATATGGTTCAGAATTCAGATGGAAAGTGGGTGACAGGACCATCTAGTTCTCCGGAAAATATTTACATCACGGCTAAGAATCAGTATGGATGTCTTTGTATGGGACCAACCATGGATATTGAAATTGTAAGAGAATTATTCAGTAATTATCTGAAAACGGTAGAGATTTTGGAAAAAGAGGAACCATTAACAGGGCTGGTAAAAGACCGGATAGAAAATCTGCCGAAATTAAAAGTTGGAAAATATGGTCAGATTCAGGAGTGGGATCAGGATTACGAAGAATTGGAAGTGGGACACCGTCATATTTCACAGTTGTTTGCTTTGTATCCTGCACAGCAGATCCGGAAAGACCAGACTCCGAAGCTGGCACAAGCAGCAGAAAAAACATTGGATCGACGTCTGGAAAATGGCGGAGGTCATACAGGATGGAGTAAAGCGTGGATTATCCTGTTTTTTGCAAGACTGTGGAAGAAGGAAAAAGCATATCAAAATCTTCAAGAATTATTGGCAGAGGCAACTTTAGACAATCTTTTGGATAACCATCCACCGTTTCAGATTGATGGAAATTTTGGAGGAGCCTGTGGGATATTGGAAATGATCGTACAGGACTACCAGGATGTTGTTTATCTTTTACCTGCTTTGCCGCAGGAGATGCCGGATGGAAATGTTAGTGGAATCCGAACAAAAAGTGGCTTTATTCTAAACATGGAGTGGAGCGGATGCCGTGTAAAAAGCGTAGAAGTAGAATCTGTTCATGGAACGCAGATTACAATTGTAAATGAAACATTAGAATCAAGAAAAATCAGATGTGAAAAAGGCGAAAAGAAAGTGATTGTATTCGAATGAAAAGAGAGGGATCGAGATGAAATATGAAAAAATGGTCAGAGAGATTGTAGAGGCAATCGGTGGGAAAGAAAATATTCTCAATGTATATCATTGTGCAACAAGGCTTCGGTTTCAGTTGAAGCAGGAGGACACAATTCAAGACGAAACAGTAAAAAACATAGAAGGTGTGCTTTCCGTCGTAAAAGGCGGGGGTCAGTATCAGATTGTGATTGGACGTCATGTGGGTGATGTATATCAGGAATTACTATCTGTGTATGATATGCAGAAAGAAGAAAGCGGATTAAAAGATGCAAAAGAATTTAAAGAGGAAATGAAAGATAAGAAAATCTCAAGCCGGTTTATCGATACGATTTCAGGAGTCTTTACTCCGATTTTAAATCTGTTGATCGCAACTGGAATTATTAAATGTTTCCTGGCACTTATGACTGCGACCGGTTTGATGGATGCAACGGCAGGAACCTATCAGATCCTTTCCATTGCAGGGGATTGCTTTTTCTACTTTATGCCCGTCTTTTTAGGATATACGGCAATGAAAAAATTCGGTGGGACTCCGTTTGTTGGAATGGCTATCGGTGCAGCTCTTGTGTACCCGTCTATTGCGGTCATTATGGGAGGTGAGCCACTGTATACCCTTTTTGCAGGAACGATTTTTGAGTCACCGGTATATGTTACATTTTTGGGGATTCCAGTGATTCTGATGAATTATGCAAGCTCTGTGATTCCGGTTGTATTAGTCTGCTTTTTTGCGGCAAAGCTGGAACGATTTTTGGATCGTTGTATTCCACAGTTGGTGAAGGCATTTGTCGTACCAATGCTTACAATTTTGGGCGGTGTTGTTCTGGGACTTCTGGTATTGGGACCGATTGCAACATTCGCAAGTAATTTGTTGGGAGCTCTGATGGGATTTCTCTTTGAAATTAACTCTACAATCTGTGGATTTCTTTATGGAGCATTGATTCAGGTATGTGTGATGTTTGGGGTGCACTGGGGATTTGTTGCACTGAACGTCAATAATATGGCAACTCTCGGATATGACGCGATTACGATCGCAGGACTTGCTTCTGCGTTTGCACAGGCAGGGGTGGTTCTGATGATCATGCTCAAAACAAAAAATAAAA
>ENA-OQJN01000320-OQJN01000320.1-human-gut-metagenome-genome-assembly--contig:-NODE-320-length-21899-cov-3.501102_pt1 | contig 21899 bp, 24 predicted proteins | sample MGYA00242610_ERZ504777 | MGnify/ENA primary metagenome ERZ504777 (study PRJEB26092, sample SAMD00036350) | human gut metagenome | host: Homo sapiens | study: EMG produced TPA metagenomics assembly of... | reverse complement strand
TAAAATTTGTATGAAATTTTATCATCGCTGTGGAGCGTGTCAAGCATCGAATTTCCTACAACATTGGCATCTCTGATGATAAAAGTAAACGCTACGGATATAATTGCAAACACAAAAATTATTGTCCGTGTAAAATCAAACATATAATTCGTGATTTTTTTTATTCGTTAATTTTTAATTCTGATTTTTATTCTTTTTTAGGTTTTTTGAGGCATATAACCCTCCGTAAAAAATAAAGCTTATTTCTATTATAAAACAGAAATAAGCTTTTCACAATATCAAAATTTAAATTAACATTAAATTTTTACAATCTTTAGCATCAGTACAGATAGCCGAAGTGGTCAAACGGATAAACTACAAACTGTGCCTTACCGATTACATCATCAACATCTATAAGACCGATTTTTGTACTGCGGCTGTCCATTGAATCCTTTCTGTTATCACCCATAACAAAAATTTTGCCCTCAGGAATAACCTCCGGAATTTCATTGTCGCCTATATTGTTGCCGTAGGTTGAACCCTCTATGTACGGTTCATCAAGAACAACACCGTCAACTATGATTTGGTCGTTGTCATAATCGACCTTAACAGTCTGTCCCGCAACAGCGATAACACGCTTAATAATCGGACTGTTATACTCTGCACCGTGAGAAATAACAACGATATCGTTATTTTGTGGAGTGTAGAATAGATTTGTTACGATAACCTTGTCGTTAGTGGCAAGTGTGTTATTCATTGATCTGCCTTCAACATCAACAAGGCGGAACAAAAAGATAAGGCAAACCACAACAACCGAAATTGCAAACAGGATACATCTTACCCAGTCATAAAAACCGGACATTGCGCCTTCCTCTTTTGCAACAAGAAATTGTTTTTCGGAAATTGACGGTTTCTTATCCACATACATTTCAGGATTGATATCTGAAGAATCGTTCACACCCTCAGGCTGAAGCACAGCCATATTAGCCTCATTGACATTATTTTTGCTTTTCTTCAACTTTGTCACCTGCTATAAAGAAAAATAGTAAAAAAAGGGACTTTTAAAAGTCCCTTTTGATTTCGTGAATTACTTACGAATCTGCTCTTTAACCTTAGCAGCCTTACCAACTCTGTCACGGAGATAGTAGAGCTTGCTTCTGCGAACCTTACCGTAACGAACAACCTGTACATCTTTAACATTGGGTGAATGGAGAGGGAATACTCTTTCAACACCAACGCCATAAGCCACTCTTCTTACAGTAAATGTTTCAGCTACGCCACTGCCTCTTTTAGCAATAACAGTACCCTCAAACATCTGGATTCTTTCTCTTTCGCCTTCACGAATGTTTACTGATACCTTTACAGTATCACCTACGCTGAACTCAGGTGTTGTTTCCTTCACGCTTGCTGCAGCAATAGTCTTTAATGCGTCCATTTTTTATCCTCCTTATTTTTCCGACATTCTTACTCAAACGAGCAGCGGACTGTCACATCAAAATGACGGTTAAACCGTTATTTGAACCTCGTCGAGAGTTACGACGGTTTCAAATGCTTTAATATAATACCACATACGGAATAATAATGCAAGTGTTTTTTCAATTTAGTTTAAAAAATCGGAATATATCCCGTAAAGCTCCGATTAATGTGATGATATATTCTCAAGCTTTTTAAGATATTTTTTGAAATAATCAGGCAATTCGGAAGTGAATTCAATATATTCATTGGTTTTTGGATGAATAAAACCGATTTTTCTTGCATGAAGGCATTGTCCTTCAAAATCAACTTTTTCATTCTTTACGCCATACACCTTATCACCCGACACGGGATGACCTATATAAGCCATATGCACTCTGATTTGATGAGTACGACCTGTTTCAAGCTTGCATTTTATATGTGTGTAACCTTTATACCTTGTTATTACCGAATAATGAGTAACCGCATTTTTGCTGTTCTTTTCGATAACACACATTTTCTTTCTGTCTTTAGGATTTCTTCCGATTGGAGCGTCCACTGTTCCCTCATCATTTTTCAGATTACCAAATACAATTGACTCATACTCCCTTGTAAAAGAATGCTCCTTAATTTGTTCTGCAAGAGAACGGTGAGCAAAATCATTTTTTGCAACAATCAAAAGACCGCTTGTATCCTTGTCGATGCGGTGAACAATGCCGGGACGAAGTACGCCGTTAATTCCCGAAAGGCTGTCACCGCAATGATAAAGCAAAGCATTTACAAGAGTACCGTCATAATTTCCTGCGGCAGGATGCACCACCATTCCCTTTGGCTTATTCACAACAAGCAAGCATTCATCTTCTATAAACTATATCAAGAGGAATATTTTCCGCTTTAGCCTCATAAGGCGTCGGATCGGGAACATTTACAACAACAATATCACCTTTGCGAAAGCTTGTACTTTTTTGAAACAACAGAGTTGTTTACAAGCACAGCTCCGTTCTCAATAAGATTAACAGCAGCAGAGCGTGATAAATCAATATTTGCATCCGAAATAAATTTATCAAGTCTTATACCGCTTGTTTCACAATTCAGTTTAAATTCATTCATTGCTTTTGTTGACCTTTTTTTCGGATTTCATAACATTAGAGAAAAACAGAACATAAACGATAAGAAGTATTGTTCCTACTGTAATGCAGTAGTCGGCAAAATTACAAACAGGGGGAAAGAATGAAACGCTGATGTAATCGACTACAAAACCGTAAAAAATCCTGTCAATCAAATTACCTATTCCGCCGCCGATTATAAGCGCCGCAGAAATATAGAACATCTTTCCTGACGGTTTCTTCTTGAACATAATATATATTATTATTGCAATAAGAACAGCAGTAACCGCTACGAAAAACCAACGCATATCCGAAAACATTCCGAAAGCAACGCCTCTATTCTCAACATAAGTAAAATCAAGTAATCCGTCAATGGCAGTTACCGAACCGACAGGCTGAAGATAGGTAAGCACAAAATATTTTATTATCTGATCAGTGACAGCTAAAAGCGCACCGATTATAAGAGCAATAACAGGCATTTTATCCTCCATAAACATAAATCGGTGTGTTTTATCACACCGATTTATTGTAATAGCAGTTATTATTTAAGATTCTGAACACAGCGGAAACAGATTGTAGGATGCTCTGCACACTGACCCACCGTCTTGCTGATAGCCCAGCAACGCTCGCACTTTTCACCCTCAGCTTTTTCAGGTTTGATTTCAAGCTCACCGCCGTTATCAACAATTTCAACTTCGGAAACTATGAATGCGGCACAAAGCTCAGGCTCAGCCTTTTTAAGGAATTCAAGTGTTTCGCCGCCTGCACAAAGTGTTACCTTTGCTTCAAGCGAACCCTTAATTGTCTTATCCTTTATAAGGGATTCGAGTGACTTCTTAACATTATCACGGAGTTCGTGGATTCTGTCCCAGAAAGCCATAAATTTATCGTCAACATCAATAGCGATGTTTTCGGGAATCTCATTAAAGATAACATGTTCTGCATTCTCATTCGAGGAATGAGGCATGTATTTCCAAATTTCATCTGATGTATACGCAAGGAGCGGAGCAATCATTCTTGTCATTGCGTCAAGGATAACATAGATTACGGTCTGAGCGGCTCTTCTTGAGAGGCTGTCAGCCTTTTCTGTATAAAGTCTGTCCTTGAGAACATCAAGATAGAAGTTAGACATATCAACAACACAGAAGTTGTGAATGCTGTGATATACAATATGAAACTCATAATTATCGTATGAAGTTCTAACCTTTGTGATAAGGTCATTAAGCTTTGCAAGTGCCCATTTATCAATCGGCAACACCTTGTCAAAGTCAACCATATCTGTATCGGGATTAAAGTCAGAAATGTTACCGAGAATGTATCTTGCGGTATTTCTGATTTTTCTGTATGATTCGGAAATCTGCTTGAGAATGTCCTTGGAAATATGAACGTCAGTCTGATAGTCGGTTGATGCAACCCAAAGTCTGAGTACATCAGCACCGTACTGCTTAATAACATCCTGTGGGCTGATGCCGTTACCAAGTGACTTACTCATCTTTCTTGATTCATCGTCAAGAATCATACCGTGAGTAAGAACAGCCTTGTAAGGTGCTCTGCCTCTTGTAGCAACGGATGTAAGGAGTGATGACTGGAACCAACCTCTGTACTGGTCGTTACCCTCAAGGTAAAGGTCAGCAGGTGATTCAAGGTTATCACGCTGTTCAAGAACAGCGGCATGTGATGAACCGCTATCGAACCAAACATCCATAATATCTTTTTCTTTATCAAATTCAGTACAACCGCACTTTTTACACTTTGTACCGGCAGGAAGAATCTCTGCGGCTGTGTGATTGTACCAAGCGTTTGAGCCTTCTTTACCGAATAAGTCAGCAACAGCAAGCATAGCATCCTTATCGATAAGAGCCTCTCCGCAATCCTTACAGAAGAAAATCGGAATCGGAACACCCCATTTTCTCTGACGGGAAATACACCAATCTTTTCTTTCTCTTACCATTGATGTAATTCTGTCCTTGCCCCATGCAGGAATCCACTTAACCGTATTGATAGCGTCAACAGCCTCATCCTTGAAATCGTCAACCGAACAGAACCACTGGTCTGTTGCTCTGAAAAGGATAGGAGTTTTACATCTCCAGCAATGCGGATACTGATGGACAATTTCTTTAATGCAAAAAGTGAGCCGTTTTCTTCAAGATAGGCGGCAATCTTCTTATTAGCCTCATCAGTTGTAAGACCTGCAAACTGACCTGCTTCTTCTGTAAGAACACCGTTAGAATCAACAGGACAGATAATCGGAATCTCAGGGTAATTCTGACATACATTGTAGTCGTCAACACCGTGTCCGGGAGCTGTGTGTACACAACCTGTACCGCTTTCGAGAGTTACATGCTCACCAACGATAACAAGGGACTCTCTGTCAAGGAACGGATGTGCTGTTTTTATATACTCAAGCTCACTGCCCTTTACCGTTGCTACAACTTCAAAGTCTGTTATACCTGCCTCATCAAGAGCAGACTTATAAAGCTCTGACGCCATAACAAGGTATTCATCACCTGTTTTGATTACAGAATATTCAAATCTCGGACCTACACAAATTGCGACATTTGCAGGGAGTGTCCAAGTTGTAGTTGTCCAGATTACAAACTTAACCTTTGAAGGATCGATTCCCATATTTGAGAAGACGCCCTTATCGTCGGTTACATTAAACTTTACATAGATTGAATGGCAAGGATCTTCAGCATACTCAATCTCAGCCTCGGCAAGAGCAGTCTTACACTCCGGACACCAATAAACAGGCTTTAAGCCCTTGTAGATATAGCCCTTTGTAGCCATTTCTGCAAACACTCTGATCTGTTCAGCCTCAAACTCATGATTAAGAGTGATGTACGGCTTATCCCATTCACCGATTACGCCAAGTCTTTTAAACTGTGTACGCTGATCGTTAATGTAGCCTTTTACGAACTCTTCGCACATTTTACGAAGTTCAACAACAGAAATTTCAGCAGAATTACCGATACCGGCTTTCTTTCTTGCTTTAAGTTCCGTAGGAAGTCCGTGTGTATCCCAACCCGGAACATACGGAGCTTTAAAGCCTGCCATATTCTTATATCTTACGATAAAATCCTTAAGAATCTTATTAAGTGCATGACCAAGGTGAATGTCACCGTTAGCATAAGGAGGGCCGTCATGAAGAATGAACAGAGGCTTTCCCTCATTTACTTTCATAAGATTTTCGTAAACCTTTTCATCTTCCCAATTTTGAAGTGTAACAGGCTCGCTTTTCGGTAGACCTGCTCTCATAGGGAAGTCTGTCTTTGGAAGATTAAGTGTTGAATTATAATCCTGGGACATTTTATATTCTCTCCAATATCTAAAATCTAAATAAAAATCAGTCGGCAGTTACATCATAGTTATCGCCGAACTTGAGATGACTGAACTTGCTCTGTCTTTTAGGATGAGCAGATACTTCTTCAGTTTCAGCAATCGGCTCAGCTTTCATTTCTGAAGGTGCTGCAATCTTCACATCGTCTTCAACCTGGGGCTGTGCAGGAGCTGTCACATCCTCTGTAGGATACTTTTCGTCAAGTTCAGCTTTTGAAGCCTCAACATCGGAGGTTGAAGGAAGATCATCAATTGACTTAATATGCTTACTGTAAAGTGAAATAAGTTCATTTCTGAGATTAGCCGCATCTGACTGAAGCTGTAAATAATGCTCTTTCTCGGCAGCAGTCATATTGTTTGCGTCAACAAGGAGAGTCTGAGCCTTTGTTTCAGCATCACGAACAATCTTTGCAGCCTTTTCCTTTGCTTCTCTTATGCAGGCATCAGCAACCTTCTGTGAAGCAAGCAAAGCGTTTCTTACTGTTTCTTCATCTGCTCTGTACTGTTCAACTCTTGTTGCAAGAACATCAATCTTATGAACAAGGTTAGTTTTTTCTTTCTTCAATTGTTCAAAAGAAACAATGACTTCATCAATAAATGAGTCAACATCTTCAGCTCTGTAACCACCGTTAAGAGTGGCTTTTCTGAAGCTTATATTTTTAATTTCATCAATTGTAAGCATTTATCTGCACTCCTTATTTATAATGTATAACCGAAATTCTCATTCGACCTTTTCCTGTAGTTCCAAGTATACCTTTTAAAACGAATTTGCCTTTTCCGCGAATTGTAAAAACATCATTTTCCTTTAGGTTAAAACTGACATTTTTAGTTTCTTCAAAATTAACACATACGCTGTCCGACATAATGACAGTTTTTGTTTTTTCTCGTGACAGTTTACATACAGCGGCAACAATATTATCAAGTCGTAAAGAAGAAACTATAAATGTTTTTTCTTCCACTCCTCTTCCCTGCGGAAGCTTTGACAAATCAGCATCATCAACCTTGACACCGACTCTGCCGACTTTTGAAATCTGCGACTTGACATAATCGGACAATTCCGCTTTTAGAAATACAACAGCCCGTCCGTCCTCAACAAGAATATCCCCGACAGTTTCACGCTCTATTCCGAGCGACATCAAAGAACCGAGAAAATCACGATGAGTGAGTCGGTCGCATTTTCTGAATGAAAATTCAATGCCGCATATCGGGAACATACTTGTACTCGGTTCGTCAAAAAACAAGCCAAGCATTTTTCTCTCGGAATCATCATACCCGCCAAAGAAAAGGTAGTTGTCGAAATATGCTTTTTTAAGTTCGGAAACAAGAAGCGCTTGTTTCCTTTCACTCATAAAAGGCATAAAATACGGTTTCTGTCTTGTCAGACAAAGGTCAATACCGTTATTAAGCCGAGCAATCAGCTGTTTGTCATCATCCGAAGTAAACACCATTGTTCTCAAGCTCATCAAGTAAATCGTCGCCTGTCAGGTCAACATTGCTCGGAATAATGATATATGTATTTGTAGCGACACGCTTGATTTTACCACGGTTTGCATACGCAACACCGCTGAGGAAATCAAGGATTCTTCTTGCCATATCTTTATTTGTATCTTCAAGATTAAGAACTACTGTGTGAGCCTTCATAAGCTCATCGGCAATTGTGCGGGTTTCTTCGCCGAAACGCTCAGGCTTGAATAAACCAACCTGAAGATTGGTGGTAGCATTAATGTTTACGACCTTGTTTCCGCCGCCGAGATCTCTTTCTTTTTTAGGGTTTCTTACAGGTTCTTCTTTATAATCTTCTTCTGCACCTTCGTCAGCATAACCATATTCATCGTACTCATACTCATCATCGGGGGCGTCCCACATGCGTTTAAACTTATCTACAAAACCAGCCATTATATAATCCTCCTAAAATTATGTATAATTCCTTGCACCGAATAATGCCGAACCAACTCTGACCATATTTGCACCTGCAAGTACAGCTTCGTAATAATCGGCAGACATACCCATTGAAAGAATATTCATATCTATATTATCTAATTTTTTTTGCGAGATGTCAATAAATATATTATGCATTTTATTGAAAAATTCAGAAATTTTCTGTGAAGATTCACAAATCGGAGGTATTGCCATAAGACCTTTAACTGAAATACCGTCCAATTCGGCAATCTGACAAAGTAATTCTTCAAGCTGTTCGGGCATAACGCCTGACTTGTTTTCTTCTCTGCCGATATTTACCTCAACAAGAACATCACAGTTTTTATTGATTTTTAAAGCCTGTTTAGAAATTTCCGATGCAAGCTTTATTGAATCGACAGACTGGATAAGATCAACCTTATCGATAATCTGTCTTACCTTGTTTGTCTGCAAGTGACCGATAAACTGAAGAGAACAGTTGTCAAGGTTATACTTATCATACTTTGACAAAAGCTCCTGAACCTTGTTTTCACCTATGTGGTCAAGTCCAAGTGAAATTGCGTGGTTAATAACCTCAGGTTCAACCATTTTTGTTGCGGCAAGAAATGTAATATCCTCACGCTTTCTTCCGGACTTTTCGGCAGCCTCGGCTATTCGCTCATCAATAAATTTGTAATTGTATTCAACGTCAGTTAACAACTTTTCCGTCATACAAATCATCTCCTTCAAGAATTACCTGATCATATAACTCAACTGTTGTGCCGTCAACAAGGTCTTTGCTGTCCGGCTCCGGATCGCAAATAACATAATCATCGTCGGCATACAGAATAGATATCTGTTTGAATCTCACTTCACTTCCGTGAAGCACATATACACCCTGAACCTTAACCTGTTCGGTATGTTTATTGTCATTGTCATCATAGGTTGTCTTTGTTACATAGTCATCATGAATAGCCTTTTTGCTGATTCTCAAGCCTGTGTACGAACCAAGACCTATTTCAATCGGTTCCTGTCTTGCCTGGGCAAGGTCGGAATTCATATAGTCACACTCAAGAATAAGAAGGGCATCGCTGTCTTTTGATTCCTGATAAATCCTCTTGATAGTGGCGGGAATGCTTTCAGACGATGCGTCAGAGAACAGTACCGTAGCGGAACCGTCCCACAAAGAAAGTCTTGTTGCCTCATCAGCCGTAACCTTACAGGCAACATACCATTTCAATCCCGTTACAACCTTGCCTGCAATATTGCCGGACACTTTTGTCTGCTTTACATTATCAAGGTCAGAAAGAGTCAGACGATCAAGATTATTGTAATCAAGCGCATTTTCATATCCGTCACAATGCGAGAGAAAACAACCTGATTTTTCAGTCGTAATATTACCTGTTGATTTTCCTGTTTTGCCTTCAAGAGTGGCTATTTCAGCCTGAAGTTCTGAAATTCTGTCATTAAAGTTAGTGGCTTTGCCTGTGTAAATCTGTCTTTGGTTTATTGAATAAAGCAGATTATTTGTAACATTATCAATATTTGCCAAATCGCCGTCATTGATACTGCGAATTTGTGAAATGATATTATTATTTATATTGTTGTTGATAGTATCAATACCTATGTTGCCGGCCGTGCTTGTTTTTTGAAGTGTCTGCAAATCGGAAAGCTGTTCCTGTAATGCACTGATTTTTGACTGTGAAGCTGCGTCATCATCATTTGCATATGATTTTGCAATTTCACCGCCGGCTTTAACCTCATCACCGTCATGCACTGTATATGAAAGCACACCCGAAGTATTATTCTGAATCATATTTTCATCACGGATAATAAATCCGTTTGAATAAATTTTATCCGTGACTGTTGTTTGAACAGCATTTTCAGTCGGATACATTTTAAAATTTGTACTTATCAGAAGATAGGCGGCATAAACAACTGCAAGAAACTGATAACGCAATCATCAAAATTCGTCTGAAAAGACAATTTATCCATAAAGTAAGCCTCTTTCGATTACAGCCTTTGCATAACTGTATATTTCTTCAAATGAATTATATTCATCAATATAAATCCAATTAATCTCCGAATCCCGCTTAAACCAAGTAATTTGTCTTTTTGCATATCTGCGGGTTTCCATTTTCAATTTTTCAACACAATCATTCAGATTTTTATTTCTTAAATAAGGAATCAATTCCTTATAACCTATCGCCTTTATTGATGTATAGCTCAAATCTGAATTAATAACCCGTTCAGCCTCCTCAAGCAAACCTTCTTCAAGCATAATCTCTACACGCTTGTTTATTCTGTCATAAAGCACCTGTCTGTCACGGCAATTAAGACCGATTTTTACAGTTATATACGGAGACGGAATTTTATGTGATTCTTCAATTTGTTGTGTGATAGTTTTTCCTGTTGTTTTGTAAAATTCAATGGCACGGATTATCCTTTTAAGATTTCTGCTTTCACGAAGTCTGTCTGCCGATTTCGGATCGAATTTTGCAAGCATTTCAAGCAACCTGTCTGTTCCATGTTCTTCGGCAATCTTGCGAAGTTCTAAGCAATAATCTTCATCCCGTTTATCATCACTGAAAGAAACATTGTTCAGAAGTGAATCAACATAAAGACCTGTTCCGCCGACGATAAACGGTAATTTGCCTCTTGAATGGATATCTGCTATACATTTTGAAGCATCAGTTACATATGACGCAACCGAATAGGTTTTATCAGGCGGAAGAAAGTCCATCATATGATGAGGAATTCCGTCCATCTCTTCTTTGGTAGGTTTGGCTATTGCAATCTGCATTCCCTTGTATATCTGCATGGAATCGGCAGATACGATTTCACCGTTAAAATGCTTTGCAAGTTCAACCGAAAGTTTTGTTTTGCCTGATGCGGTAGGACCGACAATTGAAACCGTATTAATAGATTTTTCCAAAAAATCACACCCTGCCAAATTGTTTTTCAATTTCACCCTTTGTAAGAACAATGCAAATCGGTCTGCCATGAGGACAATACTTGATTTCAGGATGTTCTTCAAGGTGTTTTACAATCCCTATAAGCTCATCAGGCGTACTTTTATTGCCTGCCTTTATAGCTGAACGGCAAGCTACATTGCTGTAAAACCAATCCATTTTTTCGGTAAAGATATCGGTTTTACCCTGAGAAATGTAGCCCGACATCTCGGTAATGCAATCTTCAATTTCAACAGCCGGAATATACTGCGGAGAACTTCTTACAATAACCGTACTGTTACCGAAATCTTCAACTTCAAAGCCGCAATCGGAAAACATATCAAGATTATTAATTGCCGCATCATACTCGGTTTTTCCGAGAGGGACTGTAACAGGAGCAAGTAAAATCTGCCTGTAGTCAGCAGCCTTTTCGGCTTTGAGTTTTTCATAAATAATTCTCTCATGAGCGGCATGTTTGTCTATCAAAATAATATCTTTATTGTTTTTTTCTGCAATGATATATGTATCGAAAGCCTCTCCGATATATTTGATGCTCGTCTGATTATCGTTTACAAGAACAGGCTCTTTTGATTTCTCAATAGATTCTTCCGAAACAATTACATTAACCTCTTTAGGGCTTACAATCGGATTTTTATCGGTAATACCTTCTGTATCAGTTTTTTCATCTTCGACAAGCGAAGTTGGCTGAAGAATTTCAGGCTTGAAAGTTGATTTTAACTTTTCTTCCTCTTTTGCCTTATTTATCGCCTGTTTGCTGAAAATATCAAACGGATTGGATATATCCGCAACTTTTATATCATCAATGGACTTTGTAACAGAACGAATAGCTGCCTCGCCAATCTTCTTATTATCATTAAATGCGACATCCGAAAACGGATTAAAATCATCGGATTTTTCGGATGTAGCAACAGGTTTTGTAACCTCTGTTTTTTGTATGTCAGGTATCGGTTTAGCATACTGTTTTTGTACAAAATCATTTTTAGAACTTTGCACAACAGGCTTGTTCAGAATGGCAGGCGCATTGTTAAACGGATTAAACTTATTTTGCACCTCATTAAAAGCCGTTTCCTTTTTAAATGACGCTTTTTTACGGCTGTCATACTTCATAAGTGAAGATTTTACCGCATGATAAATCGCATCAAAAACAGGTCTTTCATTTATAAATCTGACCTCAAGCTTTGAAGGATGAACATTTACATCAATAATTTCACACGGCAATTCGATATTAAGAACACACGACGGAAATTTTCCGACCATAATTGAGCCCTTAAAAGCCTCCTCAAGTGCAACCATAGCCGTTCTGGTTTTGATGTACCTTCCGTTGATAAAAAAATTCTGCATATTACGATTTGGTCTTGAGTGTTCGGGCTTTGAAATATAGCCGTAAACCTTTATTGCATCAAGCTGATAATCAACAGGAATAAGTCCTTTCGCAAAATCTTTTCCAAAAACCGAATATATTGCAGAAATAAGTTTTCCGTCGCCGAATGTACGAAGAACCTGCTTTCCGTCTTTAATGTATGTAAATGCAATTTCGGGATGTGACAAAGCAGTTTTGTCGATTATATTTGAAACTGCGTTACCCTCCGAAACATCCTTTTTCAAAAATTTTGCACGAGCAGGAATGTTGTAGAACAAATCTCTGATAACAAATGTTGTGCCGACAGGACAACCTGCATCATCAAAGCTCTGTTCTTCACCGCCGTCAATTTCATATGAAGTTCCGATTTCCTCGTTTACATTCCTTGTAATAAGTTGAAGTCGTGACACTGCACAAATTGACGCAAGAGCCTCTCCTCTGAATCCGAGTGTAGAAATACTGTCAAGGTCAGATTCAACCTTAACTTTACTGGTTGCGTGTCTTAAAAACGCAACTTTGATATCGTCACGGTAAATACCGCAACCGTCATCGGCAACACGCATGAATGTTGTACCGCCGTTTTTTATCTCAACAGTAATATTTTTTGCACCTGCGTCAATTGAATTTTCTACAAGTTCCTTTATAACCGATGCCGGTCTTTCAACAACCTCACCAGCAGCGATAAGTTCTGCAACATGCTTATCAAGTACATTGATTACACCCATTTGTGTCACCTCCTAATATAAATCATACCTTTAAGTCATAAAGCAAGTTCATTGCTTCAATCGGGGTAAGAGTATTTATATCTGTATCTTCAGCTTTTCAATCACAGGACTTTCAGCCGAACTGATAAGTGAAAGCTGCATATCGTCTGAATTATCCTGCTTTTGAATATTGGCATTCTCGTTTTTATATTTGCCGTGTTCAAGGTCTTTTAAAATTTCCTTTGCTCTTGAAATTACAGACTGCGGAATGCCTGCAAGCTTTGCAACCTCAATACCGTAGCTGTCATCTGCTCCGCCGGGAACAATTCTTCGCAGAAAAGTAATGTCATCGCCACGCTTTTTAACTGCTATGTTATAGTTTTTTACACCGTCAAGGAGTTGTTCCATAACCGTGAGTTCGTGATAATGAGTTGCAAAAAGTGTTTTTGCACCGAGTTTTTTTCTGTCGGCACAAAATTCAAGTACAGCCCTTGCGATGCTCATACCGTCAAAGGTCGAAGTACCTCTGCCGATTTCGTCAAGAATAAGTAAGCTTTTTGAAGTTGCATTTTTAATAATATTGGCAACCTCGCTCATCTCAACCATAAAGGTCGACTGTCCCGAAGCAAGATCATCAGACGCACCTACACGAGTAAAGATACTGTCTACAATTCCAATTTCGGCAGAAGACGCCGGAACAAAACTGCCTATCTGCGCCATAAGAACAATAATGGCAATCTGTCGCATATAGGTTGACTTACCCGCCATATTGGGACCTGTAATAATTGCTACTCTGTCATTGGCAGAATCAAGGCTGACATCATTCGGAACAAACGGTGCATCCTTTAATAGAGCCTCAACAACCGGATGTCTCGAATCTTTAATTCTTATTGCGGTTGAAAGGTTTACATCAGGTCTTATGTATCTGTTGTCAGCCGCAACATTTGCAAGTGATGTAATAACATCAAGATTAGCAATGGCTTTTGCGGTTTTCTGAATTCTTTCAAGATTATCCGAAACCGTCTTTCTGACATCATCAAAGAGGTTGTATTCAAGTGCAACCGATCTGTCTTTTGCACCGAGGATTCTGCCCTCTACATCTTTCAAATCCTGAGTAATATATCTTTCACAATTAGTGAGTGTCTGCTTTCTTATGTATGTTTCGGGTACCATGGATTTATATGAATTTGATACTTCAATATAATATCCGAATACCCTGTTATAACCGACTTTAAGCTTAGGAATTCCCGTTATATCACGCTGTTCAGCCTCAATACGGGCAAGAATTCCCTTTGAGTCATTCATATCGCCTGTCACGGAATCCAGCTCTTCGTTATAACCTCTCTTAATCATACCGCCCTCACGGACTGTAAACGGGGGTTCTTCAACGATTGCAGAATCAATAAGAGAATGAATGTCCTCAAGCTTATCAATGCTTTTATAAATATATTTAAGATAAACCGATTTACAATCAACGAGCAAATCCGAAATCTGCGGAAGATTCTGAATTGCTCCGCAGAGTGAACGCAAATCTCTTGCATTTGCAGAACCGTAAACGATTCTTGTCATAAGTCTTTCAATGTCAAATATACCCAAGAGTGTGTCTGTAACATCCATACGGAGCATATTATCATTTACAAGCTCTTCAATCGCACTCTGACGGTTGTTAATTGAAGTTATATTAAGCAAAGGATGTTCAAGCCATGAACGCATAAGGCGTTTGCCCATTGCGGTTTTTGTCTTGTCAAGCACCCACAAAAGTGAACCTTTTTTATCCTTTGTCAGCATTGTTTGTGTGAGTTCAAGATTACGCTGTGTGTTATAATCAAGGCTCATATATTGATTTTCTTTGTAGAACTCAATGTGATTTATTCTTTCAAGTCCCGTTTTCTGAGTATCACGAAGATATGAAAGCAACGCACCAAGAACGCATACAACAACAGATTTGTCAGATACGGTACTGTATTCATCCGCAAACTGTGATTTTACAACATCAGTACATACCGACTCGTCAAATTTTTCATCTTCGAGCATTTCAACTCCTGCCGAAAGTTTCGCTTTAATGAACTTCGGCAGTTCTTTCAGCTTTACAATGTCACCGCCAATAAGAATTTCACGGGGATTATAGCTTGTAAGCTGATTGGTAAGAACATTATAGCTGTCATTGCCCCTGATTTCCGTAGCGTATAATTCTCCTGTGGAAATATCGCAAAAACAAAGTCCTATAGTTTTATTTTTAGAATACATACAGCAAATGTAGTTGTTTTTGCTCTCATCAAGCATACTCGATTCCATTACGGTACCGGGAGTAATTACTCGAATAATATCACGCTTTACAAGACCTTTTGCCTTTGCAGGATCTTCCGTCTGTTCGCAAATTGCAACCTTATAGCCCTTTGCAACAAGTCTTGCAATGTAACCCTCACAGCTGTGAAACGGAACTCCGCACATGGGAGCACGCTCGGCCTGTCCGCAATCCCTTCCCGTAAGAGTAAGTTCAAGTTCCTTTGATGCAAGCTTTGCATCATCGTAAAACATTTCGTAGAAATCTCCAAGTCGAAAGAACAAAATGCTGTCTTTGTTTTCTTCTTTAATTTTGAAATACTGTTGCATCATTGGAGATAACTCCGCCATTTGTTTCACTTCCTTAACAAAATTTAGAACCGTTTATCAGCCGCAACCGCCGCATGTAGCACAGCTGCCTGAGCATGATGACTGGCTGTAATCAGCAGTTTCGGGATCTGCACCCTCAGCAGACTGCTGAACAATTGCGAGAACTCTGTTTGCAACAACATCAAAAGCAGCCTTTGCATCATTGTAGGCAATCATATTCTCGTTTGACATAATCTGAGAATATGCCTCTCTCATCTCGGTATTAAGCTTAGAAAGCTTTTCCTGATCTCTCTCTTTTTTGATGCTTCATTGTTTATTGACATTCTTTTAAGATTGAATTCACCGATAAGACGCTGAAGCTCCATATCTGCATCTGCATTCTTCTGGGCGTCCTGCAATTTTTTATATGATTCTTCTTCCTGAATGAGTCTTCCGAGTTCCCTTGCTTTCTCAATTATATCCATAGTTTTAACCTCCGATTATTTTACAAGCTCACCCTTTAATATCCAGTTGCGAGCCTTTGTTATTTTTACATTTCTGAATGTTCCGATACAGTCCTTTGATCCTTCAAGCTCAACTATTATGTTACCGCTTGTACGACCGCACAATTCACCGTTCTTATCGTTTTCACCTTCAATAAGTACCTTTTCGGTTTTGCCAACCATTGAAGAACAACGCTTTGCCGCAATTTCTTCCTGAACATCAAGAAGTTCACGGAACCATTTTGATTTTTCTTCAGCGGAAATCGGATCGTCCATTTTAGCAGCAGGAGTACCTACTCTCGGTGAGAAAATGAAGGTAAAGAGCGATGTAAACTCAACCTCACGGATAAGCGATAAAGTTTCTTTGAAATCTTCATATGTTTCACCCGGAAAACCTACAATGATATCACTTGTAAGTGAAAGACCGTCAATTTTCTCTTTAGCATAATTGATTATTTCAAGATACTTTCTGCGGTCATAGTGACGGTTCATTGCTTTAAGCACTCTGTCCGAACCACATTGGAACGGAAGGTGAAGATGCTTGCTTATATGAGTACCAGATGCAATTGTGTCAATAAGCTCCTTTGAACAATCCTTCGGGTGAGATGTCATAAAGCGAAGCCAATAATCGCCGTCAATTGAATCGACCTCACGCAAAAGCTGTGAAAAGTTTACTTTCTCGGAAAGACCTTTTCCGTAGGAATTTACATTCTGACCGAGAAGGGTAATGTCTTTATAACCCGACTCAATCATATTTTTAGCCTCAGAAACAATAATATTCTTTTCACGACTGCGTTCTCTGCCTCTTACATAAGGCACAACGCAATATGTACAGAAGTTGTTGCAACCGTACATAATCGGTAACCAACCCTTGAAAGTGCCGTCACGCTTAACAGGAAATCCCTCATAAAGTTGATTATCGTCATTACCTCTTTCAAACACTCTTTTGCCATCAAGAAGAGCGTTATACATAAGCTCAGGAAAATGGTGCAATGAATGAGTACCAAACACAAGTCCTACAAAAGGAAAGCTCTTGTAAATTTTATTGGCAACATGCTCCTGCTCCATCATACAACCGCACAAAGCAATAAGAATCTGCGGATGCTTACGCTTTAGATTTTTTAATGCACCTACATTGCCGAACACTCTGTCCTCAGCATGTTCTCTTACGGCACAGGTATTGAAAAGTATGAAATCCGCATTATCCGGTTCATCTGAAAACTCAAATCCCGACTGTTCAAGCATACCCTTAATTTTTTCACTATCAGCCACATTCTGCTGGCAGCCGTATGTTCTGATATACGCAACAGGCTTCTCTCCTCTTTTGCGGATATCCATAATTTCAGCTATTAATTTCATATACTCCGATTGTTTTTCGGAAATTTTCTGACTGTCAGGCAAAGAAATGCCTCCTAACCCATTGTATTAACTGTTAGATTATAACACAAGATATACGGTTTTTCAATGTTTTTCACAGGTTTTTCAAAATTTACTTCTTATAAGTCTGAAACAGAGAACCGTATCCGGACGGTATATTACCGACTATTACGGATTGTGCAATTTCAAAATCGGTAGTAAATGTTATTTTGCCTGAATAATCAAGCGAGGTTGTCATTATTTTTGAGGTGAGCAAAAGCTTTATATGGTGGATTGTCTGATTTATTCCTGCTTGTTCAAATGTACTTATAACTTCCGAGGAAAAGCTTCCTGTAAGATTGAAATTTACGGGAATGCAAGGTCCGACATTTGAGAGTATTGTAATATTCGTAAATGCACCGAGAGGTATTTCAATTTCATTGTCATATACCTTAGCTATTTCCTTTTGTACGGCTTTCGTGATGTCGGCTTTAATTCTGTTGATTTTGAATGAATCCGTTTCAATTGACTGCACATTTCCGTTTTTATCACAATTAATCTTTGCAATATCGCTGTAAGAATAATTAAGCTTGTCAAGTGTATTATTCACTGCATCGCAGACAGAATTTACAGACAATATTTCAGCCTGAATTCTTATGTACTCCGGTCTGAAATCTGACAAATGCACCTCGCAGAAAACAGTAACACCGATAATCAGTAAAACCACAGAAAGAAGTATTTTCTTTAAAAGAACAAATTTTCTTTTACACCTTTTTCTGTATAACATAAAAACACCCCTCGTATATACTATACGAAGGGTGTTTGTTTTGTTAATTATTCTTCTGTGTCCGAACAACCGTCGCATGATGCACAATCGGCATCACACTCGTCATCTTCCTCATTGCTGAAAAGCTCTGAAAAATCAAACTCAAGGTTCTCACCGCAGTTAGGACACTCGATTTCGCCTTCAAGAAGGACATCTTCGGAAACATTAAGCTTCTGACCGCATGAATCACAAGTTACCTCATAAAAAGGATTCTCTTCATCATCAAAATCGTAATCGTCATCTTCATCGTCATAATCTTCAATGTCATAGTCCTCGTCATCGTAAACATCAGACTCAACATCAGCAAGATCCTGATCAATTTCGTCAACCTGAGCGCTTAACTCATCGTAAAGTTCTTCCATGTCAGATACTTCAAAAGCCATATCATCAAGAAGATCAACGATTGCATTAAGAACCTTTACTTCAGGTTTTGACTCATCAAGCTCCAAACCGTCGCAAAGACCGCGAATGTAAGAAATTTTTTCAGTAAGATTCATAACTGATTCTCCCGCAGAAATTATGCTCTGCCCATATATTCGCCTGTTCTTGTGTCGATCTGAATAACTTCGCCCTCATCAATAAAGAGAGGAACTTTAATTTCAGCACCTGTTTCAAGAGTTGCAGGCTTTGTAGCGTTGGTTGCTGTGTCACCCTTAAAGCCGGGATCTGTCTTTGTAACCTTAAGTTCAACAAAGTTCGGAGGCTCAATGCCGAATACATTGCCCTTGTAAGAAAGAACCTTGCACACCATATTTTCCTTAACAAACTTAAAGTTGTCGCCGAGAACGCTCTTGTTAATCGGAATCTGCTCCCATGTTTCTGTATCCATGAAGTAGTAAAGATCGCCGTCTGAATAGCTGTATTCCATATCCTTTCTGTCAATGAAAGCTGTGGGATACTTATCGTTCGGGTTGAAAGTTTTTTCAACTACTGCGCCTGTAATAACATTTCTGATTTTAGTTCTTACAAATGCAGCACCCTTACCGGGCTTTACATGCTGGAATTCAATGATTGATACAACCTGACCGTCCATTTCAAATGTAACGCCGTTTCTGAAATCACCTGCTGATATCATTAGTAATACCTCCTAATTATCTTTCATACGGAAATACGGTAATGTATGCCGTAATATAACAATTTACATTATACATAACAATGACAAAAAAAGCAAGACTTTTATTACACAATAATGAGTTCTTTGGGGAGTGAAACAAAGTTTTGTACCCTGTATCAGTCACGCAAAGCATATCTTCAATGCGAACACCGAATTTACCCGGCAGATATATTCCCGGTTCATCGGTTATTATCATACCTTTTTTCAGCATTGTTTCACTTCTCGGAGATACAACGGGAGATTCGTGGATATTAAGTCCTACACCGTGACCGGTTGCATGGCCGAAATATTTTCCGTAACCGTTTTCCGAGATTATATCTCTTGCAATTTTATCGACATCAGAACATTTTGCTCCGGGTTTTACGCTGTCAAGTACAGCAAGCTGAGCTTTTAATACGATGTCATAAACCTTTTTCATTTCTTCATCAGCCGACTTGATTGCTACCGTACGCGTAGTATCGCTGTGATAGCCGTCAAAAATTGAGCCGATATCAAAAGTAAAGAAATCTCCCTCACTGACAATATCATCTGACGGAACTCCGTGAGGCAATGAAGTCTTTTTGCCTGTAATCGTGATGAGATCAAATGAAACACCTTCACCGCCGTTAAGCTTTATGAGATGTTCAAGCTCAAGTGCAACCCTGCATTCGCTGACACCGGGTTTTAGGTAATTCAACACCTCGAGATATGACTTTTCGGTTATCTCCTGTGCTTTAGCTATTTTTTTAATTTCTGATTCATCCTTGATACATCTGATTTCTTCAATCTTATGATCAAGACTGCCGTCACAAACGCACTCAATATTATTTTCCGAAAAAGCCTTTTTAAAACGATTATATTTTTCAACCGTAATATCGGATGCCTCAAAAAATACATTCACAACAGAATTATTCTTCAATTCGCTTATAAGGTCTTTAAACAACTTAGTAAAGCAAACAACCCTGCATCCGCTTGATTTTTTTAAAGCAGCCTCATAATATCTGAAATCAACAAAAAGAACAGTTTCATTTTCAGCCACAAGCAAATAACCTTCGCTGTGAAAGAATCCGCAAAAATAGCCGATATTCTTCTCATTAGTCAACAAAACAGCCTGACTGTTACTGTCAATAACCGTCTTTAAATTTTCAAGTCTTTGCTTAAATAAAGAGTTTTGCATTACATCAAGTCCTTTAATGCATTGATTGCGAGAAAGTAACTGTTTTTGCCAAAACCTGCAATCTGACCGACACAAACAGGTGCGATTACAGATGTATGTCTGAACTCTTCTCTTGCGTGAATATTAGACATATGAACCTCTACAAAAGGAATCTTTACACAAGCAATGGCATCTCTTAAAGCATAACTGTAATGTGTGAGAGCGCCTGCGTTAATTACAACACCGTCAAAGTTACCCTTTGCCGAATGAATTTTATCGATAAGATCTCCCTCGTGATTTGACTGAAAAACTTCGGCTGAAAAGCCGTTGCTTTCTGCATATGAAATAATCTGCTTTTCAATATCGGAGGCAGTTTCTTCTCCGTATATTCCTTTTTCACGAACGCCTACCATATTGAGGTTTGGTCCGAGTATAACAAGAATCTTTTTCATAGTGTCACCTTTTTTCAAAGAAATATGAAGATAAAACAAAAAGCGGACAGAATGCTCTGTCCGCCTGTTTGATTACCTGTATTTGCGTTTGCGAGCTGCTTCGGATTTTTTCTTACGCTTTACAGAGGGCTTTTCATAAGCTTCTCTTTTGCGAACCTCAGCAATAACGCCAGCTCTGGCACACTGCTTTTTGAATCTTCTTAAAGCACTTTCAAGGGATTCATTCTCTTTAAGTCTAATCTCTGCCATCTATCTTCCCTCCCATCTGCCACCGGGCATGGGTAATTTGCATATAATTGCAAATGTTATTATACATTATAACTCGAATAATGTCAATAGCATTGTAGAAATTTAGGTCAAATTAATTTTAAAAGTTGAATTATGGCTTAACAACAAGGTTTACAAGTTTCTTCGGAACAACAATTTCTTTAATAATTTTCATTCCGTCAATAGCCTTTTTGACATTTTCGTCATTCTTTGCAAGATCAAGAACAGCATCTTTGTCTGCATCAACAGGAATGTTAAGCTTAGCTTTAATTTTGCCGTTTACCTGAACAACAATTTCTACACTTTCGTCAACGCATTTTGACTCGTCATATTCAGGCCACTCACTTATCATAATGCTTTCACCCTCATGAGGTAGATGCTGCCAAATTTCTTCAGTAATAAACGGCATAAACGGGTGAAGTAACTTCATTGTATTTGAAAGTACATATGTCAATACATACTGCGCCGTCTTACCTGTCGGATTTTCCTTATCGAACAATCTCGGCTTTACAAGCTCGATATACCAGTCACAGAAATTCTCCCAAATGAAATCGTACAAGTTTGAAAGTGCGATACCAAGTTCAAACTTATCAAGATTTTCAGTAACCGACTTAACAACGTCATTATACTTTGAAAGTATCCATTTATCCTCAAGCTGTAAATCGTTCAAATCAGGTAATTTATTTTCAGTTACATCAAGGTTCATAAGAGTAAATCTTGACGCATTCCAAATCTTATTTGCAAAGTTACGGCTCGCCTCAACACGTTCAATATAGAAAACGCATATCGTTACCCGGTGCATTACCTGTTGCAAGAGTGAAACGCAATGCGTCCGCACCGTATTGGTCA
>ENA-OQJN01000318-OQJN01000318.1-human-gut-metagenome-genome-assembly--contig:-NODE-318-length-21959-cov-3.288705_pt1 | contig 21959 bp, 14 predicted proteins | sample MGYA00242610_ERZ504777 | MGnify/ENA primary metagenome ERZ504777 (study PRJEB26092, sample SAMD00036350) | human gut metagenome | host: Homo sapiens | study: EMG produced TPA metagenomics assembly of... | reverse complement strand
CCCGGAGCGGCCTCTTGATCCGCATTTCCGTTTGTCATAACCACGATCATCGGTTTTGCCTTACCTTGGGCGATCAAATTGTCTAAGATCTGGGCCGTACGTCCTAAGGCGATCCAAGCTTCCTCGTCGCCACCCATGCCATGTAAGAGGTAGAATACCGGATATTTTTTGCCACTTGTCTCATAGCCAGCCGGCGTATAAACGGTAATACGGCGGGTCTTTCCCAATGTCGGGCTCTCATACCAACGGCGAGCGACCGTTCCGTGAGGAACATCATTAACGCTGTATAAATCGCCCTGTCCACCCTTGATGATAAAGATATTCGTAACGGATGCCACGTCACGGTTCAGATAGACATTATTAGGATCTGTAGTCTTTAATCCATCGACAATAAAGGAATAGCTATATAATTCGGAGGGAAGAGGTTCCGGTGTGGTATATTCCCAAACGCCTTCTTTACCTTCCTTTAAATCAACGGTACCGGGTACATCCACTAAACCGAACTGAGTCTCCATCTTCTGTGTGGGAAGGAAATCTCCTGTTACCTGCACCTTGATCGCTTTGGGTGCCATGAACCGGAAGGTTACGGTGTTATCCGGATGAATCTCCGGAGAGATGATGTTCTGACTACCCCAAAGGGCTTGTTGGGCGAACGTGATCACGCTGATCAGCATGAATACGGCCAAGATTGATAATCTTTTCATAATGATAAATTTATTAATGGTATTACTGAGGTCTAAAGATTTTTACAAATGTAATGAATAATCTGTTACATGAGCAATAAATAGGCTCGATAATGTGTGTCTTTCGTGACGGGGCATAATGAGAGGTAGCCTTCTTGAATCCTTCCATTCGCAAAGCGAAGTGGATAAGTCTCAGACATGAGGCGGTGTTTCTCGAGAGCTTCTCCGGCTTCCTTCTCGTAAGAAACCCGGTAATCGCCAACAGCCCTAGGCGCTACATAATGCTGGAATAGACGTAAAGCGACCATTCCCATCGTGTACCGCATATTGATCTCAATGCAGGGATGAATAGCGAAAGATCCATCCTTTTGTCTATAGACCAGCATATCCACACCTATACAGCCCGCGTAAGTAGATCCGTACACTTCTTGTAATACAGAGCGTACCGCCTCTTGGATGCGGGAATAGGTTTCTTCGCCCGTGAATCGGGTGATGCGAGAGAGCATGGTGGATTGTTCCTCTAGGATGTTGCCTGTATAGGAGCCTCGCTCCTCGGTATTGAAAACGGATAATCCCTCGTAACGGACAGTACCTTGCCCGTCGGAATAAAATTCCATGGCGAAATCCTGTACTTTGTCTAATCCGCTTTCGATACTGATCATTCCTTGTTTGTTGAATGCGCCCTCTATCCAGTTTTTCGTTTTTGTATCCGGTTTTCGTTTCTCTACCCATAGCAATCCCCGTCCGGAAGAGGAATAGGGTGTTTTTAATACGAAGGGAGCGTTGCATAAGATCATGTATCTCTCCACCTCCCGGATTTTCGTGCAGAAACGAGGCGCTACCGGAATAGGGAGATCGGGTAGGAGGGCCTGTATCTTTTCCAGACATTCCGCCGCCGTTTGCCTACCGGTAAGGCGAAAATAATCCTCTTTCCAAGTCGGGACGGATAGCCGGACTTTTGCCTTGTCCCTCAACTGCTCGAATAAATGAAGACTATGCGGGGAAAGTCCCCACGGGGCTGCGTCCATAGGAGAGAGGTAGGGAGCGTTTTTCATCAGCATCGCTTTTGTTACAGGTATAGGAGCCGGGTGTAGGTCTTTGGGCAAATGGGCGAAAAACGGAGGGGTTGCCTTACTATCTTCCAGATAGACAAAATCATCCTCTTCCGCATACCAAACCGGCAGCAGCGCCAAGTCTTTTTGCATTTTACGGACATTTGTCGGTGCCGTGTAGTTCTGTGTCCCTAAAAGTACGGCCGTCTCGTGGCCGGGATTGAAATAATGTATCCGTGACATAAAAGCGTAAAAACAACAAAGCCGTCTTTTTAAAGGACGGCTTTGCTCGGGTTTATGAGATTGTTATTCCAGATTCTCGTCGATGGCATCGATCTTCTTGACTGTTAAAGCCATATCCTCTTTCAGTTTTTCGATCTTGCGTTCCATTTCTTTCAGTAAACCGCCGCCGCCCTTGGAGGAAATGCTTAGGAAGCCGATGTTGTTCTCGTAAGTCTGAAGCTCGTTCTTCATGCGCTCGTACATACGCATCAACTTATCACGCTCGCTGAACAAACGGCCTTTACCTCTTTCGCCGCTGGTCATCTCGTTTAGGTTGTTGCGGAACGACTGCATCTTGCGATCGTTCTGGTCTACCTTCAAGCGATCGAATTGTTGGTCAACCGCCTCGTGATATTCCTTGTAGATCTTATCTTTCTCCTTGAACGGTACGAAACCGATCGTGTTCCATTCCGCCATATAAGACTTCAAGGTCGTGATAGCCTCATCATGTCCAAGGCTCTCGTCCATGCCCTTAATCTTAGCGATCAACTCTTTCTTAGCGGCCAAGTTGGTCTGCTCTATGCTCTTTTGGGAAACAACGTTCTTATTCTTTTGCTCGAAGAAATAATCACAAGCCGAGATAAAACGTTTCCAGACAGCGTCGGAATGCTTACGGGCTACCGGTCCGATCGTCTTCCATTCTTTCTGCAAAGCGATCATCTTATCCGTCGTATCCTTCCAGTCCGTACTATCCTTCAAAGCCTCGGCTTTCTCACATAACGCACGTTTAGCGTCGAGGTTTTTCTCCATATCGCTCTTGATCGCCTTGTAGAACTCGCTTTTCTTCTCGAAGTAGACATCGCAAGCGGCACGGAAACGTTCGAATATCTTTACATTATATTTTTTCGGAGCGAAACCAATCGTCTTCCATTTCTCTTGCAAGCCGATTACCTCCTTATTCTTTTCTTCCCAATCCTTAAACGATTTCAACGCACTGAAATCAATCGCCTCGATTTGTTCGCAAATCACGGTCTTCGCATCCAGATTCTCCTGCTCTTTCGCTTTCAGTTTCTCGAAGTGCTCTTGGTGACGCTTATTGATCACGGTTGAGGCAGCTTTGAAGCGAGCCCATAAATCCTCACGCAACTCTTTCGCCACCGGCCCGATCTCACGCCATTGCTGGTGCAGCTTCTGAAGCTGGTGGAAAGCGGAGATAACATCCGGCTCATTACCTAGTTTCTCTACGGTTTCGCACAAGGCGGTCTTCAATTCCAGATTCTTCTTGAAGTCGTAATCACGGAACTGATTGTTTATCTTGATAATATCATAGAATTTCTCGGTGTAGATCTGATAGTTCTTCCAAAGCTCGTTCACGTGCTCTTGGGGAACGGCCTTCACCTCTTTCCATCTTTGTTGGATGTCCTTGAAAGAGTTGTATAATTTATTGAAATCATCTTGGCTTTCGCAAAGCTCTTTCAACTGGTCGATTAACTGCAATTTCAAAGCGTAGTTAGCGGCCTTTACACGCTCTTCCTCGGCGAGGATAGCGGCTCTTTTCTCTTTATAAGAAGTGAGCAAATCCTTGATCTTGTTCTCGGTTTCGTCAGCGGGAGCTGTAAAATCCTTTTCTTCGCCACCATCAGCGATGAATTCCTTCTTGAGCTCTTCCACCTCGTTACGACGGATCTTGTAGTAAGCCTGTTTCAAAGCCTCTACTTCTCCACGGGAAGTCTCTACGGAAGTCTCAACAAGTTCGGTTAACTTAGCGAGAATTTCTTCTTTGGTTAATTTACCTGCGGCAATAGCAGCGTCCGCCTCCGCTGTATCGTTGGCTTCAACGTCTGCGGTAGCATCGATTTCCGGCGTCTCAACCGGTTTTTTAGTTTCTTCCAATTTCCCGGCTTTCTTCCGGCAAATTAGTCTCAAGAGTGTCCTTCATATACAATCGCTTTTAAGAAAAGGATAAATACATTCCTATATCAAGTCACAAATTAAACTAAATATTTTTGGATTACAGCATTTCGGGGAAATTATTTATCTAAAAAGTCATTTTGGATACTAATAGATGTTAAGGTTGGCCTATTTTTCTTGATTCCGGTTGTAGAGACGGGGCATGCCCCGTCTCCCACCGTCTACTTATACTATTTAATCTTATTTATCCCAAGAAGGAAATCAATACGCCGGCAGCTACCGCCGAGCCGATCACTCCCGAGATATTACTAGCCATGCAATATTGCAAGACATGGTTCTTCGGATCATATTGCAACGCGATCTCATTCGCCACACGAGAGGCCATTGGCACGGCGCTTAAACCCGTGGCTCCGATAAGCGGATTGATTTTCTTCTTAGTGAACAAATTGAAAATCTTAACGAAGAAGATACCTCCGGCGATAGACAAGGCGAATGCCAAGAAACCGCCGATTACGATACCGATTGTTGTTAGGTTCAAGAACGCTTCCGTGGTCATGGTTGCCCCGACGGATAATCCGAGGAAGATCGTGGCTGCGTTCATGATACTGTTGGAAGCGGCATCGAACAGACGGAACGTATTGGTTCCGATCTCTTTTACAAGATTACCGAACATCAACATACCGATCAAAGGAACGGAGCTGGGAACAAACAGGGCGACTACGGTAGTTACCACGATCGGGAAGATAATCTTCAATACACGCAAATTCTTGATCTCCATGTTAGAAGGGTGTTTCTTCTCTTGTTCCTTCATGTTGATCTGTAATTCTTTCTTAGAACACAGTAGCTTAACGACCAACGGGATGATAACCGGTACCAAAGCCATGTAAGAATAAGCAGCGATAGCGATCGGGCCTAGCAAATGCGGAGCCAATTTAATGGTCGTGAAGATAGCCGTCGGGCCATCGGCGCCACCGATAATACCTAAAGACGCTGCCTCTTTTGGTGTGAATCCCATCAAGATCGCTACCAAAAGCACCGTGAAGATTCCCAATTGAGCTGCGGCGCCGAAAATGGATAGGCGAAGGTTACGGAGCATCGGTCCGAAGTCGGTCAACGCACCGACACCCATGAAGATAATCGGCGGCAAGAAGCCCGTCTTGATCAACATATAATAGATGAAGTTCATCAAGCCAAGTTCGTGTGCGATATCATGCAGCGGCATTTCCCAGATGTTTCTCATCACGCCGTGTACATTAACCAACCCATTCTCATCCGCTTGAATCACTCCCATATCGCCTCCGGGGAAATTGGCGAGCAATACGCCGAACGCGATAGGCACGAGCAATAGCGGCTCGTATTGTTTCTTGATACCGAGGTAGAGCAATACGAACGCTATGGCATACATGATCAAGAACTGCGGTTCAGCAATGATATTGCTGAACGCAGTCATCTCATATAAGTTTTGAAATATCTCGTTCATTATTGAATCGTCATTAATACATCATCCTCAGATACGGCATCACCGGAAGACAGGCAGATCGCCGTGATCGTTCCCCCGAACTCTGCACGTACGGCATTGTATGTTTTCATGGCCTCCACGTAGCAAAGGACATCTCCTTCTTTCACTACGTCGCCCACCTTCACCGGAGTATCGGAAGCATTCTTTACTAGGAAGAATTTACCTTCCAGCGGAGAAAGCACCTCTTTTCCAGTGCCTGCGGGAGCGTTTGTTGTCTCCGGGGCTGTCGGGGCGGGAGCCGCTGTTGGTTTAACTTCCGGAGTCGCGCTGTTGGTATCACCAAAAGCGACGGTCACACGGTAAGCTTGCCCGTTTACATCTACGGTCATGACTTGCGGAGTAGTCGGCATTGTTAATGTAGCGGCAGGTGCCGGAGCCGGTGCGGCTGGAGTGGCGGGTACCGTCGGTTTACCGGCGTTCGCTTTCTCTGCCTTACGTTTTGCCACGTCTGCCTTAAACTCGACCTTGGCCTTTCCGGAGCGATATGCCTCGTATTGAGCGGGGTGCATGGCGTATTCGAAGAGTTCTTCCTCATCCTCGCCAACTTCCCATTGCTTCTCGTTCATCAACTTTCGATACTTATCCAATGCGTCCGGATAATTGTCTTGAGGATTGCCCTCGAAGAACTGGCGGCCTTCGGCCTTCGCCTTCTCGACGATCTCGGGAGCCAACGGGCCCGGAAGACGTCCGGCCTTTCCGAGGATCATATCCCAAATATCGTCGGCGATCATGCTCCAGCGGGCTTTCCCCTTCTCCATCTGCATGACGTTCATCAAAGCTAGGTTCTTCACGTATTGGCTGAATGGAGTTACCAATGGAGGATAACCGACACGTGGCCATACGTAAGCTACCTCGTCGAACAACTTGATCAATAACTGGTCTTGAGACATCAGCGGTTTGTTGTTCTTTATATTGCTCTTGTTGATCGTCTCTAGGTTCTTCTCAAGGTCTGCCATCAAGCTACCCATCATACCGCCCGGAAGTCCCGGTCCGATTAGCAAGGAATTCATCAACCGGTTCTTCGGGCTGATATACAATCCCAAGAAATCATCCATGAATTCTTGAACCAAGGCACGAACCTTCATATAAGCCTCCATATTGATCTCGGGCACCTTATAACCGGCGTCCTTCAACATAGCCTGTACGGTCAGCAAGTCCGCGTGCCCTGTACCCCAAGAAAGCGGCTCCATACCTACGTCGATATAGTCGCAACCCGCGTTACAAACCTCCATGATGGAAGCTACGTTAAAGCCGGGACCGGCATGGCTATGATATTGGATAGGGATCTCTGGATATTTTTCCTTGATATTGGCTACGATACGGCCTAATGTGTACGGACGTCCGATACCGGCCATATCCTTGATACAAATCTCATCCGCTCCGAGTTCGATCAACTCGAATGCCATCTTGGTATAATACTCAACCGTATGTACCGGAGAATGCGTGATACACAAGGAACATTGTGAGATCATACCGGCCTCTTTTGCGTATTTAATAGATGGGGCGATATTCCGTACGTCGTTCAGGCCGCAGAACGTGCGGGCGATATCCGTTCCTTGCGCTTTCTTTACCTTATAAAATAGCTGACGTACATCGTCGGGTACCGGGCTCATGCGAAGGCCGTTTAACGCACGGTCCAACATATGCGTCTGAATGCCTGCCGCATGGAAAGGTTTTGTCCATTCACGGACCGCTTTATTAGGATTCTCGCCGAATAATAAGTTGACTTGTTCAAATCCTCCGCCATTCGTTTCCACCCGGGCGAAACAGCCCATCTCGATAATTGCCGGAGCGACTCTGGTTAGTTGGTCTACGGTCGGGACATACTTTCCGGCGGATTGCCACATGTCTCTGAAGACCAAACTGAATTTGATTTCTCTTTTCATGATATTAATATGTATTATTTATACTTTCTCAATTTTGATAACTTTCCCCTGTCCACGGGTCACGGCACTGATTGCCGATACGATGGCGGCTGTCTCCTGTCCGGAAAGGCTACCGATCGCGGTGGTTTGCGTTGGAGTGGCCGTTTGTACCCGAACGGCTGCCGCTACTGGTTTCTTCGCTATGATCTCTTCCGGCGCGTATTTATTCACCAAGACGATAAGTCCTTTCCCCAGATAGATAACGATCAAAAGGATAGCAAATACGGTGGTCATTCCAACTACCATTAACAAAAGTCCTGTCTCTATATTCTCCATATTCTATATTTGTGGCTAGCTTAAAAGGTTTCTACAAAGGATTGAGCAACTTTCAGCCAAATTAAAAAACAATCGCAAAATTATAAAATACTGGAAAACGATCTGTTACATTTTAATTAAAAAAATGAAAATAAATAAGCGAAACGGCCTTTTCGGTGAATGATTGTCAGCTTGAAAAAACACGTACGTGTTTTTTCCGATGCTTGTACGGCTGAAAATTCAAATATATTACCGTAACTTTGCGGTGGAACTCTAATAATGTAGAACTATAATAATTAAGGAATAAGACCATGGGAAATTTCTTTACATCTTTATTCTCTTCTTCCAAACCGGCCGAGGCGACGGAGGATAAGGCGAAGAACGAGCAGAAGAACTTTGATATCTTGAAATACGACGGCGTGCGTGCCCAGAAGATGGGAAAACTTGCTTATGCGATCAAATGCTTTACGGAGGCACTGAATATACAGGAGGATTTTGAGACGATGAGCTATCTCGTCTCCGCTTATACGATGGCGAACGATCTAGGGAAAGCCGAGGACGTGTTGAACCGGATGGTTGAGATGGAGCCGGATCATATCGCTACCCGCTTGACTCGTGTTAACTTATTGTTTATGTTGGATAAGGATGCGGAGGTCATAACCGATTGTTTGCACGTGATCGAGCTAGAGCCTTCTAATCATGTCGCTTATTTCATGATGGCAAAAGCGAAGAAAGCGACGAATGACGTATTTGGCGCTATCGCCGACCTAACGAGATCGATTTCCTTGAAGGAGGATTTCGCCGATGCTTATTTATCGCGTGCAGAGATTCTTTTAGGACTGGGACAAGCTAAAGAGGCGCTGCCCGATGTGGAGAAAGCGATCGAGATCGTGCCGGAGGAGGAAAGTTCTTATTTATTGAGAGGACGTATTCATATGGCTTTAGGGGATATCGAGGCTGCGAATTCTGATTTCCAGCAGGTCCTAGATCTAAATCCGTTTAATGAGGATGCTTGTATCTTATCTGGTCAGTTATTGATCGAGCAAAAGAAATATGACGAGGCGATCGCTTTCTTTGACGAGGCGATCGAGACGAATCCGTCTTTTGCCAAGGCTTATAGTGAGCGTGGGCGAGCCAAGAATCTGAAAGGAGATAAGACCGGTGCGTTCGAGGACTTGAAGAAATCTTTGGAACTGAATCCAGAAGGCGAAGAGGCCCAGAAGATGAACGGACAGCATTCGAATTTCGATAATATGTATAAAGGGGGAATCTTTTGATCAAGGTAACCACATTTTCAATCCCATTGGATACCTCTAGTTGTAGAGACGTAGCGTACTACGTCTCATCCCTTCAAAATGGTAACTTAAAGTAAGGACATACTACATTCCAAGACAAATTCCATACAATAAGTATATGAATGACATGGCTCTGTAAGTTATTGGACATTAGTGTCTTAAAAATACGATTGTGTTTTTCGCAAAAGACGTACGTGTTTTTTTGAAAAGTCGTAAATGTTTTTCGAGAAACACGTACGACTTTTTACCGAATCATTCGATAGAGAACAAGAGCATACATAGAAATATACGATAAGCCTCCCTTATCACTGGATCTTCTCGTATGAAACAGTACATCAAAAAATCTCTGGAAACAAGTTTATATTTTTTCTCAGCGTAGGTATCTCTATCGAAATGATAGGATTCTCTATCGTTTATTTCAGCAAGCCTCAAATTGCTAGTTTTACCCCTTAAAGTTGAAAGTTCCGCCTATTCCCTACATTAATGTATCCATCTAATTTTGTCCGTGTAAAAAGTTCACAAGCTTGATTTTGGAAACTTAGTCCCGATAGGACTAAATACTTTAAACAGGCTTAAGTAAAGAGGATATACAAGAAAGTATCAACTCTTTACCCTACAAGAAACAGGTAAGGATGATTTTCATAAGTTCTTCTCTAAAGGGGATGGATTTATATAAGAGATTATAATATAAGGATTTAATAATAGGGCTAGATTAAATAGTCCTATCGGAACTAAAACGATCCTTATATTCTAAACAACGAGGAATAAGTTAAACGAATAAAATATAGGGACATGAAAATAAAGACAATAATCTCAAGTATTTGCTTGATGCTATTAGCAGTCGCTTGCTCGATGGAGGATGACGTGCTGAGGGACATGGAGATAGGAGATTCGGGAAATGTTGAGATAGAGATGGGGGAGGCCGCTTTTGTTCTTAAGACTTCTCTTTCTTCTTTGGAGACAAAATCCTTATCTGATGCTGGAACATTACCTGCTTCTATGGATGAGGCAGAGATTAATAATTGTACGTTGATATTTTTTGAGGGCACACAAGTCAGTTCCATAATGGAAGGGTTGTTTGTGAATAAGGAGAATTATATCGTTAAAACGAAAGACGGAACGAAAGATGATTGGGCTAAAGTGATTTTAAAAGTGAAAAAGCCTAGTCCTTATTCCGTGATGGTAATCGCTAATAGCTCGAAGTCGTTTGCGGGTTGCCAATCGGAAAATAATATAAAGGATATAATACAGGATGATAAGGATGCTTTGGTAAAAGTTGGGAAAATGGATATCAGTTTTGATACTGACTTTGCTGGCTATCCAACAATTGCGGAGGCATTGGGAAAGCCTTTAGAAATAGGCACAATACCTCTTTCTCAACTAACAGCTCGAATAGAACTTGCGGAATTTAATGTTTCAGGTTTTCAAGGAGCATCTGTTAAAGAGAAGGTTACTGTTACAGGAGTGGATCTGTTAAATTTGAATCCTGAGAGTTATACGATAAATGAGCAAACTCATAAAAATGCGACTTATTTGTCTGAGAGTAAAACGTGTAATGTGGAGGTCTATAATGGGGTATCGGATCTTCCGTCAACTTATTCTTTTGTAGATAATAAGAATCTATTGTCTTTTTATTCTTTCCGGAATCTGGCGAAGGCAGAGAGTGATCAAGTAAAAATGCAGGTTCGGTTCAAAATAGGAAATAGCAATGAGGAAAGAACTACGAGGCCGTTTGTGATCAATAAGGAAGGAAATATCTTACATGGCGTTAAATCCGGATATGTTTATCGCTTGGTTGTCAATATGACTATTATTGGAGATAAGGTCGAGACAGAACTGCTTTGCTATACAAGAGATTGGTTGAATAATACCATATCCATTCTATGGAAGATAAATTGTAAACGGGTAAATAAAAATACAAGATTATGAAATAAGGAATATATTATCAGTGCTGTTGTTGGACTGCTTTTCACGAGCTGTAACTCGGAAGAAGAAGTTCAGCGAGGAAATGAGGACGGGCGGGATATCTCATTCTCTATGACTCTTACTTTGGGAGAAGTGACAGCGATGACGAAAGCTGGAGGGGATATCGCTGAAGGGTATACATATTCGACAGAGGATGAGGTAAAAGTGAATAATGTTGTGGTCGCTATATTTAATGAGGCGAATGGAACTGTGGGTGAGTGCTTGGAGTACAAGTCTGTAGCGTTTGACGGGGGAATTCCCAATTCTACCGTAACGATTGATGGAAAAACATTGATTGCTTATAAAATTGATAATATACAAGCAAAGACAGGTAAGGTTCGTATCGTAGCGATTGCGAATTCAACGCATTATGAGGACTTGGCTAGATTGGGAACGACTACTTATGAGAACCTGAAAGGTTTGTCGGAAACCGTTTCAGGTGGAACTTTTGATGCTTCAAATTTGGTAAAGGTCGGGGAGTTGGCTGCGTATGACCTAAATACGGCTGTGACAAGTATACCTGTTCCGATGACACAATTAGCGGCACGCATCGATATGAAGTTTACGGTAGATGAAGAGCCGGAGACTGTGTCTACAACAGATGATACAAAAGTAACCAACCAGTGGTTCTATACTGTAACTAAACTTACGGTCAAGAATATCAATCAGAAATCAGATTTAATATTGCTTGGTCGAGATAATCAATATGATGATACTTACTCTACGGCAAAGGATATTACATTGCAAAATGGCGTTGCGTTACCTTTTTATACCTATGAGAAGTTGAACACGACGTTAACCCCATTGTCTATATATGTAACGGGTGATTTACAAAAGATACAGGTCACGACTACCTTTAATGAGGATATGACTATTCAAAATGTAACGAAGGGAAGTATTATAGAGGAAGAGAAAGATCATTCTTATAAATATGAGGATTTTAATCCTACGACAGCGCTTGAAGGATGTACGACAAATGGTATCATACATGGTAATAGATATGAGCTTACAGGTAAAATATCCATGAAGACACAACGAATCAACTTTACGGTATCTACAACTCCGTGGGAAGGTGTGGAAAAGTTTGTCGTGGATGTGGTTATTGCGGATTTGAAGTATTTGTTCGTGAGGGAGACTAAGGTGGTGATGGCGAATATCACTGAGTATAAGATAGAGTTTGCTTCTAGCTCGAATATTACGATTGATCAACCATCTTATGCGACTTATGAGGAGTATTATTTGTTAAATGGAAAAATAACAAAGAGAGATGGTACGTATTACCCTAATAGTTATTATTACAGTTGGACTAATGATAATAAGCACAAACAAGATCAATATCCTAAGATAAGCGCAGAAGCAGGAAAACAAGGCTCCATTATTATTACGAGTAAATTACCTGTAAATTATTTTCCAAAGCAATTTGTTTTTGGTGTTCATAATGCAGAGGACTTGAAAGTATCAGGAATTATCGTAGATCAATATCCACCTCAATATCTGGAAGGAAAAGTTTCGAAAGATGCTGGTCCAGCAGATTCTCCTGATGGGGATACAAACCCTAATATCTTTACGATAACAGTCAAAGCTGCAGGGAATCTGATAATTGGAGATCCTAGTACTATAAAAAATGGAGTCCGGGTGACTAAAGACGACGCTTTCTCTGCGGAATTAGTATCTCCAAAATTTGTAGTAGCCTCAAGATTTGGTGCTGTAAGTACAGGTACTTATACATATTCCAAAGCGGTAGAACGTTGTAAAAAATATTGGGAGAGGTTAGAGGATGGTACCTATTATGAGGCTGGCACATGGAGGGTTCCTACTTTAGCTGAGTTAGAGTTTATGAATACAGTACAAGACGCTTCTCCTGCGGTAAACTATTTGTTTAATACAAACGGTACTTATTGGTGTGCAATGCCGTATTGGTATTATGACTTTGGGGCAAATAAACGTAATCAGTTTACTAATAATGCCTCTAGTCAAAAAGCTGACGGTATTCGTTGTGTAAGAGATTTATATTAAAGATGTTTATTAATGATTTAAATAGAGATTTTTATGATAAAGAAATTATATAGCCTATTTTCCATATTACTGTTGCTCGCTTCATGTGCGACAGAGGAAATAGAACAAATAGAAATTCAACCGACAGATGGATCAATGGTTTCTCTTTCATTCTCTGTAGATGCTCCGAATGCTCTTGAGATTACGAAAGCGACCGGGGATGTGGAGAAAGGTGTTGAGTCCTTATATCTATATACATTTAATGAGGATGGAGAGTTTATCTCTCCAGTTGTAGAGGCTGTTGTTTCTGGCAATGGATATACGGCTTCTATCTCAAAAGAGACCCGTACCATCCATTTTGTCGCCAATGATGGAACGTTAACCCCTTCCCTAGAAAGCGGAATGGCCTCGTTAGGAACAGATAAGCAAATCTTTTGGGGAAAGAGAACTTTTAGTGAAATTCCTGCGAAAAATATAAGCAATAATCTAGAAGATGCTGGTAACAACAATGTTGAACTACTACGAAACTGGGCCAAAATAACGCTGAATCTCTCATCGGAGGCAGCTGTGAAATTGAAAAATGTTTCTTATCTCATTTATAATGAATCACAGTTGGCATCTATCGGTTATAAAGATGCGGGAAAGTTGAATATTCCAAATCAAGATTTTTATGCGCCCCAGAATGAGCCAGATACTAGTAAATATGCGAAGCCGGGTGAATCTGTGTATACTTTTGAACATTATAATCAAGATAAGAAAGCGACTTTTGTTATTATTAAGGCGCAATTTGATGGTAGCGAGACCTATACATATTATAAGATTGATCTTGCCGTAAAGGATGAGAATGATAAGGTAACTCGTGTTTATGATGTCGTTCGTAATTATGCCTTTAATATAACGGTCAAGAGCGTTTCCAGAAAAGGAGCTACGTGGGCTGAGGTTATAGATGAAAATGTGATAGCGGATAATAATATCACGGCCTCGGCTATTATGGAAAAGTATCCGAATATAACTTATGATGGCGAGGCCTTGAATGTTACAAAGACGACATTCGTTTTTACGGGCTCTTCTAACACATTGTCGATGACTGCGATATATGCGGGAACAGGGCAGTTGAGTGTGGTTCCGGGTGAGGGAATGTCGGATGTCGTAGATGGTAACTTAAGTTATCCTTCTTGGATACCTTCTGGCAATCAGACGATAACGATTACAGCCAATATAAAGCCGGCTCCTGACTCCGGTGAGAAGATAGCGTATTTCTACGTGGTAGGAGGTAATTTGCAGCGTAAGATTAAATTGGTCTTACGTCCCCCTTATGACTTTATGAATCCGAGATTTGAAAACGTGAAGAATGGAACAGGCACAAATGAAATTGCTGCAGGTCAGCAAAAAGATGCTTATCTGAAATTCTCGATACCGGAAGATATTGATGAATCCTTATTCCCCATTGAATATAAGATATATACTAAAAAACTGTATGCGGTAGAACCCGGTGTTCGTTTGGAAACGACCGGAGCGAGCGATTGGTACTACGTCTATACGGATCAGATATTTAGTCCTGAAGAGAAGGTTATTCAATTTAAAACGAATACAGCAAATGATGGTGAAGATGATGTTATTTTAAAGGCTGATTTATTCAATCCTGTTTCTGATTTGAGTTATACTAGACCTGAAAAAGTTAAAGAGACGAAAACTTTCTATTTGCAATGTCGAAGAAATGGAAGCAATGTGGGAAGTAATGTAACAATCACTTATTCCATATCAAGTGGTGGAGGAGCAGCAATTAGAACTAATAGTAGCTCTAGAATAGTATTGGATAAAGTATCCGTGTATGCAGATGATGAAATAACGTTTACACACACATATAGGGGAAGTACGTATACTGCGGAAATGTCTGTATCTGATTTGGCGAAAAGTAGTACCAGTAATTATGTATTTGTGAATATGAGATAATATAATGGGTTCCCATCCATCATGTGAATGACGGATGCGGGGAGCGTGCAGCACACAATGGATTGAATTTGTTTTACACGTAGGCTGCACCTCCTCCCCGGCCCTTTCCTCATGTAGCATTCGTGCTTTATCGATGCCATTCATTCCGTAAGGAGATGGGTGGCATCGCTTTCTTCATTTGCCGATGACGTTAACTTACTTGCCCCATGCAGTTAACTTGCTTTGGTCTGATATCAAAGGTTCTTGTAGTAAAAAAATGCGCAACCCTTTGTTTATTAAAAAAAGGCTCTATCTTTGCAGCCCGAATAAGTATGCGAATAATAATAAATAATATAGAAAGATGAAAAAGAACATTCCAACCTTCCAACAGAAAAAGAAAGAACAAGCATGGCTTCCGTTCAAGAATGGCTACCGCTAATGGCCGTAGAGTATTAGCTTCTCGTCGTGCTAAAGGCAGAGCTAAATTAACGGTATCTGACGAATACAACGGATAATTAGTCACGTTCTAAAGATTTATAAAGAAAGTAGAGGTTTTTTCCTAAAAAGCCTTTACTTTCTTTGTTTTTGTAGTATTGCTCTGGTGGATATTGGTCTATATGCCGTTTTTTTTCTACTTTTGAACCGCCTACAAATACATACGTGAAATGAGTAACTTTTTTGTAAAACTGATAAAGAATCCGTTTGTCATCAATCTCTTGTTGGTGATAGTCGTGTCGTGCGGCGTTGTTTATGGCGTACTGGCGTGGCTGGATTCTTATACCCGCCATAATCAAGCGGTGGTCGTTCCGGACGTGAAAGGAATGAAGCTAGAGGACGCCGCCGAGTTTTTCGGGAATAATAAGCTACGCTATAACGTGATCGATTCCGTATTCTCGAAAGATGTGGCTCCGGGCTCCATCGTGGAGTTGGTTCCCGGTGTCGGATCGAAGGTGAAAGAGGGGCGGATCGTCTTTGTTACGATTAACGCGTTGACCTCCCAGATGGCCGTGATACCGGAGGTGGAAGACTTATCTTTCCGTCAGGCGTATGCCTTGCTGCGGGCCCGTGGCTTCTCGTCGGTCGAGATAGAGTATGTGCCGGGCGATTATAAAGATTTGGCGATGGGGGTGGAGTTAAACGGGCGTACCTTGCTCAAAGGGGAACATGTACCGTTGACCGCTCATCTGGTATTGAAAGTAAGCAGTGGCGATCCGAATATGCTTCCCGACTCATTGGCTTTGGATAGTATTCCGGTAGAACCATTGGATAGTGATATAGAAAACTGGTTTTAAGGGAATGGACGAGTTTTTGGACGATATGGATGATGAACAGGTAGACGACCTGTTGATGCCGGAAGAAGACGAAACATCGTCGAGCCAGATGTATGAGCATTTCCGCTTCGTAGCGGACAAGGGGCAATCCCTGCTCCGGGTGATAAGTTCTTGGTAGACCGTATGATGGGCGCTACCCGTAACCGCATCCAATTGGCGGCTGAGGCGGGTTGCATCTTGGTGAACGATAAGCCGGTGAAAAGTAATTACCGGGTGAAACCTTTGGATGTGGTTTCTATCGTGATGGATCGCCCACGCCGGGAACTGGAGATTATCCCCGAAGATATCCCTTTGAATATAGTATATGAGGACGATGATTTGCTGGTGGTGAATAAGCCGGCAGGCTTGGTCGTACATCCCGGTCACGGTAATTATACTGGTACATTGGTGAATGCCTTGGCTTATTATTTGAAGGATGATCCCTATTATGATCCTTCCGATCCTCGTTTAGGCTTGGTACACCGTATTGATAAGGATACGTCGGGCTTATTGGTGGTGGCTAAACGCCCGGAGGCCAAGAGTAACCTGAGCCTGCAGTTCTTCAACAAGACAACCAAACGTAAATACCGTGCCTTGGTATGGGGCATCGTTCAAGAGGATGAGGGGCGTATCGAGGGAAATATCGGTCGTGACCCTCGTGACCGTATGCAAATGACCGTCTTCCCGGAAGGCGATCAAGGCAAGACCGCCGTCACCCATTACACCGTGTTGGAACGCTTGGGCTACGTGAGCTTGGTGGAGTGCCGTCTGGAGACGGGGCGCACGCACCAGATCCGTGTACATATGAAATATATCGGTCATACGCTTTTCAACGATGAGCGGTATGGCGGACATGATATCTTGAAAGGAACAACTTTTACTAAATATAAACAGTTCGTGCAAAACTGTTTCGCTATTTGTCCACGTCAGGCCTTGCATGCTAAGACGTTGGGGTTCGTTCATCCTACTACGGGAGAGGAGATGTTTTTCGATTCTGAGATTCCTTCCGATATGCAGCAGCTGATCGACAGATGGCGTGTATACGCGAACACTAAAGAATTGTAAAAATGAAAAAGAACATCGCTATCGTAGCAGGGGGAGATTCCTCCGAGATCGTTATTTCATTAAAAAGTGCGGACGGAATCTACTCTTTTATTGATAAAGACAAATATAATTTATATATTGCCATCGTTAAGAGGGATGAGTGGGCGGTTATACTTCCTAGCGGGGGAACATACACCAATTGATAAGAATGATTTTAGCTTCAAGGAGAATGGCGTGACGAGGCATTTTGACTTCGCTTATATAACGATACATGGTACTCCGGGCGAGGACGGACGTTTGCAAGGATATTTCGATATGATCGGTATGCCTTACTCGTCTTGCGGGATGCTGGTGAGCGCTTTGACATTCAATAAATACGTATGTAATCATTACTTGAAAGACTTTGGTGTAAAAATTGCCGCGTCCATTCATTTATTCAAGGGAGAGACTATTACGGACGAAGAAGTCGTGACTCGTTTGGGTTTGCCTATTTTCGTGAAACCAAACGATGGGGGTAGTAGTTTTGGCGTGACGAAGGTGAAAGAGGTCTCCGCTATCCAGCCCGCTATCGCTAAGGCGTTTGGGGAAGGACGTGAGGTGATTCTCGAGCGCTTTATCGATGGAACGGAAGTGACATGCGGTTGCTATAAGGTGGAGGGTAAAGAGGTTGTCTTCCCTTTGACCGAGGTGGTTACGAATAACGAATTCTTCGATTTCGACGCGAAGTATAACGGACAGGTGGACGAGATCACTCCGGCCCGTATCTCCACCGAGTTGACGGAGTTGATACAGCGCGAGACATCAAGGATCTACGATATATTGGGCGCCAAAGGACTGATTCGTGTGGATTATATTATTCCGGCAGACGGGGAGCCTGTCTTACTGGAAATAAACACGACACCGGGAATGACGGCTACCAGCTTTATCCCACAGCAAGTACGTGCGGCGGGATTGGATATAAAGGATGTCATGACAGACATTATTGAAGACGAACTCAAAAACAGAAAAACAAAATGAATAGATATGGATACAGAAACAGTTTCCCCTAATTTCGACGACATCCGTCCGCTGAACAACAGTGAGGTGAAGGACGCGATTGAAAAATTGGTCGCCAATGAGGATTTCGAGCGGGCTTTACGTTACATAAAGCCGAATTTGAATTGGGAGGAATTCTCAGTTGCCATGCGTGCTTGCAAGACGAAGGAGGAGTTTAAATCTACTCTGGCCTATGACGCTGTAATGACGGTGGCGAAAAATACTACTTTCTCGCTTACTATCTCAGGGCGTAGCCGTCTGCCGAAAGATAAGGCGGCCTGTACGTTTATCTCGAACCATAGGGATATCGTATTGGATGCCTCCTTCTTGAACGTCATGTTATATGATGTGGGGTATGGTATGACGCAGGTCGCTATCGGCGACAATCTTTTAATCCGTCCGTGGATCGAGACGTTGGTGCGCTTGAATAACAGCTTTATCGTGAAGCGTGGCGTTTCTGTTCGTCAGATGTTGGAGGTCAGCAAGACGCTTTCCGCCTATATCCATCATGCGATCAAGAATGTGAACGAGTCTGTATGGATCGCCCAGCGTGAGGGACGTGCTAAGGATTCGGACGATCGTACGCAGGGCAGCGTATTAAAAATGTTGAGTATCGGCGGTGATAAGGATAATCTGTTGTTGAATTTGATGGACTTGAATATCGTACCGGTCGCTATCTCCTACGAGTTTGATCCTTGCGATTTCTTGAAGGCGAAAGAATTCCAGATGAAGCGGGATGATCCGGATTACGTGAAATGTCAGCGGGATGATTTGTTGAGCATGGAAACGGGTATCCTGAATAATAAGGGTCGTGTCCACTTCACGATCACTTCCCCGATCAATGATTCCTTGGCTAAACTAGACAAGGATATGGAGAAGAATGAGCTGGTAAGCGCTATCGCATCCGTTATCGACCGGGAGATCTATAAGAACTATCGTTTCTATCCTTGTAATTACGTAGCTTATGATTGGCTGAACGGTACTCGCCGTTTCCACGAGCATTACGGACCGAAGGATAAGAAGCAGTTCGAGGAGTATATACAAGGACAGTTGGACAAGATCGTCCTTCCGAATAAGGATGAGGCGTTCTTACGTAAGAAACTATTGGAGATGTACTCCAATCCGTTGAAGAACTATTTGACAACTTTATAAGTTCCAATTGATTTTGATAGAGAGGTGTTGTAAAAGAGCGGAAGAAGCCTTTTACAACACCTTTTTGGTTAACCGACGTATCTACGTTCATAAATACCTGCATGAATGTATGTTTCTTAACATACGCTTTCGGTGACATATTGTAATCCCCTATTTCGTATCTTTGGCATATACGGTAAGAAACGCTTACAGTATGCTAATCATTTAAATCAGTAGCAGTATGAAACCGGAAGATTACATCACCCGTGAGGAGAAGTATGGTGCCCACAACTATCATCCCCTGCCGGTCGTTCTCAGAAGAGGCGAAGGCGTGTTCGTGTGGGACGTGGAAGGAAAACGTTATTTTGATTTCTTGTCCGGATATTCGGCGTTAAGCCAAGGACATTGCCATCCTAAGATCGTAAAGGCCCTGATGGAGCAAGCGGAGAGGCTTACGCTCGTGTCTCGTGCCTTTCATGCTGATATACTTGGTGAATACATGGAATTTACTTGCAAATTCTTCGGCTATGACAAACTTCTGCCGATGAATACGGGAGCCGAGGCGGTAGAGACGGCCTTGAAGCTTTGCCGTCGGTGGGGATATCGTCGGAAAGGGGTTGCCCCGGAACGTGCGAAGATCGTGGTTTGTAGCGAGAATTTCCATGGACGTACGATTACGATTATTTCCATGAGTACGGACCCTAGCTCATACGCCGATTTCGGTCCTTATACACCCGGGTTTATAAAGATACCCTATAATAATGTGGATGCGTTGGCCGAGGCCCTGAAAGATCCTGATGCAGTAGGCTTCTTGGTGGAACCGATCCAAGGTGAGGCTGGGGTAGTGGTGCCCGACGATGGTTATCTGCGGGCTTGCTATGATCTTTGTCATCAAAAGAATGTGTTGTTTATCGCGGACGAGATACAGACGGGTATCGGCCGTACCGGTAAGTTATTGGCTTGCGATTACGAGGGGATTCGTCCGGACATCTTGATCTTGGGAAAGGCGTTGTCCGGTGGGGTCAGTCCGGTCTCGGCGGTATTGGCGGACGATGAGATCATGCTTACGATCGCTCCGGGAGAGCACGGTTCTACGTATGGTGGAAATCCGTTGGCGGCGAAAGTCGCTATCGCAGCCTTGGAGGTGGTACGTGACGAGCATTTGTCGGAGAATGCGTTTAAGATGGGTGAGCTGTTCCGTGGTGAGATGGAGCGGATTAATAATCCTATGATAAAGAAAGTACGGGGTAAGGGCTTGCTGAACGCTGTCGTGACGGAACCTAAAGATGGGAAGACGGCATGGGACATCTGTTTGGCGTTGAAGGAAAACGGTTTGATAGCCAAGCCTACCCACGATCATATCATCCGCTTCACGCCTCCTTTGGTGATTACGGAGGAGCAAATGATGGAAGCGATTGGCATTATACGAGATACGTTCGCTAAATTCTAGTGTATGAAGATAAATGTAATAGGTGTTCCCTTGAATCTGGGATGTGACCGGGCTGGCGTAGAGCGTGCCCCGAACCACCTTCGGGAACGGGGATTGATGGGGGTGATCCGGAAGAACGGGCATAAAGCCTTTGACTTGGGTAATTTGTATGTACCCCCTGTTAGCGAGGCGGATAAGTTCGTACGGGGTAACAGCATGAAATATCTGGATGCGATCGTGGAGGTAAATACGAATCTGGCGGAGTTGGTTTATGATACATTGCGTGGAGGAGCGTTCCCCTTGGTGATTGGCGGGGATCATTCGCTGGGTTTAGGTAGCGCCTCGGGCGTGGGTAAATGTTATGATGATTTCGGTATTATCTGGCTGGACGCTCATGGGGATATCAATACCAGCGAGACTTCTCCCAGTGGTAATATCCACGGGATGCCTTTGAGTGCGTTGATGGGGATGGGAAGCGAGGAACTGGTGAATATCTACGCTCCCGGGAATAAGGTGAATCCGCAGAACGTATTCTTGGTCGGGACCCGCAGTCTGGATGAGGGCGAGTGGGATTTGATCGAGCGGGAGAAGCTGAGTGTCTATACGATGGAGACGATCCATCTGAAAGGCATCGGCTTCGTAGCTGAGGATATCAAGCGGAAATTGAAGGAACGGAAGATCCGCAACGTGCATTTCAGCATAGACGTGGATAGCATAGACCCCCGTTTCGCTCCGGGCACGGGAACCCGTGTGTGTGAGGGACTGATGCCGGATGAGTTTAATAACTTCGTGGATCATATGTTGTCTACGAATCTGGTTAAGTCGATGGATTTGGTAGAGCTGAATCCGGAGCTGGACGTGAACGAGCAGACCACAAACCTTTGTCTGCAGATCATCGATTATATTACCGCCCGTCTATAAGGAATCTAAATTCCATGGTTTGTGATAAGAGTGTGAAAAGGAAGTCCCCTTGTTCCGGTTAAGACCGGATACGAGGGGACTTGAAAATACGATATGTCTATTGGTTTATTTCATTCTTCGGATATTGGCGTAATTGAAGCTATCGCTCAAGAAATCGTCCTCGCTGAATTTATAGCCTTGCGGTCCCCAGTTGCCCATAGCGAGCATGGCGATCATCTTCATCGGGTTGAAACCGCTCATATCGCCGCCGGCGGCCGCTAGAGGAACGGACTCCATCAGCTTGCGCATGGAATGTGGATAATTCTCGTTGATCACCATGTTGCGGTATAAGGACG
>ENA-OQJN01000317-OQJN01000317.1-human-gut-metagenome-genome-assembly--contig:-NODE-317-length-21993-cov-2.855712_pt1 | contig 21993 bp, 26 predicted proteins | sample MGYA00242610_ERZ504777 | MGnify/ENA primary metagenome ERZ504777 (study PRJEB26092, sample SAMD00036350) | human gut metagenome | host: Homo sapiens | study: EMG produced TPA metagenomics assembly of... | reverse complement strand
CAGTCGTAATATCTTTTTCTTCTACTCCGAATTCATCTGCCATATATTTCGCAAATGCTTCTCGTTTTTCCAGATCCAGCGTCTGTGTCTTGAAAATGACCTGATTACTGTTTGCAACGGTCTGTACCTGGATGTTTGGATCATCTGTCACCTTCTCCAGATCCGGAATCATTGTTTCATCAATCTCTTTCAACGTATATGCTTTGTCAAATGTTACATTTGTAGATGTACCACCCTTAAATTCCAGACTGTAATTGAGGGCGCCTTTTCCTGTTCCTGCATTCACTCCCATAAACACAAATCCAATCAGGATCACTGCGACCGATACCGCAAAGAAAATCTTACGTTTTCCAAGGAAATCAATCGGCGCACGCTCTTCTTTAATCCGTCCGTAAAGCTTTGTATTACGAATTCCAACTGCATAGAACGCATACACGATCATCCGGGTGATCACAAGTGCAGTAAACATGGATACGACAATACCAAGTGCCAGTGTCTGTGCAAATCCTTTGACTGTACCACTTCCTTTCTAGCCAGAGCACTGCTGCCGCGATCAGTGTTGTAATATTTCCATCTAAAATCGCAGACATCGCTTTATGAAAACCTGCATTAAGCGCAGATTTTACAGATTTTCCAGCCGTCAGTTCCTCTTTTACACGCGCAAAGATAATTACATTTGCATCGACTGCCATACCAATACCAAGGATAATACCTGCGATACCCGGCAGTGTCAGTGTAATATCAAATGCATTGAGCAGCACCAGGATCAGTCCGGTGTAGATTACCAGCGCAAGACTGGAGGCAAATCCCGGCAGCAGATATACCACGCACATAAATACAAATACAATCGCAAGCCCGATCGCACCTGCCATCAGACTGGTACTGATTGCTTCTTCACCAAGCTGTGCTCCAACTACATTAGAACGAATCTCTTCCAGTTCTACACTCAATCCACCAATACGGATCGTGGATGCCAGCTGCTCTGCTTCTTCATATGACATATTTCCTTCGATCACAGCCTGACCATCTGTGATTTCCACATCCACATTCGGAACACTGATCAATTCCCCATCATAATAGATCGCGATGGTTTCATCTGCCGCTTTTGCAGCCTTTGTTGCCTCTGCAAATTTTTGGGTACCTTCCTTTGTCATAGACAGCTCTACCACATTTTTGCTGGCTCCACTTGTCTGATCCTGATAGGCACCTAGCTTTTGCACTCTTAACGTCTGTACCATTCAAGACAACGGAACCTTCTTCTTTCAATTCCTCGATATCCTTTGCCAGAACATAGTGTCCTGAGGTATCCAGTCCATAATTCGGATTTCCGTCACTGTCCTTCTCTTTGATAAAATACAGGGATCCCGGCTGCCCCAGCTCACTTAAGATTTCATTCGCATCTGTCACACCAGGGATTTCGATACTGATCCGGTTATCCCCTTCCTGATAAACCGTTGCTTCTGTACTGTACTGTTCTACACGCTTCTGAAGCTTGTAGATTGTATCACTCATATCCTCCTTGGAAGGAGTATCCCCTTTTACCTGATAGGTAATACTGACTCCGCCTTCCAGGTCAAGTCCGAGCTTGATATTCTTTGCTGCCCCTGTCTGTCCTTTTCCGAATCCGACCACCGTTGTAAATCCAAGAAGTGCAATCAGCACCACGGTCAGAATCAGACTGATAATCCCTTTACTCTTCTTCATAATCTGCCGTCCTCTCCTGATCCGCCAGTGCCGCCTTGATCATAATCGCACATTCCACACGCCTGCGCTCCATCTCACAACTTACCTCGTATGTATCATTGATCGTATGATGGAATTTATAAGAATTCGCCATACATCCACCGCTGCAGTAAAATCTTGCAAAGCAGTTTCTGCAGCTGTCTTTGGAATACACACTGCATCCTCTGAATTCTTCCGGAATCTCCGGTTTTGTAATCCCTTCCTCTACATTTCCCAGCAGGAATTTTTCCTGACCAACGAACTGATGACACGGATACAGATCTCCCCAAGGCGTAACTGCCAGATATTCTGTTCCGGAACCACACCCTGACAGACGTTTTGCCACGCAAGGACCGCCTTCTAAATCCAGCATAAAGTGGAAGAACGTAAACCCTCTGCCTTCCCGTTCTCTGTCCACCATGATTTTTGCCAGCTTATCATACTCTGCAAAAATCTTCGGAAGATCTTCTTTTTGGATCGCATACGGATCTGTATCTTCCCCGACTACAGGCTCAATCGAAATCTGCTCAAATCCCAGATCTGCAAAATGCAGGACATCCTCTGAGAAGTCCAGATTTTCTCTTGTAAATGTTCCTCGTATATAATACTTTTCCTGATTTCTGCTCTCTGCCAGTTTTTGGAATTTCGGAACGATCAGATCATAACTTCCTTTTCCATTCCTAAACGGACGCATTCTGTCGTTGACTTCTTTTCTTCCATCCAGACTGAGCACCACATTGTCCATCTCTTTATTGACAAATTCCTGCACTTCATCATTGAGCAGAACCCCATTTGTTGTCAATGTAAAACGGAAATGCTTGTCGTTTGTTTTCTCCAGCTCTCTTCCATAGGCAACCAGATCTTTCACTACCTGCCAGTTCATCAACGGCTCTCCGCCAAAGAAATCAACCTCGAGATTTCTTCTCTTTCCTGAATTTGCCACAAGGAAATCCAGCGCTTTCTTTCCGACTTCCAAAGACATCAGCGCACGGCGTCCATGATACTCACCCTCTTCCGCAAAGCAGTATTTGCAGGCAAGATTACAATCATGTGCAATGTGCAGGCAAAGTGCCTTAACAACTGTCTTTCTTTCTTTTACCTCTCCGATATAGCTCTCATAAACATCCTGTGTAAACAACTGACCTGCCGCTGTCAGCTCTGCCACTGCCTCCAGAAGATCTCTCAAATCTTCTTCTGCATAAATATCGCCAAGCTTTTCGAGCAGATATTCTGCCGTCTTCTCTTCTTTTAACGTTTCCGGCGTATGGGCAGGGTTCATGGCCTCCAGACAGCCGATCACATCATACGCAATCTTGTCCACGACATGCACAGATCCGCTGTTCACATCCAGGACAATATGATATCCATTATTCTGGTACTGATGAATCACAACAGTTACCCCTCTTTCATTTAAATTTTATATTTTTGCATAACACACGTAAGGCAGCGACCACGGCCGCTGCCCTCATGTCTAATATTCAGTTTCTTATTTTTTGTGTTCACAAACCTGATTTCCTACTGTACAGGATGTCTTACATGCTGACTGACAAGATGTCTGACATTCTCCGCATCCACCTTTTTTCACTGTATGATTCAATGTCTGAGTATTTAATGTTTTGATATGTTTCATTTCTATTCCTCCTAATGTGTATGCATAAGCATCTAGTTTTCTTAGAATTATAACACATCCTGATCACTTTTTAAAGTATTTTTTTACTGTTCCATCTGTCTGCCCAGAAATTCTGCTGCCACAGCTGCCATTTTTTCTTCCACTTCACTGAATTTTTTGTGTTCTTCTTTGTGTAAAAACACCACTGTTCCCATCACGTCCCCGCCACTGATAATCGGACAAATAATTTCCTGAGAATATTCCTCACCCCCGGCGAATATCGGAATATAGTCCGCTTTCCTTTTTTCTGTACGGATCTGCTTTCGAGCCTGTATTGCATACTCCAGTTCTTTACTGATATAACGGTTCAGCAGCTCCTTGCTCCCATTTCCCGATGCTGCTACAATCTGATCCATATCAGTAAGACACACAATACAGTTCATGGTATGTGCAAGGCTTTCTGCGTACAGTCCGGCAACAGCACCGATTTCTCCGATCGGAGAATACTTTCTTAAAATCACACTGCCTTCTCTCTCGGTAAAAATTTCCAGTGGATCTCCTTCCCGAATACGAAGTGTCCTTCGAATTTCTTTTGGAATCACCACCCTGCCAAGGTCATCAATTCTTCGTACAATTCCTGTCGCTTTCATCTTATCTTCTCCTTTATATCTGGTTTTTATCGATAACAATCTGCTATTAGTATCGCTCATTTTTTAGAAATTATGAGTTATTTTACCAGTTTTATAAGAATTCATGAGGGATGTATTTTTTCCGAAAAGAGTAACTACAAGAGATTTTCTATCGTTCTCTCTGTACGTTTACTTCCTCACGAAATCATACCGCCGATCATTCCACCTCCTGTGCAAAGAATACACACGATCAAAAGCTGAGGAAACGGCTCCTGAATGCTGTGGTAAATACCAAAGGAAATCAATACAAGAAGCAGAAAATACAGCACACCGATTCCAAGCCCCCAGACAAATTTCCTGACCCTTGCCATTTTCCCTGCTACAAAACCACCTGCCAGTGTAGACAAAATATACACGGTCAAAATCCCTGCTGAAACATGTTTTTCCTCCAGTCCACATTTGTAAAGCAGTACTGTCAAAATCAAAAGGAGCACACCTGTTACAAGGTATGCACACAACAGGGATTTTAAAATCCAAAGTCCTTTTTTCTGCATTGAATTTTCAACATTTGCTTTCTTTTCCATATACGCTCTCCTCCCGGCTCATTTACAGCTAATACACTGTATGAGTCCGAAAAGCGTTTTATGTCCATCGTTCCATTGGTATCAGCTTTTTTTCTGTATCCAGCAGGCAACACATTGTTGTCTGTCACACTCACAATGTTCCCCTATCATTGTCTCTTTTCCCAACTCATGTAGCGGTGTGTCAATGATATGCATCAACTGACTAACAATATCATTCTCTAAAAATTTTATCATCTGCAATAGTTTGCCAATCTACCAGAAGATATTTAAAAAGGAAAACCCCTCATTTACAATCCTTTTCCCGCTTGAAAATAAAATTTGTAAATGAAGGGTTTTCTATTTTTATTCGCTCATCTGCTTATACTGCTGTGCGATATTTTTCACATGGTCTCCCATTCTTTCAAAATCTGTCAGCATCTCTGTAAAAATGATTCCGCTCTGAGGTTTACATTTTCCTTTTTTCATACGCTGCATCTGTTTCTTAAAGTACTTATCTCTCAGATCATCGATCTTCTGCTCTGCCGCACTGGCTTCAAAAAGAACCTGCGTCATATCGCTGCCCTCTTCATTTTTCACGATATCAAGCGCTGTCAGACACTGTTTTTTTCATCTCTTCGATTTCTTCCAATGCTACATCAGAAAATGACAGATTCCACTCTTTGAGATCTTTTGCATATCCCGCCAGATTCATGGCATGATCCCCGATACGCTCCAAGTTGCCGATCACGGCATAATATCCATTAATGATCTTGGAATCCTCTGTCGATTTCTCATTGGAGATCAGAGATACGATATACTCTGAAATCTCACGGTTTAAATAATCGATATAGGTCTCTCTTTCTGAAATCTTCTCCATATCTTTTTCATTATACTGAATCAGAACATCATATGCTTTTGCAATATTCTTCGATACCATATCGCGCATTCTCTCGATTTCATCCCGAACCTGTGAAAGTGCTACCGCACTGGAGCCGATCGCATAGTTGGATTCAAACCGTGTGATGTACTTGAGTCTGTAATCTCCATCGTCTTCTTTCTTGCTGTCCGGCAGGATCTGGGTTGCGATTCTTGCCATGACATTGCCAAATGGAAGCAGGATCAATGTTGTTACAATATTAAATGTTGTATGCACATTGGCAATCTGTGCCACCGGATTTCCAGGTGTGAGTGCTTCCATCCAGGAGACAAACGGAGTTGTCATACAGATGACCGTAAACAGGATCGATCCGAAAATATTGAACATCAGATGGATCACGGTTGTACGCTTTGCATTGACTTTCATTCCAATCGATGCTAAAACTGCAGTAATACAGGTACCGATGTTCTGTCCAAACAAAATGTATACTGCGCTGGAAAGCGGAACCATTCCAGTTGCTGCAAGCGCCTGCAGGATTCCGACAGATGCAGATGATGACTGAATGATCGCCGTAAAAATCGCACCGATCAGAATACCTACCAGCGGATTCTCAACTGTTGTCATAAAGTTGATAAATGTCTGTGAATCCTGAAGCGGAACCATGGCATCTCCCATCATTGCCATTCCCATAAATAAAATTCCAAGTCCGGAAAAAATCCCGCTGATATGATGTACCTTTTCATTTTTAATGAACATCATCGCAGCTACACCGCCAATTGCAAAAATCGGAGTGATTGCCGAGATATCCAGTGCGATCAACTGACCTGTGATCGTTGTACCGATATTTGCACCCATGATTACCCAGACTGCCTGACTTAATGTCATCAGACCGGAATTTACAAATCCAACCAGCATAACTGTGGTTGCGGAAGAAGACTGAATCACGGCTGTGATCACAGCTCCAACCAGAACTCCTTTAATACGGTTGGAAGTCAGCTTCTCCAAAATCGACTTCATTCTGTTTCCGGCAGCAGCTTCCAAACCGTTGCTCATCATATGCATTCCGTACAGAAACAGTGCAAGTCCCCCCAGCAAGGAAAGTATATCTGTTATCCCCATTGTATCTTTCTCCTTTTTTCTTCTCTTTTTGTATTTTATTTTTTCGCTCGAAACGAGACTGCCGCAAATGGTATCACAGCAGTCTCGTTTTCTGGCAAATTTTACAATTTTGATTCTAGCACACCGCATTTTTCCAGGTCAACATTCTTTTACACTTTTTTAACAAGTTCTTAGCATAACCTTAACATAAGCCTTCACAGTTCAGTCTTTCCATCAAGTATTGAAAAGCCTCCCTGATTCTGTTAAAATCAAAGAAGATTCCGAAAACAACGGAATTTCAAGAAATTTTAAGGAGTGAATACGATGAGTAAGATTGATGAAGTAAGAAGCGCCATGATGGCTGCTATGAAAGCAAAAGATAAAGAAAGAAAGGATGCGCTTTCCGCACTGCTCACTGCATTGAAGAACAAGGCGATCGACAAACGCGCAGACCTGACTGAAGAAGAGGAAACACAGGTAATCTTAAAAGAGATTAAACAGCTCAAAGAAACCATTGAGATGACACCTGCAGACCGCACGGATATCCTCGCGGAATGCAACAGCCGTCTCGCAGTCCTCGAAGAATACGCTCCAAAGATGATGGATGAAGCGGAAATCAAAGCAGTGGTTTCAGAAGTACTTACCTCTCTCGGTCTGGATGCGCCGACCGCAAAAGAAAAAGGCAAGATCATGAAAGAACTGATGCCGAAAGTCAAAGGAAAAGCCGACGGAAAGTTAGTCAGTGAAGTCGTTGCTTCCTTCCTGTCCTGATTCACTATGAAAGTTCTGATTTTATCCTGCAATACCGGAGAAGGACACAATTATGCCGGCAGGGCACTCAAAGAGTGTATCGAATCGCATCATGATACCGCAGATATGCTGGATATTATGATGCTTGCCAGTCCCAGAGTATCAAAACTGGTGGGGGACAGCTATGTCAATATTGTCCGGCATGCTCCCCGCCTTTTTCAGTGTTTATACAAACTGGGCGGACTTGTCAGTTCCGCCAGACATCATTCTCCGGTTTATTATGCCAATGCTCTTCTCGCCAAAAAGCTAACGCGCTATCTGGATACACACCATTACGATGTAATCGTAACGCCCCATCTTTTTCCCGCCCAGACACTGACTTATATAAAGAAAAAGAACCTATTGTCCCAGAAAGTCGTGGCTGTAGAAACAGATTATACCTGTATTCCATTTTGGGAAGAGACAGACTGCGATTACTACATCATCCCTCACTATGAACTGATCGACGAATTTACAGCAAAAGGAATTCCCAGAGAACGTCTGAAACCATACGGGATTCCGGTTCGTCCGGCATTTTCTGACCAATCTGACAGACAAAAAGCGCGCGTACGCTGTGGGATTCCAACGCATGCCCAGGTTTATCTGATCATGAGCGGCAGTATGGGATTTGGAAAGATTCAGCTCTTTGTTGCCGAACTGCTCCGTACCCGAAAGCCCGGAGAATATGTTGTTGTAATCTGCGGAAACAACCGTCGCCTGCAAAAAATCCTCCTTGCGGAATTTGGAAAACAAGAAGGTGTTCAGATTCTGGGATACACTGAAAAAATTGCAGATTTTATGGCTGCTGCCGATGTGCTTTTCACCAAACCCGGCGGTCTGACTACCACCGAAGCAGCTGTCAAAGGGATTCCGATCGTACACACACGCCCAATTCCCGGCTGTGAGACAAAAAATCTGGCTTTTTATACAGAACGGGGATTGTCCCTGACTTCCCAAAAACTGCACGGACAGATTCTTGCCGGCCGAAAACTGATGTCAAACGATGAACTGCGGCATTCCATGTGTACAGCGCAGCACACTGTCATCCCACCAAATGCTGCTGAGAAGACTTACCAGCTTCTCTGCCAGCTTTCTTCTGCGTATGCCGTCTCAGATGATACTGACAAAAAAGGAGACTTTATGAATGAGTTATTCTTTATTTTAGTCGGATATCTTTCGGGAAGTATTTTATATGCCTATCTGCTTCCCAAATATATTTGCCATATCGATATCATGAAAGACAGTGACGATCACAATCCCGGTACATTCAATGCTTTTGCACTGGCAGGTACACAGGTTGGTATTCTTGTGATTGCATTGGAGCTTTTGAAAGGATTTCTTCCGATCTGGCTGGCTTCACATATTCTGGATACAAGAAGATGGATGTTTGCATTTGTTCTCTGTGCACCTGTTGCAGGGCATGCGTTTCCCCTGTTTTATCCGAAACGTGGCGGAAAAGCCATCGCAGTTTCTTTTGGAGTATTATTGGGACTGCTGCCGCGATACCGCCCGGTGCTACTTCTCATCTTCTTTTATCTGTTATTTTCTTTTTTGATCGTTGTAAAGCCGCATCTTTACAGAAGCATTCTTACGTTTACACTGTTTTCTCTGACCGGATTGTTTTATTTCCATGATGCGGTGATCAGCATGGGCACATTTTTCATTTCCTGCGTGGTCATCATCCGACATCTGGTACATCATCAGAAAGAGCCTTTCAGCATTCGCTTTTTACAGCGGAGCTGAAAGGCTCTCTTTTATTTTTTGATCATAGAAATCGCTTTTGATCGTTCCAGTGTTTTTGCAAGCACATAAAAAGATTACGGAATCAATCGGAACGGAAACTACCTGTTTTATAAATCTCGCCGGAAGGATTGCCAGAAATCCTTTTCCATACAGGATCGTCAGCCACCAGGTACCGAGCAGAAGATTTACAAGTAAAGCAACCGTAATTTTGGCTGCCACGACTCTTCCCAATTGAATCGGACGATGATAGAAAAAATTCCGTAAATAACAGGTCCCAGCATCGCATTCAGTGTATACCCAAAGAAATACGGTCCCGTCGGCTTGATCAGAAACTTCAGGATATCCCCGATTCCTCCCATGATCCCGCCAACCACCGGACCGAACAGCATCGATGCCAGCTCATTAGGAATACCGGAAAAACCAATCCGGATAAACTCCGTAAGCTGAACAGAGAAAAAGCCTAATATCACACCGATCGCGATCAACATGGCAGCCACTGCCATAACTTTTGTTTTCCTCAACTCATGCCAGGAGTCTACAAACTGCTGTTTTAATTGTTTCATAAAAAATACCTCCTTTGCAGTAATCCTCAAGCTACTCACAGAAGATATCCTTATATCAAACTGGTATATCTGTCTATGTGCAGCAGCGGGATGCGAAATATGTACCGCAAGCATTCACTTTTCGTCCTGCTGGCAACTCCCCGTCCAACCGGCACTTAACGCACATACTTCTACTCTGCTTTTGTTTTCATTTTTCGTGGTGATTATAGCACAATTTTCAAAGACGGACAACTATTTTTTCTCCTGCGGCTCTTCCGGTCTCACGATCGGAATCTGAAGATTGACTCCGTACGGATTGATCACAACCCCTTTTGCCTCGTTTACCAACATCTTCGGAACATTTTTTGCTTCAATAGCCATTGTCTTAAACTGATCCTCTTTATTGAATTTTCGAAACTCCAGGATATCTGTGAAAATCGGCTGATATGCATCTCCGTTCTTCTGTTTGAGCATCGGCATTCCGTTTTCTTTGTGAACGGCTACGATAAATCTGCCTCTTCCATAGTTGACCAGTATCTCTTCCTGCAGACCTTTCAGCTCTTCTGTCAGTTCCGGCTTTTCCTGTCTGCGCATCTCCTGCATAAAATACAGAGCGGTCAGATGAAGCTGCGGATTCTCTACCCATACTTTTCCATCCGGAAGGTCCTCGGTATTTGGTCGTATCACCAGTTCTCCCAACTGAAGTCTTGCTTCACTTTCCATATTTTTATTGATCAAAAGCCCGTTGACGCCCATCGGATACAGGCTTGAGAAAAATCCAAGCAGCTGTTTCTTTTCAATCTTTGCGATCTGGATCGGAATCCGCTGTTCAATCAGCTTCTTTCCCTCTCTCTGTGCATCCTCCTCTGTATAATATAACAGCACTTCATCATCAAATGTTTCTTCATCACACAGGACATACGGCATCTTTGTACACAGAGACATAAAGACATACATCTCCTCTGCATTTCGCAGACTGCTCAAAAGCTGCTCTTTTTCCGGTAACTGTCCGTTTTTATTTTCCTCTTTCATGAAACTGATTCCTTTCTTCTGTTGATATTCCCTATCTTTTAATTATACCAAAATTTTACTCTGATACCAACAAGATTCTGGATTATTTTCCACTTTTCGAACTCTGGATCTCAAAGACAATCCGTGTCAGATACTCCTCTTCTTCAGACATGGTGAGGCTGTCAAACAGAATGTCTTCATAGCAATGTGCGCCCAACTGGATTTTATTCTCTTTCCCATATTCTAAAATTTTCTTATAGGTATCCTCCAGCGTCTGCCATTTTCCTTTATGATAGGCGATCAGATACATTCCCGCGGGTCTGACACTGTAGTTGACTTTTTGCGGTTTCTCATCCAAAAGCTCATAAAAAACAGAATACTGATCAAAAATACCGCTTTGAATCTCCTTCGTATTTTGTCGGTATCCAATGGAATATGCGCTTTTGATCCCATTCCTCGCACAATACTCAAATAATTCTCCGATTTTTTCTGCCCATACCCGTTCATTTGTATCCGTTGCACAGGACTGGATCATATATCTGTCCGGTTCTTCCTCGATTCTGATTGCTTCCGTATCTGTCTGCATTGTCTTCTCAATAATCTCACTCTTCTTTACAATCCACTCTTCCATCTTTTTCAGCTGCTGCATCTGTTTCCTGATTATGCTCTGTTCTTTTCGAAACAACTTCAGCAGTCTCTTTGGACTTCTCTGATTCATATATCCTTTGATCTCCTCTAAAGACACATCCAGTTCTCTCAATGTCTGGATCACATCGAACACATCCAGCTGATCAAAAGAATAAAAGCGATAGCCATTCTCCAGCTTGATCTCCGGAGAAAACAATCCAATCTTATCGTAATAGAACAGCGTATGCTTTGTCACTCCAACCAGCTTTGCAAATTCTCCGGTTTTAATATATCTTTCCTGATTCATTGGTATTCCCCTCTTGACTATAGACTTACTCTATAGTTTATGATAACAGGGATTGTAAGAAAAAACAACTGACAGGAGCTTTTACCATGACAAATTGTTATCACTACCTCAAATAAACATACGAAAAATACCGCCGCATCTCCTGCATTTTCAGGTTGATGTGGCGGTATTTTTTCTTTTACGCTAAAAGATCATCTTTGTCAATCCGATTCAATAAAAGTGAACACAGAACTCCAAGTCCCAGGCAGATCACATTTACGATTGCCGCACTTAAAGATACTGTAAAACTTCCAAATGGTATGATCATAACCGTTGCCGCTACTACAATTCCGACAATGGCATGGAACACATAGGAATAAAATTTTTCCAGAAGAGCATCTATCATCTTCGCGAAACATATTACCGTAACAACTGCACCGATTCCACTTGGGATCATAATGCTCAGATTCAGATGTCCCAGCCCGTCAACAAACGGAGTATACAATCCCAGAGGCATCAGAAGGGTAGAAAAACTCATTCCCGGAACAATCACGCTCAATGCCAGACACACGCCGCAAAAAACGTACCATCCTACATTCGGCACAAGGCTGACTGACAGCAGGTTCAATGTTGTCAGTATGGCAAAGATCACCACTGCTGCTGCCACCATAGAGATCCATGATCCGTTGGTCCGTCCTTCTTTTCCCGCCTCACGCATCAGAGACGGCAGCATACCTGCGATCAATCCGACAAAAAGACACACGGATGGATCCGGATACTTTTCCAGGAAAAACGACAATATATTGGCAACTCCAAGGAAACCGACTGCGCCGCCCAAAATAACCGGAAGTAATTTACGGATATGGGTAAAAAAGTAACTTTCGCGGATTGGACAATAACTCCATTACAGGTCTGTAAATTCCGAAAATGACGCACAGGACACCACCTGAAATTCCCGGAAGGACAGCTCCAAGGCCTATGAGCATCCCCTGAAGCATTCGAACTAGAAATGTGCACAAAGGCAAACTTCCCTCTTTGTGTTCTTTCATCATAATATCTTTCTCCTGTCTCTATCTCTTTTTTAGCTGTTTTTCATTGCAACGCTTCCTACGATATCTGCCACATGCTCACATGCATCTGCGCATTTTTCAAGATAAGTATAAATCTCTCTCCATGCAATGATATTTCTCACATCCTGTTCTTCCACGTGAAGTTTTCTCATACTGGAAATAAACAGTTCATCTTCTTTTCTTCTAATGTATTCATCCGGATAATGCTTGGCTTCAGTTCTTTGGAATGTTTGAAATTCTTAAACTCCTTCAAAAGAGTCTGAAGTTCTTCACAGCATTCGATCACTACATCCAGCATAAGAAATACTTCCTGACACATTTCCTGTACATTGTTGATGTAAACACGGATCAGAACTTCTTCTATTTTATCCGTCACATCATCAATATGATGGCTGAGAGCAATAATATCCTCTCTTTCAATTGGAGTGATAAATGCTTTTGCCAGCTTATCTGTAATCTCGTGTCTCTGTGTATCTGCCTGACGCTCGATCTCATGAATCTCTTCCATCTTCTTTGAAATCTCTTCCGGCTGAAACTCTGTCAGTATCTCCTTTAATAAATATGCTGCTTTACATGAGTATTCTGCACATTTCATAAAGTTATCGAAATAATAATCATCCTGTTTTTTGACATTGGTATTCCTCCTGTTATCCAAATATGTACATAAATATTTTTGCCATACAAAAACTAATCAGTCCGCAGCCCGGAAACGTAAAAATCCAGGTCAGCATCATATCTTTTACAACTCCAAAATTGATCGCAGAAACCCTTTTTACTGCGCCGACTCCCATGATCGCACTTGTCTTTGTGTGTGTCGTAGAAACCGGAACTCCCATCAGACTGGAGTACAGAAGACAGATTGCCCCCGGCAAGATCCGCGGAAAATCCCTGGTAACGCTCCAGCTTTACCATGTTCATGCCCACTGATTTAATAATTTTTTCTCCTCCGATACTGGTTCCAACAGCCATAACAATACTGCACAGAAGCATCAGCCACACCGGAATTTCCATCCCGCTTACGGAATTGTGTCCTCCTGCAAATGCGATTCCCAAAAACAAAACACCTATGAATTTCTGACCGTCCTGTGCTCCATGCATAAAACTCATGGCTGCCGCACCTGCAATCTGCGCACCTCCAAAAAAGCGATTCGTCTTGCGGCGGTCCATGGAACGGCAAAAGACGGTAATCAGTTTACATACCACCCATCCTGTTGCAAATCCAAGGATCAGGCTCAGTACAAGACCATACAGAACTTTGACCCATTCATCAAAGTTGATTCCGCCCACGCCCTGCTGAATTGCGATCGCGGCTCCGGAAAGCCCTGCAATCAGACTGTGACTTTCGCTGGTCGGAATTCCGAAAAATGAGGCTGCTGTACTGTATATCACAATGGACAACAACGCTGCACACAATGCGATCAGCGCCTCATCGGTATGGTTCCCAAAATCCACCATATTGCTGATCGTAGATGCAACGGAGCTGTTGATCTGCGTCATTACAAAAACGCCGAGAAAATTAAACACTGCACTCATCATGATTGCGGCACGCACCGGCATACACCTGGTCGCCACACAGGTGGCGATCGCATTCGGTGCGTCGGTCCAGCCATTTACAAAGATTACCCCCAGAGTGAGTAGGACTGTGATAAACAGCATCGGGTTACTTATAATATCCTGCCAGAAATTTACAAATGTCAATTCCATACTCTTTTCCTCCGGCCCTTAAACTTCATTCACGAACACATCAATGTTATCTACTTTTCCGATCACCACAATGATGTCTCCCTGACGCAGACGATATTCCGGCATCACTTCAATATTCGTCTCATCTCCGTTTTCAATTGCAATAATATTCAACCGGTACTTCTGACGGATCTCCGTCTCTTCTATGCTCTTCCCGATCAAATGGTTCGGGACCTCTATCTGACGGATCTCTACCTGGTTACATAAAGAAACATACTCCAGGAAGTTATTGGACAACAGTTTCTTCCCAAGTCTCAGAGCCATATCCCTCTCCGGATATACAACCTCTGCTCCGAGCTTGCTCAGCACCGCTCCCTGTTCCAGACTCAGCGCTTTTGCAATCACACGCGGCACTCCCATCTCTATCACACTCATGGTGGTCAATACACTGACGTCCACTTTTTCTCCGATACAAATAATCACAACATCACAATTCTGTATTCCAATTTCTTTTAATGTATCAGAGCTGAGATTGTCTGCCACAAATGCACAGTCTGTATACTGCCGCATCTCTTTACCTTTTTTTCATCCTTATCAACTGCGATGACCTCATGCCCTGACTGTGCCAGCATCATTGCCAGCGCTTCTCCAAAACGCCCCAGCCCGATGACTCCATATGCTGTTTCTACTTTCTTTTTCATTTTTTTGAATTCTCCCTTTTTATTATCCTATTGAAACTTCTTCTTCTGAATACCTTGCTCTTGGTTCTGTACGGTTCACCCACATGGAAATTAAAGTAAATGCTCCGACTCTTCCTGTAAACATGACAAGAATGATCACCGCCTTTCCTGCCACACTGAGCGCCGGTGTGATACCGGTAGAAAGACCTACCGTTCCAAACGCAGAAACTACTTCAAACAACAGCTGCATAAAACTATATTCCGGTTCGAGTACACACATAAAGAACGTTGCAACACATACCACTGTTCCCGAAAGTATCGTAATCATAAATGCCTTTGAAATATTCTGCTCTGATATATTTCTATGGAACGCATGCACTGTTCCTTTCGTACATGTTCCTCTTATTTTCTGGAACATGATAAAAAATGTACTCGTCTTGATACCTCCACCGGTAGATCCCGGAGAGGCACCAATAAACATCAGGATACACAGTACAAACAGGCCGGCATCCGTAAACTGCCCAATCGGATAGGTGGAAAATCCGGCGGTTCTCGCCGAAACGCTCTGGAAGAACGCCCCAGCCATGTTACATTCTCTGTCAGTTTAAGTGTCAGTGTTCCGACAACAAGCAAAACCAAACTGGTAACGATCACCACCTTGGAGTGCAGAGTAAGCTTCTTGAAACACTTTTGTTTCCTATATCCAGAATAACAAGAAATCCCAATCCGCCAAAAATGATCAGTGTACATGTGGTCAGATTCAAAAGGACATCATCCTGATAAGGCGTCAGGTTTCTAAGTCCTCCCAAAATGTCAAACCCCGAGTTATTAAAGGCTGCAATAGAATGGAAAATACTAATTCCGATCGCATGCACGGTACTGTAATCCCGGCTGAAAACCAGAAAGCTTAAGAGCGCACCTCCCGCTTCAAAGCACAAGGTCATTAATAATACAGATTTTACTAATTTTACAATTCCCTTATAGCTTTCAATATTCAGCGCCTCTTTTACCATCATTCTGCTTTTAATTCCAACTCGTTTTCTTGCCACAAGCATCAGGCCCACGCCCAGAGAAGTCACTCCCAGTCCGCCGACCTGTATCAAAGCTGCAACAACGCCCTGACCAAAGGCAGTAAAATGATCCGCCGTATCAATCGCGATCAGCCCTGTCACGCACACTGCACTTGTAGAGGTAAACAGTGCATCGATCAGAGTGACCTCTGCACCATCCTTTACCGATATGGGAAGAAGCAGCACAAGCATCCCTAACAGAATCACTGCCGCAAATCCTGCCACGATCATTCTGCCGGGCGGCTGATTTCTCAAAAACTATATTTATTTTCTTCATTTCTTTTTTGCCCTGTCTTTCTTTTCTGAATTTTTTCTCTATGCTCTTCCCACCATACCCACAGAGGACCGGCAATGCAAATGGACGAGTAGCATCCTGAAATGAGGCCGGCTAAAAGAGGCAGTGAGAAGTTTGTGATAGATTCCATTCTGTAAACTACTGAGACAACAAAAATGATAAATGCACATAACACAACCGTAAACGCTGTATTGATCGAACGCTGCAAAGTTTCTGTCGTACCGATATCCACCAGTTCTGCCAGTGTACTTTTCTTTTTCATGTTGCTTCTGTGCTCACGGATCCTGTCATACAGAACAATCGTGTCGTTGATCGAATATCCGATGATCGTCAGCGTCACCGCTACAAACGCATCATTGACAGGAATTCTGAAGATTCCGAAAATAAAGAGCACGATCAGAATATCATGAACAAGCGCTATCACAGCTGTGACTCCGGATGCAAGACCTCCCAATGCCGCAAAGCGAAGCCGGATATATACCACAATGAAGAGGAATGAGAGAACAATCGCAATTGCCGAATTCTTCAATGCCTTTGCTCCGATATATGGTTCTACCGCTGATGTTTCCGAGGTCTCAAACTGATTCTTATTTTCCTGATTGATGGTATTTAGAATCTCTTTCTGCTGTTCGGGCGTCAACCCTTTTTTGCCTGAAAGTGTAATGACCAGACTCTTTTCTCCTGTGGCAGAGTTTTCAGAAGTCTGTACACTGACACTGCGATCCACAATATCTTCTACCTCTTTTTGAATCTGTCCTGTATCCGCCTTTCCGGTATATGTATATCTTAAGATTACTCCACCCGTAAACTGCGTATCCAGTTTCATTCCATTTACGCAACTCCATATCGTTCCTGTAAGGAGCAGTGCAACACTTGTCAGGAAGAAATATTTTTTTGCCTCTGCAAATTTCAAAATCTTCTTATCTTTTTTCTTTCTAAACCACTTTTTCCTGATTGACAGCTTATATCTGATCACTGAATTCAGCATATATCTGGACATCCAGACTCCTGCAAGCAGATTGATGATAACACCTGTCAACAGGGTATATCCAAAACTTAGCATTGTACCTGATCCGAAGATCATCAAAATCCCCGCTACTGCCGCAGTGGTGACATTTCCATCTAAAAACAGATGAGAATGCACGCTTATATCCATTCTTAACTGCATTTCTGACGGAATTTCCTTTTTTCAATTCTTCACTGATTCTCTCACTGATAATAATATTCGCATCTACCGCCATACCGGCTGATAAGATCAAACCTGCAATTCCCGGCAGCGTGATCGTGTACTGCGGAACTGAAATAACAAGAATCTGAAGTGCAATCTGAAACGTCAGTGTCAGACAGCTGATCACTCCCGGCAGCCGGTACCATATGATCATAAATAAACAGATCAGCGCCATTGCGATTTCCGCTGCCAGTGCCATTGCATTCAACGCTTTTCCGCCAAGTGTCGGGCTGATCGTACTGTAGTTGGTCGTCTTCATGGAAAACGGAAGAGAGCCTGAATTAATCTTATCAGAAAGGCTCTGTGCCTCTTCTTTGGAAGACATTCCGGTAATCTCTGCTTTTCCTCCTGTTATCTTGGCATTGACTGTAGGATTGGAGATCAGGTCATCATCCATATAAATTCCCATTTGCTGTCCTACAAGCTTCTCTGTTGCATCTGCAAATTTCTTCGCACCTTCGCTGCTAAATTCCAGTTCTACGACATAGTTTTTCTGCTGGTCTACTGCAACCTGACTTCTGGAAACATCCGAACCTTTTGATGTAAACTGTATTATCCGGTCCGCGAAATGTCAGCTCGGCCATCTCACCCAGTTCCTGGATCGCTGTTTCCGGATCAAAATTCTTTTCATCAGATTTCCATGGGAATCTGACAATCACATCTCCTGCTTTCTCATCCACCGTTACTTCACGATCTAATATATTCTGTGAATCCAGACGAGTTTCGATGACCTCTCTTGCCATCTCCAACTGTTCTGCTGTCAGCTTTTTCTTCAAACCTGACGGTTCAAAAACCGCCTCTACGCCTCCGCGGATATCAATCCCAAAACGCATGTCGCGAATTCCTTTAATATCCTCTCCGCATCCAAAAACTGCAATGCACACAAAAAAGACGATTACTGCAAGAGCAATCCATATATGTAATTTTTTATTTTTCATTTTTCCCGCTTTCTTTCAATATTTCATATTTTTAGATTCCGAAAGCAAGATCTCGTTTTTTTCCATCCTTCTCCAATAGGATATCGTATTCACACAGAAATCGCGTGAAAGGAAGTGTATAGAATTGAATGCACGAAAAAAAGACTCTCTTTAAGCATACCACAAAAGAGAATATCAGAAATAAAAGCAGTTCCATCGGCAATCTCTGCGTGCTCTTACGCTGTTCCGCACTCTGCGCAGAAATTGCTTCTCTTGGATTCTCCAAACGCAGATAATTATCATGAAGAACTTTCTTTTCTATGCCATCGGTATACTGTGCCGTCATCTGTATACTTGAGCTTTGTTCTTTCACAAATCTATCTGTATTTTCAAACTGAAAATCAGAAGGAAGCAAAATGCTGACAACCATGATCAAAACAGCTGCTAAAACAGATCTTACTCTATGATTCATTTTTCTTCCTCCTGATTCCTAAAAGTATATTGAGAGTAACACTAAATTCTTCATATGTCAATATATGATTTGCTTTTCAGATTTTACTCTGTCAAAGGCTCTGCCGACTTTAATCTGTTATCGTGATTTTCTCGATGACCGGTTGATTTTCAGCCTTGACTGTTCCATTATCATCTTCTACGGGAACATCCTTGCAAATCTGATCCACGATCTCCATGCCGCTTGTCACATGCCCAAACGCTGCATAATTCCCATCCAAATAGTCACTGTCCTCCTGAACAATAAAAAACTGTGAACTTGCGCTGTCCGGATCCTGCGCTCTGGCCATAGAAATCGTTCCTCTTGTATGAGAGATTTCATTCTCTACTCCATTGCTGGAAAATTCTCCTTTGATCGTCTGATCCGCTCCTCCTGTTCCGTCGCCATTCGGATCACCTCCCTGAATCATAAACCCGTCCATGATCCTGTGAAATGTAAGATTGTCATAGAATCCGTCTTTTGCAAGATTCACAAAATTGGTTACAGTGATCGGTGCTGTATCCGCATCTAATTCCACTGTAATCGTTCCATAATCTTTGACCTGGATTTCTGCGTGGTGTGTTCCGCTTAAAAGTTCTTCAGAAGCTTCTGTTTTCTTCTGTTCTGATTTCTTTGGAGTCTCTTCCTGTTTCTGGCATCCCGTTACGACAAATAAAGCCAGAATGATTGCCGCCGCAATTCCTATTTTTCTTTTCATCCTTCCATAATCCTTTCAGACAAAAGAGGTTCCGCCCGGCATATACCGAACAGAACCCCCTTTTATATTACATATTTTATTCTCAACAGTGTGATAAAGAATTATGCATTCTTTTCTGCGATAGCAGCCTGTGCAGCAGCAAGGCGAGCGATCGGCACACGGAATGGTGAGCAGGATACATAATCAAGACCAAGTTTGTTGCAGAATTCAACAGAGCTTGGATCTCCACCGTGCTCTCCACAGATTCCTACGTGCAGGTTTGGATTTACCGGTTTTCCTAATGCGATTGCCATATCCATGAGTTTACCAACACCTGTCTGATCCAGTTTTGCAAATGGATCGTTCTCGAAGATCTTAGCATCATAGTAAGCATTTAAGAACTTTCCAGCATCATCACGGGAGAATCCGTAAGTCATCTGGGTTAAGTCATTGGTACCGAAGCAGAAGAATTCAGCATCCTTAGCGATCTCATCAGCAGTTAAAGCTGCTCTTGGGATCTCGATCATAGTACCAACTTCATATTTCAGATCAACACCAGCTGCTGCGATCTCAGCATCAGCGGTCTCAACAACAATCTTCTTAACATACTTTAATTCCTTTGTATCGCAGATCAGAGGGATCATGATCTCTGGGCAAACATTCCAGTCTGCATGAGCCTTCTTAACATTGATAGCTGCACGGATAACAGCTCTTGTCTGCATCTTGGCGATTTCAGGATAGGTAACAGCCAGACGGCAGCCACGGTGTCCCATCATTGGGTTGAATTCGTGAAGCGCATCACAGATAGCCTTGATCTGTTCAACAGTCTTTGCCCTGTGCGTCAGCCAGCTTCTTAATATCCTCTTCCTCAGTAGGAACGAACTCATGCAGAGGCGGATCCAGGAAACGGATGGTAACTGGGTTGCCTTCCAGAGCTTCGTACAGCTTCTCGAAATCTCCCTGCTGTTCAGGTAAGATCTTCTCCAGAGCTGCTTCTCTTTCTTCTACTGTTTCAGAGCAGATCATCTCACGAAATGCATCAATTCTGTTGCCCTCAAAGAACATATGCTCTGTACGGCAAAGACCAATACCTTCTGCGCCAAGCTCTCTTGCCTTTGCAGCATCTCTAGGAGTATCTGCATTGGTACGAACCTGTAATCTTCTATATTTGTCAGCCCATGCCATGATTCTTCCGAATTCACCAGCAATAGTAGCATCTACAGTTGGGATAATGCCATCGTAGATCTTACCGGTAGAACCATCAATAGACATCCAGTCACCTTCATGGTATTCTTTTCCAGCCAGAACGAACTTCTTGTTCGCTTCATCCATAATGATCTCGGAACAGCCGGATACACAGCAGGTACCCATACCACGTGCAACTACAGCTGCATGGCTGGTCATACCACCACGGACAGTCAGGATACCCTGAGCAGCCTTCATACCTTCAATATCTTCAGGAGAAGTTTCCAGACGGACCAGAACTACCTTCTCACCTTTAGCCTTCCAAGTCTTTGCATCTTCTGCTGTGAACACGATCTTACCGCAGGCAGCACCTGGTGAAGCAGCCAGTGCCTTAGCTACAGGCTCTGCTTTCTTCAGTGCAGCAGCATCAAACTGAGGATGAAGCAGTGTATCCAGGTTACGTGGATCGATCATCTTAACTGCTTTCTTCTCATCGATCATGCCTTCATCAACTAAATCACATGCGATCTTTAATGCAGCCTTTGCAGTTCTCTTACCATTACGTGTCTGTAACATGTACAGCTTTTTGTCCTCAATGGTGAACTCCATGTCCTGCATATCTCTGTAGTGATCTTCCAGAGTATGGCAGATACCTACGAACTGCTCATAAACTTCTGGCATAACTTCCTTTAACTGGTCGATCTTCTGAGGTGTACGCACACCAGCTACTACGTCTTCGCCCTGTGCATTCATCAGGAACTCGCCCATTAAATGTTTCTCACCAGTTGCTGGGTCACGAGTAAATGCAACACCAGTACCGGAGGTCTCACCCATGTTACCAAATGCCATCATCTGTACATTTACTGCAGTACCCCAGGAATATGGGATATCGTTGTCACGACGGTAAACATTTGCTCTTGGGTTATCCCATGAACGGAATACAGCCTTGATCGCTTCCATTAACTGCTCCTTAGGATCAGTTGGGAAATCTTTTCCGATCTTTTCTTTATATTCAGCCTTGAACTGCTCAGCCAGATCATGAAGATCTTCTGCAGTCAACTCAACGTCCTGCTTAACGCCTTTTTCAGCTTTCATCTTATCGATGAGTTCTTCAAAGTATTTCTTTCCGACTTCCATAACAACATCGGAGAACATCTGGATAAATCTTCTGTAGCAGTCCCA
>ENA-OQJN01000315-OQJN01000315.1-human-gut-metagenome-genome-assembly--contig:-NODE-315-length-22016-cov-4.170268_pt1 | contig 22016 bp, 19 predicted proteins | sample MGYA00242610_ERZ504777 | MGnify/ENA primary metagenome ERZ504777 (study PRJEB26092, sample SAMD00036350) | human gut metagenome | host: Homo sapiens | study: EMG produced TPA metagenomics assembly of... | reverse complement strand
CCGAGAATTATCATAAGTTCTCTTGCGTCTTTACCTCTTGCATAGCGGCAAAAAGCTGGTTCATGGTTGCGGCGTGGTCTTTACGGGTTCTGTCGGGACCGATACCCTTGTCTTTAAGTCTTGAAAGTGACGGAAGAACATCAATCGGCGGAGTAATTCCCTTTCTGTAAAGCTCACGGGATAGGATAATCTGACCTTCTGTGATGTAGCCTGTAAGGTCAGGAATCGGGTGAGTCTTGTCATCTTCGGGCATTGTAAGAATCGGAATAAGAGTGATTGAACCCTCTTTGCCTTTAAGTCTGCCGGCTCTTTCATACAATGTTGCAAGGTCTGTGTACATATAACCCGGATAGCCTCGTCTGCCTGGAACTTCTTTTCTTGCGGCAGAAACCTCACGGAGTGCATCGGCATAGTTTGTGATGTCGGTCATAATAACGAGAACGTGCATTCCTCTGTCAAATGCAAGATATTCAGCCGCCGTGAGTGCCATTTTAGGAGTTGCAATACGCTCAATGGCAGGATCGTTTGCAAGGTTTACAAACATTACGGTTCTGTCAATAGCGCCTGTTTCTTTAAACGACTGAACAAAGTAGTCGGATTCTTCAAATGTAATACCCATTGCGGCAAATACAACGGCAAACTGCTCGTCCTTGCCTCTTACAGCCGCCTGTCTTGCAATCTGAGCGGCAAGCTGGGCATGGGGCAGACCGGATGCCGAGAAGATAGGCAGCTTCTGTCCTCTTACAAGTGTGTTAAGTCCGTCAATTGCTGAAATACCTGTCTGAATAAATTCCTGCGGATAGTTTCTTGCGGCAGGGTTCATAGGTGTTCCGTTGATGTCAAGTCTTTTTTCGGGAATAAGAGCAGGACCGCCGTCAATCGGATTTCCAAGACCGTCAAATACTCGTGAAAGCATATCGGGAGATACGGGAAGTTCCATTGAACGACCTAAAAATCTTACCTTTGAATTTGCAAGGTTAATGCCTGCGGCTGATTCAAAAAGCTGAACAAGTGCGTTTGAGCCGTCAACCTCAAGAACCTTGCAACGGCGTGTTTCACCGTTCGGAAGTTCAATTTCGCCGAGTTCGTCATATGTTACGCCCTCAACATCACTTACCATCATAAGAGGACCTGCAACCTCTCGTATTGTGCGGTATTCCTTTGGCATCAGTCCTCACTCCTTTCAAGTACATCCTTAATTTCCGAATCAAGCAGAGCCTTGATTGACTCGAACTCGTCCCGAACCTTATCTTCGGGTACATATTTATATCTTCCTATGCGTTCACGAACAGGAAGGTTGACAAGCATTTCAATGTCTGCACCGTTTGCAAGAGCCTCTTTTGCTTTGTCATAATAAGCAAGAATTGCTCGCATCATAAGCACCTGTTTGCCGAGAGATGTGTATGTGTCTGTCGGGTCAAATGCGTTTTGGTGCAGATAATCCTCACGGATTGAACGGGAGGTTTCAAGCTTAAGTCTGTCGGGTGCGGAAAGTGCGTCCATACCGACAAGGTTTACGATTTCCTGAAGCTCGCTTTCTTCCTGTAATAATGTCATAAGTTTGCCACGAAGCTCCATAAAGTCGGGAGCGGCATTCTTTGAGAACCAATCTGCAAGTCGGTCTGTATAAAGCGAATAACTTGTAAGCCAGTTAATTGCAGGGAAGTGTCGTTTGTAAGCAAGGTTTGCGTCAAGTCCCCAGAATACCTTAACGATTCTGAGTGTTGCCTGTGATACAGGCTCTGAAATATCACCGCCCGGAGGTGATACAGCACCGATAACCGAGAGTGCGCCTTCCGTGTCCTCACTGCCGTTTACGATAACACGGCCTGCTCTTTCATAGAACTGAGCAAGTCGGCTGCCGAGGTATGCGGGATAACCCTCTTCACCCGGCATTTCTTCAAGACGGCCGGACATTTCACGGAGAGCCTCTGCCCAGCGGGATGTTGAGTCAGCCATAAGTGCAACCGTGTAACCCATATCACGGAAATACTCGGCAATAGTAATGCCTGTGTAGATAGATGCCTCACGGGCGGCAACAGGCATATCGGATGTGTTTGCAATAAGCACGGTTCTCTCCATAAGAGAGTTGCCTGTGCGTGGATCTTTAAGTTCGGGAAACTCGTTAAGAACATCGGTCATCTCGTTGCCACGCTCACCGCAACCGATATATACGATAATATCGGCAGCCGCCCACTTTGCAAGCTGATGCTGAACAACAGTTTTGCCCGAACCGAACGGTCCCGGAACTGCGGCTACACCGCCCTTTGCAAGCGGAAAGAGTGTGTCGATAGGTCTTTGACCTGTGGTAAGAAGAATGTCGGGGGAGAGCTTTCTTTTGTACGGTCTGCCCACACGAACAGGCCATTTTGTACACATATTAATCTCAACATTGCCCTTGTCTGTTTTGAGAACGGCAACTGTTTCGTCAATTGTAAAATCGCCCTCGCTGATGCTCTCAACAACACCGCCTGTTTTGTTCGGAACAAGAATCCTGTGGAGAACAGCGTGTGTTTCCTGAACAGTACCGAGTGTGTCGCCTGCCGCAACTGTGTCACCCTTTTTAACAAGGGGAGTAAAGTGCCACTTCTTTTTGTGATCAAGTGACGGAACATCAACACCTCTTTTGAGGTTTGTGCCGGCAACCTTCATAATCTCGTTAAGCGGTCGCTGAATACCGTCATAAATTGAACCGATAAGTCCCGGACCGAGTTCAACGGAAAGCGGAGCGCCTGTGGATTCAACAATCTCACCGGGTCCGAGTCCCGAAGTTTCTTCATATACCTGAATTGATGCCCTGTCACCGTGCATCTCAATTATTTCACCGATAAGTCGCTGACTGCTTACACGCACAACATCGAACATATCGGCATCACGCATACCCTCGGCAATTACCAGAGGACCTGCTACCTTAGTTATAATTCCAGATTTCAAATTCTTACACCTCAATCATTGAAGATAATGTCCGAACCGACTGCCTTTTCAACGAATGACGACAGTCTTTTTATACCGATTCCCGTATTGCCTTTTACACCGGGGATAGGAATAACGGCAGGAATGAGCCTTTCTTCATATCTTTTTCGCTCTTTTTCAACAAGTCCGAACATTTCCTCGGTAATAAAAATTACCGCATAGTTGTCACCGTCAGCAATCTTTCTGAAAAGATGCGGTGCGTTTTCGTTGTCATCACACGGATAAATGTCCATGCCGATTGCCGCAAAGCCCTTTATGCTTTCGCTGTCGCCGATAACGGCAATATTTTTAGCCATAAACTTCACGCAACCTTTCTTTTACGGTTTCATAATTTGTCTTGGTGCGGATTCCGCTTGCAATAATGTGAATAACTTTTTTCTCTGTTTCACTTGCAATCAGATAGCCCGTAATCGGGTCTGCACCGTCACCGCTTCTTTTGCATTTTTCTTTTGCAAGGCTCATAAGCCTGTTGTCAACAAATTTTTCAAATGCCGACGGAGAAGCCTTGTACTCTTCAACAGCCTTGTTACAGCCGTATGCCGAGATTTTTGACAGCACATCAAGCGTTGGTTCAAGCCCCTTTACGCTTGCCTCAATAACCCTTGAACGGGGGAAGTCCTGCACATCACAGATTGCAATTTCAAGAAAATCCCTGTCACAATCGGCTTTTGCACCTCTTATGGCTGTCTTTACATTATTATAAAATACTGTAGCTTTAAAATATTCGGACATAAATTCGCTGTCGGATTTTTCGGATGTTTTCAGAACAAGCTCCATAAAAGCTCTGTCAAGAACCGCATCGCTGAGTCTTGCGTCACCTGTGTGTGCAAGAATTTCATATGCCTTGTCACAAGGTGCGGAAAGTTCTTCGCCCAAAAGTGAAAACTTTCTGTTCTCAACCGCCTGTTTAAGCGTTTCTTCTGAGAAAGTACACGGCTTTACCAAAAGCTGTGAATACGGTCTGTTTGAAAGCGTTCCCTTTAAAACAGCTTTAAGGTTGTGAAGGTCGTTAAGATAGAAGAACGGTTTGAATATTGCAAAATCGGGTGCGGTTCTTTTGAGATATTCCCACACATTTTCGCTGTGTGATTTCAAAATCTCTTCAATGTCATCGCCCTCACCGTAACCCTTGTCTGAGAGGTATCTGCAAAGCTCGTTCACATTTTCACAACCGAGCATATGCTCAATGTCGCTGTTTGTAAACAGATTTTTTTCTTTAGCACGGACGGAGCCGATGGAAAATTCATAAGATAATGCCATCATATTCCTCCCTATGCCTTAAAAAGTTCCTGATTTATAAAATCCTCGATAGCGTCACGCTTTTCGGACAATATTGCCGAGAAGTCCATGTTTTCTTCAATGTCACCGCATTTAAGAATAAATCCGCTTTCAATGTCACACGGCGTTTTTGAAAGCTCTGCTTTTACACCGCATTCTTCAAGCCTTGCAAGAAAATCCTTCGGAAGTCGGTTCATATCCTTTTTGTTCAAAAGCACAACACCGCTCATTCCGTTTAACTTTTTTGCAAATGTGTAAATCAGTTCAAAGTAATCTTCATCAGGAAGATTTTTCATTTTATTAAGAATTTCACTGTATGTCTTGTCAATTTCCTCACGCCTTCTCTTTAGGAAAGCGTTGCGTGTTTCAAGGTCGCAACGGCTCTTTGAAGCCGCCTGCATCTGCTTGACCTTTGACTGTGCCCTGTCGGCAATTTCGGCAGAAATCTTGTTGGCATCAAGCTTTGCCTGTGCCATAATCTGTGCGCATTTTTCATCGGTTTCAGCACCTATTTGGCTGATTCTTTCGTCACAGTCAAGACTTATGCGATTTAAAATTTTATCACCGCTGCTCAAAGTGATTCCACCTTTCTTTCGTAAATTTCGTTAGTCGGTTATCAGATGTTAAGGTTTGGAACTGTGATAACAACGAGAAGTGAAACGATGAATGAAAGGAGAGCGTAAATCTCAACGAGAGTTACGGAAACCATAGCCTTTGAGAAGTTTGAATCGTCCTTTGCACTGAGTGCAATACCCGAAACGGCTGCCTTGCCCTGTGCAAAACCTGAAATCATACCGCCGATACCGATAGCAAGCGATGCTGCAAAGTATGCAAGTCCCTGTCCGATTGTCGGAGCTGTGCCGCCGAGAACACCGCCGCTTACGAGAATAAGGAAGCCTACGATAAATCCGTAAAGTCCCTGAGTACCCGGGAGAAGTGTGAGAACGAGCATTTTACCGAATTTTGATGAGTCCTCGGAAAGAACTCCCATAGCTGCCTGTGCGGCAGAGCCTACACCTCGAGCAGAACCTACGCCTGCAAGTGCTGTTGCTATTGATGCGCCTAAAAGTGCGAAAAATATTCCATTCATTTTGATTTGTCCTCCTGAATTTTAATATATTTACTGTTGAGCTTGAACGGCTTAAACTGTTTGCCGCCGCCCTCATAGAATTTTCCGAACATTTCAACATACTGAAGTCGCATTGTGTGAACATATGAACCGAGTGCGTTGAGTCCGATGTTGATTGCGTGTCCGATGATGAACACAATAATGAGTAAGATAATTCCAAACCAGCTCTTGCCGAACATGGTTGAAAGCATATTGAACACCTGAGCCATAACTCCCGTTGTAAGTCCGAGAGCAAGAAGTCTTGAGTAGCTCAGAAGGTCACTGATGTAACCTGTAATGTCATAGAGAGAGGCAAGTCCGCCGATGACTTTGCCGAATCCCTTTTTGTTTCTGCCCTGTGTGAGAACAAGACCGATTGCGCAGAAAATCGCAATGCCTGCTCCTACATAGACGAGTGTCTGACCGAATGCCATACCTGCCGCCAAAACGGCAAATCCGATAAGCATAAGCATCCAAAGCCCCGTGTCAAAGAACGCTCCGCCGTAATCCTTCTGCCTGAGGCAAACATAAAATTTGCAGCCCATACCGACAAGAATGTGTACAAGACCGAATGCTATTGAAATAATCATCAGCATAAGTGCGTCCTTTTGCGGGTCAATTGTCGGCCACGGGAAGATTTGTTTCATCGTAATGTCTGCACCCGTAAAGTAGTTGTAAAGGGTTGCGGGGGCATCTCCGAAGAAGCTTGCAAAAACAAGTCCCCAGAAAAATGTTGAAACACCGCAATATTGGAACAGCTTCAAGGTGTTTCGCATTTCCTTGTCAGGCTTGAACAGCTTTATTGCAAGTCCTGTTCCTATTACCATTAACAGTCCGTAGCCTGCATCCGAGAACATCATTCCAAAGAAAAAGTAGAAGAAGAATGCAAGCAACGGCGTTGGATCAATATCGTCATGCGACGGGGGAGAGTACATATTTACAATGCTCTCTGCCGGTGCTGCAAAGCGACTGTTCTTTAGTTTTACAGGAGCTTTTTCCTCGTCAACATCGCCGAATTCAACATAGCATACAGAAACTCTTTCGCAAAGCCTTTCAAGCTTTTCACAGTCCTCCTCGGGAATGTAACCCGAAATGACAAAAACATTCCGTGAATGCTGAAGTTCACCGATTACGCTGTATTTATCGGCTCTGATTCTGAAATAATCCTGTGTATCTTTAATATCTTTTCGTCTGTCTGCAAAGGAAATGATTCCTTTTTTGCATTTTCCGTGTCGTCTTCAAGCTTGTGACTTCTTTCAACAAGCTTTTTTGATTCCGCCAAAGGGGTAAGGCTTGAGTTCGTAACAGGTTTTGCAAAACCGATATCACGCAGAGCATTTTCCGCAAGCTCCTTTTGGGCAATCGGTGCAAAAAGTACAATGCAGGTAAGCACCTCGTTTGCAAATTGAATTTCAAAATCAAATTCAAGCTTCGGAGAAGCCTCGGCAAGTGCCTTTGAAAGCGATACCTCGTTGTACTCCTTTTGAATTGAGCCTATGAAAACAGCCGTTGTTTTTGTGTCCTTTGCATTAAGCGGAATGTCAAGATTCTTCCACGGCTCAAGCTGTGCAAGAGCGGTTTTTATGCGAATCCGTTCCGCCGCATTATCGGCAATCTGTTTGTTAAGCTCACAAATTCTGTTGCACACATCAATAACTTCGCCTGCATTTGATGCGATAACTCCGATTTCATCGGGATCAATCTCCCGCCGTCCGCAAAATGCGGAAAGCATACTTTTCTTTTCGGGAAAGTTGCTGTCGAGAATTTTCAGAGCGTTTTCACTGAGAGTAACATTCCGCTCGAAAATCTGAATTTGTGAGGTCATATCAATCTTGCCGAAACCTTTTCTGCAGGTTTCGGTCTTTTCAATCTGAACCAAACCCGAATCCTGCAAATGTTCAAGAAGTCGCTTTCTGTCCTGTCTTAGGGCAATAATCCGAACCGACTTCATTTTAAGTTTTGCCAATTTCTATCACCACGCTTCTTTCATTGCAACCGTTTTAAAGAGAGAGCCTTTGTATAGCCCCGTCAATAACACGCTTGCGGTTTTTGTCTGCAGTCCGAGAGAGAATGTCGCACTCAAGATTTGCCTTTTCAGAGGCGTTCTCAAGTTCTTTTTTGCCCTCTTTCGCAGTCTTTTCAAAAAGCATATCGGCGTCTTTTTGTGCCTTTTCCTTTGCCGAAAGCACAACCTGTTTGGCATCTGCCTTTGTCTGTTCAACCCTTTCTGCTGATTCTGCTCGTGCATTTGCCTCACGCTGTCTGCAATCCTCTTCGGCATTGTAAATGGCGTCCAGCATATCTTTTGCCATTGTTATCCTCCTTTGTTAAAAAAATGCATAAAAATATTTATGAAGAATACACTATTTTGTTTATTCTATTCCTAGATTGTAGCACAATTATTTTAAAAAAGCAATCAACATACATTAAAGTTTGCCCAGTTTTTTATCATTTTCTTCCCTGTGACGCATTTGCGAGTGGTTTTACAGTATTAATTTGCGATAAAAGAAAAAACACCGCATAATACGGTGTTTAAAAAATTAACTTGCTTATTATCTTGCTTACTATCTTGCTTACTGACTTGCTTATTATCTTGCGTGTTGTGGACAAAACAGCGATATTTTAGTCTGTAAAACAGAAGAAAGCCGTCCCGAAAAAATTCGGAGCGGCTTTCAAAGCTACGGTTATTCGGCAGGCGTCCCATTCTCCTACATCTCTCAAGGTTTCCCTTTGTCAAGCCATCGGCGTGTGGACGGGGACGAAATCTTCCACCTCGAATAACTTCTGAATTTATTCTAACATTATTTTAATAAAATTGCAAATAAATCAAGGTTGAAATCCGATGCGAAAAGTTGTATTATGTGAGGGTAATAACAAGATGGCAATATGCATGGAGGATTGTGTATTTATGAAAGAAATCAAGACAAATGTAATGAGAATTTTAGACAAAGAAAAGGTTGAATATACTCACCATGAATATCCCCACGGCAAGGATGCCGTTGACGGAGTAACGGTGGCAACACTTATGAATCAAAATCCCGATTATGTTTTCAAAACTCTTGTAACAAAGGGCATGGGCAGAGATTATTATGTTTTCGTAGTTCCTGTTGACCATGAGCTTGACCTTAAAAAATGTGCCAAGAGCGTAGGTGAAAAGTCGGTTGAAATGATTCCCGTAAAGGACATTACAAAGGTCACGGGTTATGTGCGTGGAGGCTGTTCACCTCTCGGAATGAAAAAGCAGTTCAAGACAACCTTCCACATTACAGCAGAGTCAATTCCGAAAATCATTGTCAGCGCAGGAAAAATCGGATATCAAATTGACCTGAAGCCTGAGGATTTAATTCGTCTTACAAACGGTCAATGCGCAGATATTGTAAAGGACTGACCCGATATTCAAAAAACAACACCCCCGATTTTACCAAACGGTTAAGTCGGGGGTGTGTTTTATTAGTATGTTTTATTCGTCAATAAATTCAAGGTCTTCGTCACTTACTTTTTTGAGTTCTTTTTTATTGAACAAATCGTAAATAACGGGAACGATGTAGAGCGTCATAAATGTTGCGTAGAGCAAACCGCCGATGCAGACAATTGCAATAGGCTGCATCATTTCAGCACCTGTGCCTATGCCGAGAGCCATAACAACAAGACCGAGAACGGTTGTGAGTGCGGTTATAAGGATAGGACGCATACGGGTTTTGCCTGCCTCAACAATTGACTCAATTCTTTCCTTGCCGTCAATACGAAGTTTGTTGATGTAGTCAACAAGTACGATACCGTTGTTTACAATGATACCGCAGAGCATTACAAAACCGACAAGCGATACAACGCTGATGTCAAATCCTGTGATTAAAAGTGCAAGGAAACCTCCCGTGAATGCAAGCGGAATTGTAAACATAATAATGAACGGTGATTTAAGGCTTTGGAACTGTGCAACCATAATGAGGTAGATGAGAATAATGCCGAGCAACAGCATAAGCATAAGCTGTGAAACTGCCTCCATTGTCATTTTGTCTGTACCTGCATAGTCGATTGAACAGCTTTTCGGGAGCTTGTAATCGTTCATTGCGGATTTTACATTGTTTGAAACAGATGTAAGCGTGTAGCCGTCCTTGACTTCGGCGCTGATTGTAAGATAACGCTTTTGATTTTCACGGCTGATTTTATCCATAGTTTCCGACTTTGAAATATCCGAAACAGAGGAGAGTTTAACTGTCTTTTCGTTACCGCTTGAATCCTTGTAGGTAATGTCGAGGTCACGGAGATTTTTCGGAGTAACGGTTTCGCTGTCGTCCTTTACAACCACAACATTCATATCATTGCCGTCATCATTCGTAAGAGTGGCAGCGTTTTTTTCTGTTGAAATTGCAGCGGCAACCTGCTGATAAACCTGTGCAACGGTAAGTCCCTTTTCAGCGGCTTTTGACTTGTCAACAGTAACCTTGATTTCGGGAGAAACAGCACCGATGCCGTTGTCAACCGATGCAACGCCTTTAACCTTTTCAAGTGTCTTGCCGATATCCTCAGCAGTGCTTTTGAGTGTGTCAAGGTCGTCACCGTAGAGTGTAATCTGAACGGAACCGTCACCCATAAGGCTTGACATTGAACTTGAAGTGCCGCCGCTTACGGCAGCCTCACCGTCAAGACTTTCAAGATCCTTTTCAATCTTCTTTGAAATCTCATCGCTCTGTTTTGTAAAATCATCCTTGAGAACGGCATATGCCATAAGTGAGCCGGCATCATTTGACGATGAACCGCCTGTAAGTCCCATAAGGCTTGACGAGTTGCCCGCCATAACGCCTACGGTTTCAAACTGGTCATATTTTGAAAGCAAATCGTTGAGCTTTTCGCCCTCTTTAACTGTTTCTTCAAAGGTTGCGTTATCGTCAAGCTTCAATGATACCTGAATCTGTGTACTGCTCATATCGGGCATAAAGCTGAAACCTCTCATCAGACAAAGACCTGCACTTGTAAATAGAAGTGCAACTGCAACGAGAATTGCAGGAACTTTGTGCTTTAATACGAAACGAAGTGAGCGTTCATATGCCTTCTTGATTTTTCCGTCCTTCGGAGCGGAATTAGGTTTCATCTTGCGGAGCATTCTTTGTCCCATGGCCGGAACAAGTGTGAGCGCAACAATAAGGCTTGCAAGAAGTGAATATGTAACCGTGAGTGCAAGGTCAACAAACAGCTGACGGGTGATGCCTTCAACAAATACAATCGGCAGGAACACGCATACTGTGGTGAGAGTTGACGCCGTAATTGCGCCGGCAACCTGTCTTGCACCGTTAAGTGCCGCCTTAATCGGCGTAACGCCCATACTTCTCAGTCGGTAGATATTTTCGATAACAACAACCGAGTTGTCAACAAGCATACCGACTCCTATCGCAAGTCCTGACAGCGAAATCATATTGAGTGTTACACCGCTGAAATACATGAGGACAATTGCAAACACAACGCTTATCGGAATTGAGCAGGCAACAATGAGCGTCGGTTTGATATCTCTGAGGAAGAGGAAAAGTATAATAATTGCGAGAACCGCACCCATAAGAAGGTTCTGTAATACATTGTTGATTACAAGATTAATGTAGTCACCTTCATTATAAAGGTTTGTAAAGTGAAGTCCGTCAACCTCTTTTGAAAGCGAATCAAGCTTTGCGTTAATGTTTTCGCAAACGGTAGAAGATGCTGTGTTGCTTGACTTTGAAAAGCTCAATACAATACCGGGGTTGCCGTTGATTCTTGCAAAGGTTTCGTCGGAATTATCGGCAACAAAAACATCTGCAACATCTTCAAGATGAATAACTCCTATTCCGTCAATTCCTGTGTCAAAAAGCACAAGTGACTTCATCTCTTTTTCATCATTCACCTTGTCGCCGACACGAACCATGAATTTATTGTTATCGTCATCGGTAACATAGCCTGCCGGCATTGAAAAGTTTTGTGCCGTTAGAATTGAAGAAATGGTATCAAGTGTGACCGTGTTGCTCACATCAGCCTTGCTTTTTGCCTCTTTCTTTTTATCTGCAAGTTCTTTTTCGGATGTTTCAATCTGCTTTTCTGCACTTGAAAGCTGTGTAAGTGCGTTGTTGAGTTCACTCTGTTTTGAAGTGAGAGTTGACATGGCAGAGGACATTTTGAAGTCCGCACTTGACTGTTGTTGTGAAATGAGGGCAAGAGCGGAATCAACCGAAACCGATTTATCGTCAAGTCCCGAAATTGCGTTATCAAGCTGTGCAATACCCGAGTTGATTTGTGAGATTTTCTCCGACATTTCACTTAATGCAGAATTGATTGCATCTCCCGAAGTTCCGAGCTTTTCAAGTGAAATTTCAACATTTTGAATTGCCTCTGCACTTTTGTTAATGGAATTCTGAACTGTCTGCATTGTTTTTGCGATATCGGGAGCTTTGATTCCGTAAGGCTCAAGCACCTTGTTAAGCTCGTCAATCTCGCTCGTTGAAGTGCCTTGTATTCCTCACTGTCGGGCAGTGCATCATTCATTTTCCGAACAATTTCCTGATACTGTTCGTTGAATTTTGAAAGCTGTTCAAGCTTTTGCGTAAGCTGTGACTGCTCGGAAGTCAGCTCATCATAGGTCGTTTTCAGTTCAAGCAAACCCTGATAAGCGGTTTCGAGCAAAGTCTTTGTTGAAGTGAGGCTTGCCTTTCGGTCAAGCAACTGCATCTTTGCCGACAAAAGCTGTGTTTTACCGCTTTCAGCCTTGTTCTGTGCATCGGCAAGCTGCTTTGAAACAGCCTCCTGCTGTGAGTTGATTTGCTCAATTGAAGATGAAACAGTACCTTGACCGTCCTTGGCTTTGCCGATATTATCCTGCAATTCCTTTTTAGCCTTGGCAATTTTGTCCTCCGCATCACCGAATTGATTATCGAGTGCAGCGGAAATCTTCTTATTAAGCTTGTCAAGCTTATCCTGTGAAAGTACGACATTTTCCTGTTCCGTAACAATGCCCTTGTCAGAAACAGAGGCAACACCGTCAATGCCTTCAAGTTCATTCAAAAGTTCGTTTGTGACATAATCCGAAAGTTCTGTCTGCGACTTGCCTTCAAAGTCAACCGCCGTCATTGCAACAGGGAGAATGTTCGGATTGATTTTGATGAGGTACGGTGTTCCGACTCCGTCAGGCCAATTGCCCTTGATTGTGTCAAGGCTTGAACGCATATCAACAGTTGCGCTGTCCATATTTGTGCCGTCCTCAAATTCAATCATCAAAAGTGAATAGTTGTCCGATGAGGTAGAGGTGATTTCCTTAACACCGTCAATTGCCGACATCGACTGTTCAAGAGGCTTTGAAACCGTTGTTTCAACCGCCTCGGGCGTCTGACCTGCGTAGGTGGTCATGATAACGGCATAGGGAAAGTCCATATTCGGTAAAAGGTCGGGCGTCATCTTGAAAAATGACACTATACCGAGAACCAGAACAAGTACAACCGCAACCAATACCGTCATCGGTTTTTTTACACTGATTTTAGATAACATTGATTACTCCTTTGTTTGTGCTTTTTATCTATGAGTATATTTCATATTAAATGCAATTTCTACCAACTTAGGTTTACATTTTCTGTTGAAATCGGCCGCAACCGGTTGCATGAATATTAAACTTTATCTGCAATTGCACCTGTTTTGATAATTTCAAGTTTTCTGTGATACTCCCTGTGAACCTCGTCAAAAGGTTTTCCTATTACAAAAACATTGAACACGGCATTCTTCAGCACCTGAGTGAGAATCTGTGAAAGACACTTCACATCTTCATCTGAAGTATATTTAAGGTTGCTTCTGTCAAAATTGTTTGTAACGCTGACAAGCTCTGCAACGCCCTTGAAACGGTTGATAAAATATTCCGAAACAAGACTGTCATTTGCCTTTATATTTTTGATGAGATTCTTCATAATGATACTTTGTTTTGCATCCTTTGAACATTCGCATAGAATTTCAAAAAGCAAATCATAAGTTACAAATATGTCGCCGTGAGTGCGAGAGATAACCTCTGTGGCTTTTTCAAGCGAAAAGTTGATAAATGAGCGTGTCATAACCTCCACAAGGTCAACCTTATCGTCAAAGTACTGATAAAAACTGCCTCTCGAAATGTTTGCGTTCTTTATAATATTGTTTATGCTGACTCTCTCTCCCGACGAACCGGCAAACTCATTGAATATTGCGTCCGTGATTCTTTGACGCTTTTCTTCGGGAAGATTATAAAAGGTGTTTTTTATCATAAAAAATCCTCCAAAATAAATGTGACAGGCAGTCATATGACAACCTGTCACAATTTTAACATCGTTTATTTATTGTGTCAATTAAATGTGTTTTAGATTTTGCACATATACGATCAAAAATCTTTGTGCATATTAACAACAAAATTAAGCTTTGCCTTTGAATTTTTCAAAAAGTCCTTTGCATCCGCTGTAAATATCGTTGTATGCCTGCTCAAAATCACCGCTGTACCACGGATCCGATACATCACGATTCATACCTGCAAAGCTCATCATCTTGCAAACCTTTCCGTCTTTGTCATCGCCGAAAATTCGCATAGTGTTTCTGATATTATTAGAGTCCATGCAGATGAAATAATCGTACTTGTCATAGTCGGATTTTTTGAGCTGAACAGCCCTCTTGCCGTCACAACCGATTCCGTGTTTTGCAAGCTCACGCTTAGCCGGCGGATAAACAGGATTCCCAATCCCGTTCCATATCTCCTCCGTACTCGTGGCAGATGATTTAATCACAAACCTGTCAGCAATCTCGCCCTTCTTAACCATGTCCCTAAATATAAATTCCGCCATAGGCGACCGACAAATATTCCCATGGCACACAAACATTATTTTAATCAAAGTACAATTCCTCCCGATTTGCCGTAATATGCCGTGATTTGCAAGGGTGAATTGAGTATAACAGGAATGAGTATCACTTTTAAAATTTTCTCAAAACACGCAAATCAAGGCAAAATGTGGCATATTAGATTTTTCAAAAGTAGTCAAATAGTAGTCAGTTAGGGGGTGCAGACTACTTCCAAAATCAACCGTATAACGATAGCTTTTGAGTATGGGGGTGCAAAATGGATTTTCGCTTGTTATAATTCAATGAGAGAATTATAATTTACCAATTCAAACTATCGTTAATGGGTTTAAAAGATGATTTTATTATAGCATAAAATCCATTTTGCCACAACTTTGAAACTTGAATTTTAGACTTTTATTGTAGAATATTGTTTTTTATTTTCTCCATTGCAATATCTCCTCTAATGAACGCGGTTCATACTTCATCCACGGTTTCATGCATCCAACATTAATAGCCTTAACCTCTGTTTTATAAACATGTCTGCAATCATTATGAATCATTTCCTGCAGACACTTCTGATAATATTTATCCTCAGCACTATTGTGCGTATGTCCGTATAGAAGAATAGATCCTTTCCTCATCTTTTTCCAACTGAAAATAGGGTAATGGCATAATACAAGATCGTAGTTTTTACCTTTCACAGAATCATGGATTTCCTTATAATCACACATGTCTGCAAATAGCTGATGATATCTATAATCTGATACATCATCATGGTTTCCTTTAATGAGTATTTTCTGCCCTTTTAATGTGGATATGTACGAAATAAGATTTTCATTTTTCCCTCGATAACTTATATCTCCAAGAATGAATACTTTGTCTCCATATTTACCTTGCAATTCCATTTTTCTTTGTATTATTTCATGCATCTCTTCCAGATTTTTAAACTGTCGTTCATCAAATCTAATTGAAGTTTCTTGAAATAAGTGTAAATCGCTAATATAATAATTCATTTTCGTTTCTAAGTTCCTTTATTTTCTAAGGTGTCATTTAGAATCACTATGTTTTTATTTAAAAGCTATACGGTTATGAATTTGCTGAAACACATATACCATTCTTATTTTCGCCTTCAACATAGAATTCTTCTTCGGTGTCCAAACAAACAGCTGCCAATCGACCGTTTTTTAAGTTGCATCCACAATCAATCGCAATATGATTATTTTTTCTGTAAATGTATCCCGGCCTTGGATTTCCTTTAATTTTCTGCGTTGGAGTGTGTCCTGTTACAAGATTCACATTGGCATAATACTGAACATCATACTTTGCTCTGCTCCAAACAAGTTCCTCTATTTCATAATCTTCTAAAGTTTTTTCCGGACTAAAATTGCCAAGACCACCGTGAACCAACAGATAATTTTTACAGTTTACGATCAATTTTTTATATAGTTGCAAATCGTTTAAGAAATCTATAACCTCATATTTCATATCAAAATCTAAAGCTCGAAATTCATCGAGTGTTGTCTTGCTCCCGTTGCATTGCCATATCACCAAATTGTTTAGCATTTTTTCATTTAACTGATCTATTGACATCTCAGTAATTTCTTTCATAAGAAAAGGCAAGCACTGTAAAGCCATATATTCATGGTTACCTGCCAGGCATATAGCATTTGGCATTTTCATGATTTTCATAAGTGCCTTAATGGGATGAGGTCCTCTGTCAAGTATATCCCCTAAAATATAAAGCGTATCCGTATCTTTTAATTTGATTTTATCAAGCAAGTCCAAGAACATTTTATATTGCCCGTGAATGTCTGAAATAACATATGTAGCCATAAAATCATCTCCAAAATATTAATTTCACTCGCATAGCTTAAAATTCATACTTATACATCTCAATTACTTTCAACTGTAGTTGCTCAGTTTGTTTTTAGCAATCTATTTACACATTCTATTATAAAACATTTGTGATTTGCAAGGCCAACTTGAGTATAACAGTAATATGTATCACTTTTGTATTTTACTCAAAATAAGCAATCAAGGCAAATGTTACATTAAAGAGTTTAAAATATGATTTCATTATAGCATAAAAAACTTTTAGTCACAACTTTGGAACTGAACTATACTGTGTTTTATGTTTTGATACATCATAATTTAGTTATTTTATATTGCGTTAAAGGTCAATTTGTCTTATAATATTTAACCCAAAATTTTGTAAAGAATTAAATGATATTAAATGGAATAATAAATTCTATTGCATTTTTTATGGTTAAATTGTATAATGGTATTTAAAATATGGAGTCACAAAATAAGGGAAATATATTTTGCATGGAGGTAGTTAATATGTTAAAAAGAAAAGGATTTGAAGCGACAGAAACATTTGCGTATCATGCAGAACAGGATTTAGCAAGGTCCATTATTGATTCTTTTTTTAATAAAAGTATAGTTGGGATTGATATTGAAGATATAGATGATAGTGATATTGAAAAATTTATGTCGGTATATCGAAAATATTGCAAGAAATTTTCGGATATCTTATCAAAAAACTTAATTGATACTTTAATTATGTGTGGATTTAAGTCAAAAAAGTCAGCCGGTTTTTCAAAAGATGAGTGTGCCGAATGTTTAGTAGAAACAGTAAATCAAATGCTTGAAGCAATAAAACCAGATAGAACAGAATTAAATAATTTAGCCGATAAAAGATTTGACAAATATTTTTCAAAACTAACAATGTCAAATGTTAAGCAAGCATGGTTATCCGGAACATCTAAATATGTAAATCGCATTGATATATTTAAGATTTGCTTTGCTCTTGGTTTGAAATCAAAGTATGATGAAAAATATATTGAAGGTGAACCTTGCTACGAGAATTTATTTAACAAAGTATTTAATCAGCGCTATTGCTTAAAGCGTCCTGATGAAATGTGTTTTAGTTATTGTTTAAAGGTTGGAAAGAGCTATGGTGACGCTCTTGGTTTGTATAATAAATATCTTGGAAAAACCAATAGTAAATCTAACGAGTGTAATAATATTAAAACCGGAGATGATACACAGACAATGTTTAACGCATTGTCTGGTATAAAAAATGATGATGACTTTATGGAGTTCTTGCTATTTTATCATAATGATTTTTTAAATAATAATACATCAATTAAAAAATATTTAGTCAGTGTTATTAATTCATACGAAGCAGATGAAGATAAAAAAATATTATTTAAGAAAAATTATTCAAAATACAATAAGATGTATATAAAAACTGATCATAAAAATTATAATGTAAAAAAATTATATTTTGCCGATAATATAATGATAAATGATGAAAAAATAAAGGAATTTAGAAATAATTTAAAAGAAATAGACTTTGATAATGATATTATTTCACAGAATTACATAGATGATTTTTATCTTATAAATCAAATTTTAGTAAAACTTAATTTAAGAAAAAACAAAAGAATAAGCGCATTGGTGAATTTGATGAGTGGGAAATTAAGAGGGATACTCATAATGAGACTTTAGAATATTATAATGATATGAGGAAACTGATAATTATCACTAATTTCTTAGATTATTTTATTCAGCAATCGGATAACAAGATACATTCACCGGCACAAAAATCTGAGGAATTTATTTGCAATACAAATGATGTTCTTAAAAAATTTAATTTTAATTACTTATATCCCTATAATAGTTTTGATTTGTTCTTTTATTTATGTAGTTTAACGATTGACCCGGTGAGTACATATTATAGAATTCTGAACTTTTATCATTCAAAATTACATGAATATAAAGATTTATGAAATTAAATAATACCAATTATGCTATATTTAAAAATCTCCCGTTTTTTTGCGGGAGATTTTATTTTTTGAAAAAATTCATTATTTTTAGAAAAAGAAAAGCTTTCAATATGGTTTAATAGTCTTGTAAGGAGGTAATTAGGATATTTAAGGCAAAATATGCTTGCCAATAAAAATTAAGGAGGCAATAGTATGATGAATACATCTAATATCAATTTAGAATTGCAGGAAATATTGAAAAACTATGATGATGTCATTTTTGATACCTGTGCTATATTGAGTTCAGGATTTATTCCCTTACTCAAACGAAATGCTTTAAAAGTAGAACAAATGCATAAGCATCTGCTTTTGCATAGTGCAGTAATCAATGAATTAATCAGAATTTCAAGAATGCCCGAAAATGATAAGTACGAGTTGTCAAAGGAAACCCTTTACATTCTTAAGGCACTTGAAATGAAAAAGATTTTCAAATACATAGGAAATAACAGAAATCTGAAATTGGCGGATCAGCAATTTCTTGAATTTGTCATCAATAACAGATCACAAAATAAAATTCTTGTGATTACGCTTGATAATGATTTAATCAACGATATTTTGATGGAAAATGAGTTAGAATCATACTCAGGTAATACAATATCTGTAATGAAAATTACTGACGATGGATTTTTAAATGAAGTCAACAGTATGCAAAAAAACAGAAGAGCAGAATCACATGGTAAGGTAGATTATTTGAAAATGTTTAATCTTGACAATACCAACACCGATAACAACTAATAAAAGGAGTTTTTACTATGAAAAATACAATTACTTTATCCGAACTTGCAAACAAAAGGGAAATCTTTATTGATTATAGTGCAGTTTTTAATACACATTTTGTGAATATGATGATTGAACAGGCACGCCCATTACACGATGCTCAAAAACAGATTACTGTACACAGAAGCGTACTGAATGAACTTACAAAGCTTGCTGAAAATGGAAGCATTGGGGACAGTACAATTGCAAAGGAAAGAATCGCTCAGCTTAATGCTCTCAATTCTGCAGGAGTAGTTAATTATATCGGAAATTCACTTGAGCCTCGCTCTTCTAATCAGCAATACATTGAACTTATGGTTACTTACAGAAACAAAAAAGATTTGGCGTTTATTTCTGACAATGATGCGTTTATCGCTGATATTGAATTGCAAAACAAAATTTCTTCGTTTCCGGGTAATCAAATAACTGTATTCAAATATGATGAAAACGGAAATCTTGTGGAAGATGCCTGTGAGATGCAGGACATTCATGAAAGTGAGGCTAAGATAAAATCTCCTGAAAGTGGCGACAAAGTAGATCGACTTATGAGTATGTTCGGCTTGAACTAAAAACTATTTAATTTTGATTTAGAGAGGGGGTGATATGCCTACTATTCTATATTTTAACAAAATAATTAAAATTTAAATTGAAATATTAGTGAATGTATTATATAATTTTATCAAAGGGGGATTTATTATGTATGTTTTACTCACGGAAAGACAGATTTTGCCTAATAATACAACAATAACTTTAAACGGTACCGAATATAAAATTCTCGACACAAAAGGCAAAGGTGCAAGTTGTGTTGCATATCTTGCAGAAAATTGTATAAATAAGCGTATTGTACTTATTAAAGAACTCTACCCAATTAATCTTGGAATTTTCAGAGATAAAGAAAATAATCTAATAGTGCCAAACAGTTTTTGCGAACATTTTAAATTTTACAAGCATAAATTATGTGAAGCATATAAACTTCAACTTGAATTTCATAATAGTGATGAAACAGGCAACTATACCAGTGATGCGGAAACAATGGTTGAAGCATATTCAACACTCTATGTCATTATGAATAAGGTTGTTGGCTCATCATATGACAAGGTAGTTCCTGAAAATATCACTGATGTGCTTGAAGTCTGCAAATCTGTTGCAACAGTCATCGGCTTTTATCACAAAAAAGGATATTTACATCTTGATATTAAGCCTGACAATATTTATGTTTTAAAAGAAACAAATCAAATTATAAATCTTTTCGATTTTGATACGGTAAAATCAAAGTCTGACCTTGAAAACGGTAACTACATAGCAAGTACAAATAAAATCTCTGCACCTGAAATTTCAAAAGCAGAAATTGATGAGTTTACCGGCAAGTATTTGCAAGAGGTTGATGAGCGTGCGGATATTTATGCTATCGGTCATATTCTTTTTGAAAAGGTTATGGAAAGAAATGCTAAAAGCTCAGACATTATACTCGGCAAAAAATTTAATTTTGGAAAAACAAAGCTTTTAAAAAATTCATCCCCACAGTTGCGTGAAAAGATACAGGAAATATTCCAGCACACAGTTGTAAGAATGAAATCTGAGAGATATTCAAATACAGACGAACTTATAAAAGCATTGGATCAGGCACTTGAAATTGCAACTGAGGAAAAAGATGGATATTTGATTGATAATAACATTACTGTCACAACATCAAGCAACTATTATATCAGCAGAAAGGACAAATTGTCAGAAATCCGTCAGCATTTAGAAAACTATCATATTGCATATCTTTATGGTATTGGCGGTATCGGTAAGTCAGAAACTGCAAGAGAGTATGCCGAAGAATACAGGGATTCTTATACAACGATACAACTTTCTGTATATTCGGGTGATTTAAAAGCCTTGATTGCCGGACTTTAAATTTTCAAGTGACGATAAAACCGGTGGTTATTTTGAAAAAGATATAAATATCAGATATGAAACCAAGCTCTCTCTCTTGTCAAAGGCGATGATAAATAATGAGAGAACTTTACTAATCATTGACAACTACAATGTTGAACCTGATTCAGATGAATACAAGAGAAATGTAGAAGTGATGAAAGACCTTAAAAAGTTGCATATTCATATCCTTTTTACGACAAGAACATTACCGAATGACGATAAAACAAAAATTGATATAGAAGAACTCTCAAAAGAAGAGTTAAGACATATGTTTTTTGCCATAAATCCCAAAGATAAGGACAAAGAGGAACGAATTGCACAGGTGGATGAGCTTATAGAAACAGCGTACAGTCACACTTTAACGGTTGACCTTGTTGCACATCAGACAGCGAAAATTGAAGGCTATGGTAAGAAAACACTTTCTGATTACATAAAAATTTTAAAGGAAAGCGGAATAAACAGCGGAATAAATGTTGCGGTTTACAACAATAAGGATGATAATGAAAAGAGTGACATTATTTTTGAGCATATCAGAGTGTTGTTTAATCTTACTTCATTAACAGAAAAAGAAAAATATATAATGGTAAATGCTTGCCTTTTGCCATTAGCAGGTATGCCGGTCGCAGAATTTGAAAGCTTTATAGATTTAGAAAATTATCCGAATTCAGAATCAAATGACGGATGGGGTGAGGATAGCACAATTTCTAATCTTGTAAAGAGTGGTTGGATAAAGAGGATAGACGGTGAAGTGTCAAAAATAGCTCTTCATCCGATTGCTTCGGAAGTTACTGTAAATGAACTTAAGCCGGAGATAACTGAGGATAAGTGTAAAAACTTTTGTGATTCTGTCTCTGAATTAATAGATACGAATGATTTGAAAACAGTGGAAGCATATAAAGATATTTTTATTTGTAGTGCAGATACTATAATAAAAAATGAGGATAGAGATTCATTAGTGTATGTTGCAAAAATAGCTTCTGTTTTAGGTGAATTAGCATATTATTCCGAATCACTTTGCTATTATACGAAAGTATTAACAGTTAAAGAAAAAGTGTTGCCTGAAAATCATCCAGATATTGCAACATCATGTAATAATGTAGGTGTTGCATACGGTGAATTAGGAGAACATAAAAAGAAACTTGAGTACTGTTTAAAAGCCTTAGCAATTCATGAAAAGTATTGCCGGAAAATCATCCTGTTATTGCAACATCATATAGTAATGTAGGTTGTACATATGGCGAATTAGGAGATCGTAAAAAGGCACTTGAGTACTTATTAAAAGCCTTAGCAATCCGAGAAAAAGTCTAGCCTGAAATCATCATGATATTGCAACGATCATATAATAATGTAGG
>ENA-OQJN01000314-OQJN01000314.1-human-gut-metagenome-genome-assembly--contig:-NODE-314-length-22032-cov-5.034421_pt1 | contig 22032 bp, 26 predicted proteins | sample MGYA00242610_ERZ504777 | MGnify/ENA primary metagenome ERZ504777 (study PRJEB26092, sample SAMD00036350) | human gut metagenome | host: Homo sapiens | study: EMG produced TPA metagenomics assembly of... | reverse complement strand
TATTTGCGAGAGACACCTTCTTTCGTAAATGTTGCAAATGTTTGTTTTGGCACTTTCATTATACAACACTATCGAATTCAAGGTGTCTTTCTTTTATGCAAAATCACGAACTTGCTCATTTATAGTTATTTATTTATATTTCCAGAATTATTTTACAATTCCCATAAAAATTATAAAAATCTATGAGATTTTTAGGTTGCATCTTATTTTTTGTTGTAAATACTCAAAAATTCTTTGCCAATTTTCTAAATAATATATATTTTTTCATAAGTTGTTTCTTCCTTGTCTTATCACTCTAAAATTTTCCTCTTGACTAATAATGATTACTATTATTAAAATATACTCAAAGAAAAATAAAATGAAAGAAGGGATTTATTTGAATAAAAACTATGGATTTTATATTGATGGTATGTGGGAAGAAAGCCAAACCAAAGAAGTGATTAAAATCATGTCACCTTATAAAGATGAACTTGTCGGTACGGTACAGGCAATTTCAAAAGACGAGGCAGATAAAGCTATCCAAAGCGCAAAAATTGCACAAAAGGAATGGGAGAAACTTTCTATCAGAGATCGCGGTAACTATTTATATCATTGGATTGAAGAGCTTGAAAAGTCAAAAGAAGATATTGCAACAACGATCATGCAAGAAGTCGGTAAAGGATTTCAAGATGCCGTCAAAGAAGTGGAGCGTACAATCGATTTGATTCGTTTTACAATTGAAGAAGCAATTCATTTATATGGTGAAAGTATGCTCGGAGAAAATTTCCCTGGTGGAAACCGCTCTAAAATTGCCATTAGTCATCGCGTTCCACTAGGTGTTGTGCTTGCCATTTCTCCGTTTAACTACCCTGTTAACCTATCAGCAGCAAAAATTGCCCCAGCTCTGATCAGTGGAAATGCCGTTGTATTCAAGCCGGCAACACAAGGTGCGATCAGCGGAATCAAAATGATTGAAGCGCTAGATCGGGCTGGTCTGCCAAAAGGTGTTCTAAATGTAGTGACAGGCCATGGTTCTGTGATAGGAAATTATTTAATTGAACATCAAGGAATTGATATGATTTCTTTCACAGGTGGAAGTGATACAGGAAAACGTATCGCAAAGCTGGCAAACATGATTCCACTTGTCATGGAATTGGGCGGAAAAGATCCTGCAATTATTGTAAAAGATGCAAATTTAGATTTGGCGGTAAAACAAATTATATCCGGCGCATTTTCTTACTCTGGTCAGCGCTGTACTGCTATTAAACGTGTTTTCGCTGACGAGATGATCGCAGATGAATTAATTGACAAATTATCTGAAGAATTAAAAAATGTAACAATTGGTTCTCCAGAAGAAAATAAAATGATTGTACCATTAATTGATCAGAAATCAGCTGATTTTGTGCAGAGTTTGATTGATGATGCACTTGAGAAAAATGCAACATTAATTACCGGAAATCAGCGAGAAGGGAATTTGATCTATCCTACACTACTTGACCATGTGACACCAAATATGCGTTTAGCCTGGGAGGAACCATTTGGTCCAGTATTACCGATCATCCGTGTAAAAACAGTCGATGAAGCCATTGAGATGAGCAATCAATCGGAATATGGATTGCAGGCAAGTATCTTTTCTCAAGATATTGATCAGGCATTCACAATTGCAGAAAAGATACAAGCAGGTTCTGTACAGATTAACGGTCGAACTGAACGCGGACCAGACCACTTCCCATTCATTGGAACAAAAGGCTCTGGTATGGGAACACAAGGTGTTCGTCGCAGTATTGAATCTATGACACGTGAAAAAGTGACTGTAATCAATATTAATTAAAAATAAACGGCATCTGAGTAGATGTTTTCTCAGATGCCGTTTATAAATTACAATTCCTCAATATCTATCATCTTTCCATCACTCCAGATTCTTTCCAAATCATAGAAAAGACGATTTTCTTTATCAAAGACATGTACAATCACTTCGCCAAAGTCCAATAATACCCAGCTTCCAAGTCCATAGCCTTCTCTTTGTTTTAACGCGAATCCAGCTTTCTCAAGCTCTTCTTCTACACTGTCTACCATAGCATGTACTTGGCTGTCATTGGTTCCGTTTGCGATAATAAAATAATCTGCCAAAACTGATACATTTGAGATATCAATGACTTTGATATCTTCTCCTTTTTTATCAGCTAATGCCGCACAGGCTATTTTCGCCATCTTTTTTGACTCTTCCATCTTTAAACTCTCCTTTCATTGTAGTACAGATATGTCTGTTCTGTCAGAGGATCAATCACTTCACTTTTGCTCTTCAAATACTCTAATGAGGCACAAAGAATCGTATAAAGGCACTCATCAATATCTGCAAATGCCAAACGTCGAATCTCCTGCAAATCAGGCGCCTCGCATCTTCCCGGTTCAATATAATCCGCAATATAAATAATCTTGTCCAGCAATGTCATATGCGGGCGACCGGTTGTATGGCAGGAAATCGCATCAAGAATTTCTGTATTCTCTATCCGATATATCTCTTTTGCCAAATATGCTCCTAATTTTGCATGTAAAAGCCCAGAATTTTTCTGCTCTGCCTCAGAAATGTTTAAATTATATTTTCTGCATAATTCTATTTTTTGAGCAGATGGAATACATTTCGCACAGTCATGCAAAAGCCCTGCGATCATGGCATCTTCTAAATCAGCCTCATACCGCATCGCAAGTGCGCCTGCAGTATACATAACACCAAGCGTATGCTCATACCGATTCTGATCCAAATTCATCTTTACTTTTTCCTTTATTTTACGTATTGTCAACTGCTTCATTTTGTTCTTCCTCAAATAAATGTTTTTCTGCAATATACTTTTCAACTGCCTCTGGTACAAATTCGCTGATCGGAAGTCCTTCTTTGATTCTTTTTCGAATATCACTGGAAGAAACTTTCACATCCGGAGTATTCATAAGACGGATATCACATTCATATTTTCTTGCTAAATAATGAATCTGACTTAACATCTCCTGTGTTCCTTTACCATTACGATATGCTGCTAAAAGAATACAGGTTTTCAGCAATTTTTCCGGATGTACCCATTTTTCAATAGAAAATAAAGAATCTGCACCAATAATAAAATAGAATTCATGTTCCGGATATCGGTCTTGAAAGTACTGCATCGTCTGATAGGAATAGGAAATCTCTTTTCTTTCTACTTCATATTTTTCCAGACGAAAATACACATATGGCTGAATTGCTTTTTGTACCATCTCTACCCGGTTCGCAGTCATGGACTCAATGGCAGTACTCGACTTATGCGGTGGATTTCCGTTTGGCAGGAACCATACCTGATCGAGTCGAAAAAGTTTATATGCATAATTTCCAAGCATCAAGTGTCCATTATGAATGGGATCGAATGTCCCTCCCATAATTCCAATCTTCATATTATTTCCTCTTTCATGCTTCACTACGGAAGTACGATTTTCTTCTTATCGTCTTTTCCTTCTTTATATAACACAATCTTTTTGCCTATTACCTGAACAACCTGGGAGCGGGTACGTTCTGCCAAAATCTGTGCAATTTCTTTCGGATCATCGGCACAGTTTTGAAGTACATTGATTTTAATTAATTCTCTGGCTGTCAACGCTTCTGCAATCGCGTTGGTAAGTTCTGGCGTCATGCTTGATTTTCCAACCTGAAAAATCGGATCCATAACCATTGCAAGACTTTTCAAATACGCTCTCTGTTTTGATGTCATGATTTCCCTCCTCTCTTATTTATAATAATCGAATTGTAACCCGTACATGCGCACTGTATCGCCTTCTTCAATTCCTACAGCTTCCAATTCATCTAGTATTCCTGCATCCTTCAGGAATTTTTGGAAGAATGCAAATCCTTTTTCTGAGTCTAAATTTGTGTATCCAAGCATTTTTTCAATCTTAGGCCCTTCCACTACATACATGCCATCTTCTTTTTCCACCGTATATGGCAGATCAATATGAATGAGCTCCTCTTCTGGGAAGTATTCCTGCTCGAAAGTAATGGGAGACTGTTCTAATTGTTTCAACTGATCATTTACATAATACAAAAGTTCTTTGATTCCTGCGCCGGATACACCGGAAATTGCGAATACCTTTACTCCTTTTGGTTCAAATTCTGCCCGGATACGCTCAACTGGATCTTCGTCCTCTGAGTATATCAAATCTGTCTTATTTGCTGCAATGACTTGAGGCCGTTTTGCAATCTCAGGATTATATGCTTCTAATTCTTCATTAATCTTATAAATGTCATCAACCGGATCACGTCCCTCCGATGATGCAGCATCCACTACGTGAATCATCATCTTTGTACGCTCGATATGACGTAAAAATTCATGTCCAAGTCCAACACCTTCTGAAGCCCCTTCAATCAGTCCTGGAATATCAGCTATAACAAAACTTTCCCCATCTCCTAAATCTACAACTCCGAGATTTGGATTTAATGTTGTAAAATGGTAATTGGCAATCTTTGGATTTGCATTTGTAACACGGGACAAAAAGGTTGATTTCCCAACATTCGGGAATCCAACAAGCCCAACATCTGCAATCACTTTCAACTCTAATTGTACGTTCAATTCCTGAGCTGGCTGTCCTGGCTGCGCATACTTTGGAATCTGCATGGTAGAAGTTGCAAAATGCTGGTTACCAAGACCTCCTTTTCCACCCTTTAAGATGACCTGTCTGCGGTTCTCACCTGACATATCTGCGATAACTTTTCCAGATTCCGCTTCTTTGATCACAGTTCCTTCAGGCACTTTCAAAATGATATCTTCTGCATCTTTCCCGTGGCAGCGCCTTTTTCCGCCCTGCTCGCCGTCCTTTGCTGCAAATTTCCTTTTATGTCGGTAATCAGCAAGGGTATTCAATCCTTCATCCACTTCAAAGATAACATCTCCGCCACGTCCGCCGTCACCACCATCTGGACCACCGTTCGGTACATATAGTTCACGTCGAAAACTGACATGACCATCTCCGCCTTTTCCTGAGCGAATATATATTTTTGCTCTGTCTGCAAACATCTTTCTCACCTACTTTTCTATACATTGTTTTTATTATAATATAAACCGATGGAAAAAAAACAAGGCTTCAAACCAATAAGATTTGAAGCCTAATCTTTTATAATTCGTAAAATTCTTATTCAGCTACTGGATAGATAGAAACTTGTTTCTTATCTCTTCCTTTTCTTTCGAATCTTACAACACCGTCAACTAAAGCGAATAAAGTATCGTCTCCACCACGTCCTACGTTAGTACCTGGGTGAATCTTAGTTCCACGTTGTCTGTAAAGGATATTTCCAGCTTTTACAAATTGTCCGTCAGCTCTTTTCGCACCTAATCTTTTAGATTCAGAGTCTCTACCGTTCTTTGTAGAACCAACTCCTTTTTTATGAGCGAAAAATTGAAGGTTTAATTTCATCATGGTCTTACACCTCCTCAAATGTTAAATCGATATATTTCTCGTAATTTTCGTCGTCAGCCATCTCCTCTAAACCAAGAATCATAGCTTTCAACAACAGCGTCGTCTCTTTCGTAGGTCTTCCCGATATTCTATAATCGATTAAGCCCTGCTCATCATCAGATACAAGTGAGGCTTCATTCTGAGTAAAAATCTCAATTGCATTCACAGTATTGATTGTCAGCACAGAAACAGCTGCACAGACAACATCCTGACCATTCTCACTGTAACCTGCATGACCCAACGCCTTAAAAACCAACACATTCATGTTTTTCGTTTTTATAAATGGTTACCCTAATCATTCCAACACCAGATTAAGCATTGATTTTTTCGATCTTAACAGCTGTGTACTGCTGTCTGTGACCGTTTTTCTTATGGTATCCAGTTTTTCTTTTATACTTGTAAACGATTACTTTTTTTGCTTTTCCGTCTCCAATTACAGAAGCTGTAACTGTAGCACCTTCTACTGTTGGATTTCCAACTTTTAATTCAGAATCGCTAACTGCAAGTACCTGGTCAAATGTAAAAGTTTCTCCAGCTTCTACACCAAGTTTTTCTACTTTAATGATATCGCCTTCGGCTACTTTGTACTGTTTACCACCTGTTGCTATAATTGCGTACATATGGCACCTCCTATTATCATTACTCGCCAATTACGGTGTCTGCATTGCAGAACTTGAAAACCTCATTGTGCGGCATACCGTTGTATTATAACATGCGACTTTATAGGCGTCAACTGTTTTTTATACTATTTTAGATAGATTTTGTAAAGAGTTCAGCTAGTACCGTAATTCCATAGATTACAAATAAACCGATAAACAACTTTACAGGACTGAACTGTAAAAAATAATAACTGATGAAAAAGATTCCTAATGCAATACCGGCAGCGCCATTGATTCTGGCATACATTTTTACATCTCTAATATCCTTTTTCCGAATCAAAGGCATATCTCCCTTTATGATTGCATACAAACCTATAAGTATACATATAACTGCTAAAATCAGAATACTTGTCATTTTTTCTCCTAATCCTTCAAAATATTGTTTTGAAAATTTTATTTTTCTTTATCGGAAACTACTAATTTGTCATAGAAATAACCGATAATATCTTTTCGTGTGATAATTCCGGAAAAATTCCCTTGATCATCAACTACAGGGACAAAATTCTGTTCCATTGCTTTTTCCATTAGGTCTTCCATTTTTGCTTCCGCTCGAACCGGTTTGTAGTCAAGGCGTCTTACAACTTCCTGTATGGAAACCATCTCTGCAAGTTTTAAATTTAGATTGTGATTTCCTTTGAGCCACCAAAGTAAATCGCCTTCCGTAATGCTCCCAACATATTTTCCCTGTCTGTTGAGCATTGGGATACACGAATATCTGTGATATTCCATACGTTCCAGAACTTGTCTGACCGTATCGTCATCATAGATATGGGCAACCTCACTTTTAGGTTTTAAGAAAAACATGATATTCATATCATTCACCTTTCCAACTAGAGTTTTGCTGTCACAAAAATATCGTAAATTGCTTTAATCGCATTTTCGAAATCATGATTGCGCACACCAATTACAATATTCAATTCGCTGGAACCCTGATCGATCATCTTTACATTTACATTTGCATGCGCAAGTGCGGAGAAAATACGACCTGCGGTACCTCTTGTAGCGCGCATTCCCCGACCAACAACAGCAATCAATGCAAGATCTGATTCCAATTCAATGGAGTCTGGCTGTACTGCATGATGAATTCCGGCAAGTACTTTTTGTTCTGTCTCTTCAAATTCCGACTGATGTACAAAAACTGTCATCGTATCAATGCCGGATGGCATGTGCTCGAATGAAATATGATTATCTTCAAATACCTGAAGCACTTTTCTTCCAAATCCAACTTCTGAGTTCATCATTGCCTTCTCAATTGTGATAGAAGCAAATCCCTGCTTTCCGGCAATTCCGGTAATCGTGTATTTTGGATGTCTGCAAGTAGTTTCAACAATCAAAGTACCTTTATCCTCCGGCGCATTTGTGTTGCGGATGTTGATTGGAATTCCTTCTTTTCGAACAGGGAAAATAGCATCCTCATGAAGAACGGTAGCTCCCATATAAGATAACTCTCTTAATTCTTTATATGTAATTGCTTCGATAGACTTCGGATTCGGAATAATTCTCGGATCTGCGATCAGAAAGCCGGACACATCTGTCCAGTTCTCGTAAAGATCTACTTTTGCCGCTTTCGCAACAATCGAGCCGGTCACGTCCGAACCACCCCTTGAGAATGTTTTGATTGTCCCGTCCGGTAAAGAACCATAAAATCCTGGAATTACTGCACGTTCGGCTTTATTTAAACGTTCTGACAGGATTTCATTTGTCTTATCTGTATCAAATTTTCCTTCTTCATCGAAGAAAATGACTTCTGCTGCATCAATGAATACATATCCAAGATAGTTTGCCATGATAATCCCATTCAAATATTCTCCACGTGAAGCAGCGTAATCTCTTCCTGCTTTTTTGGCAAAGTTATCACGGATTATCTCAAACTCTTTCTCAAGAGAAAGTGTCAACCCTAATCCTTCAATGATCTCATTGTATCGTTCCTGAATATCTTTCAGTGAATCTGTGAATTTTTTCCCTTTCACAGCTGCTCCGTAACATTTATATAACATATCTGTCACTTTCACATCGTCTGAAAATCGTTTTCCTGGCGCTGATGGAATGACATACCTTCTACTTTCTTCTGCACGGATAATATTTCCCACTTTTTTAAACTGCTCTGCGCTCGCAAGTGAGCTTCCGCCAAATTTTACTACTTTTTTCATCTTCGCACTCCTCCATCTGTCTTATCTTGCATAATTATTCTGCTGTTTGTATATTACAATCTATTTTTACAAAAAACAATGTTTTTTTACATTCTTTTGCATTTTTTAGGATTATCGATGGATAGTATCTGCATATTCTGCATCGGCAGCTCGTTTTAAATCTTCCGGAAACAGTATGAGTTGCAAGCCGATTTTTCCGCCGCTTACAATGATCTTGTCTAAGTTCTGTGCGTCCTCCTGAATGATTGTCTTAAATTTTTCTTCATCCCAATGGAGGTACATCCACCTCGCACATATCCTGTCACAGCAGTGAGTTCTTTTAAAGGCAGCATCTCAAGCGATTTCTCTCCAACAGATTTTGCAGCCTTTTTAAAGTCAATTTCTTCGGCAATCGGAATGACAAAAACATAATATGCTTTACTTTTTCCAACTGTCACAAGTGTTTTATACATTGTTTCATATGAAATTCCAAGAAGATCCGCGACATGAATACCGTCTGTAAATTCGTCACATTCATAAGTCCGCATTTCATATGGAATTTTCATTCTTTCCAAAATCCGCATTGCATTTGTTTTTGTTTCCTTTTTAGACAAGGTTATCCCCTCCTTAAATATCCATGCTCTTACGTTTCTCTCTTGCAATCTTCGCCATATAAGTGTTATTTCCATGCTGATCCAAATACACCAGACATTCTTTTATTTTGTCCTCATTTTGTTCAAGCTCATAAGCTGCAAGTAAATGATATTTGCACCATATTTTTTCAGAAAGATTTCTGGTTCCTTTTGTAAAAAGCTTCTCATAATATTCTTTTGCAACTTTCTGTTCGCCTGTCCTTGCGTCTAATACAAGAACAGCATTGGCAAGTTTTTGTCTGAGATGCTTATTTTTCGGTTTTTTTCGAACCATATCACGCATATCTTCTATCAATCGTGCTGCTCTTGGATAATCATTTTCCATCACTGCACACAGAACTCCCAGATTTTTTACATTCTCTTTATATTTGCCTGCAAGCTTTTGTTTGCTCTCCATGTAAGCAAGCCATTTCCTCGCAGAAGCAAAATCTCCATTGACAAGATATGCGCTGATTAGATCTTGCACGAGAGCATAATAGCTATCTGTATCTGCTTTTTCTTTCTTTCCAACTGTTCACACTGCTCTAAAAATTTTTTCGCATCGCAGGTCTTCAGATAGTTTGACATGTACGGAGTTTTCGACTTCTGATAGCGGTCGAGCAAAAACATTGCCGCAAGAAAACATATCAGCAGTATCAGGCAGACTGCTGCCATATAAAATAAAATCTGTTTCCCATTTGGAAGGAAACTGCCCAGAATAAATAAAAAAGCAACAATCAACATCGGTTTCCAAACATCTTTTAATCTCTTTTTCATCTTATCGCCTCTTTTAACGGTTTTCTTACCTTTTTCCGTGTCACTTCCACAAGCTGCAGCTTCGTGATATCCACAAATGTAGTAGAAATCGGATCTTTCCGAAGTTCCTTTTGAAATACATCGACCAGCTCAGCCATCAGCTCTTTTCCGGAAAGATTAATAAAGTCCACCAAAATGATTCCCGAAAGATTGCGAAGACGTATTTGTTTTGCCACTTCTTTCGCCGCTTCTATGTTAATTTTTAAGTAGGTCCGTTCATCTCTTTTCTTGCTGATACATTTCCCGGTGTTTACATCGATCACAGTCAATGCCTCCGTCGGCTGTATGACAAGATAAGCTCCCGACTTTAACCACACGCGTTCTTTTAGTGCGTCTTCCAGCTTCCGTTCAATATTATGCAGCTTATCTAAAGGAAGCAGAGTATCTTCATAACGATGTACTTTTCCCAGATCTTCCGGTTGATACATTTTCAGATAAGCGATGGTCTCTTCGTAAAGTATTGGATCTTCTATCACAATTTCTTTCAAACCGTCCTGGTAAATATTTTTCAGCTCGCTCAAATATTGCTTCGGCGCCTTTTTTAAACAGGAATAGCATACACGCGTCCCTGCAATTTTTACGAGTTCTTTATACTCTTGAATTAATTGTTCAAGTTCAGCTTTCAGCACTTCTTCCGCTACATCTTTTGCATTTGTACGAATGATAAAGCCATATGCATCTGATTGATAAGAAGCCGCCAGTTTCTGAAAATGTTCTCTCGATTCTTTTGGAAGCTTTGACGAAATTCCGATTCTGGTATCTCCGGTTGTCAAAACTGCATATTTCCCTGTAAAACTAAGTTTCCCGCTGACGGTAGGTACTTTTGTCTTGACCGCCTCCTTTGAGACTTGAACAAGCAATTCATCACCGATGCAAAGTGGTTTTTTCCCAATTTTCTGAGTGAAGATCGGCGTTTCATTCTCATCAAGGGCATAATAGCATTCTACACCTTTGGCAACTTCCACGAAAGCCGCACCGATATTCGGAACAATATTTTTTACTTTTCCAACATAAATATCTCCAAGCACTGCCTGTTCTTTCGTCTCATTCGGAGAACAATGGAACTCTACAATTTCTCCATTTTCCAGAAGCGAAGTCAGGACCTGTTCTTTCCATCTTGTAATGATTAATTTCCGCTCCATTATGACACCTGATCGAGACTCACTAGTTCTCGGTTATCCTCTGTTCCGATATTTGCGTACACTTCAAGACGGTGATGTACAAATGTGATTTCTTCCGCATTCAATCCTAAAAATTGCGAAAATGCCTGCATAACAAGTTCCGATTTCAGATTTTCCACACTTCCTGTGGCAACCTGCATGTAGATTTCTTCATCTCTCGCTTCAAACTGATAGATCATCGGTTTGATATCCACTTCCTTTTCACTCTTCTTCGTCTTTTTCACAATCATAATCTGCGGTTGATCCAAAAAGATGTCTGCTTTTTCCTTCCAGTCATCCGGAAAAGCATGATTTTTTGCAAAGGACAAATAATCTGCTGCCGCCACAATGGACATTCCTGTACGCTTTTTATCATCAGAAATCTCTACCATATTGACCACCTCAATGCCTTCTACCATCGTTGCATTCATCCGTTCAACAGCCGCCTCAAAGTCAATCGGCTCTGTGAGTTCAATATCAAAATATTCTCCGTCGCTTGTCAAACCAACTCCGAGCGGATTGGCAAAGGACATGATCATATGCGGGCTGTATCCACCTGTAAACGCAATCGGAATATCCGCACGGCGCATTACTTTTTGAAAGAAACGCATAATATCCAAATGTCCGATGAATTTCATCACCCCATATTTACGAAATTTAATTCTTGCCTTCAAAACAAACACCTCCTCCATAGATTGCCACGCCACATCCGGAACACTGCATCCGGCAGTTTGGTGTAACCTTTCCTTCCAATGCATTTTTCCATTCACGTTGCAGGAATTTCTTTGTCACTCCGATATTGATAAAATCCCACGGCAGGATTTCATCCAGATCACGCTCTCTCAAATTATAGAAAGCGATATCTAATCCCGTATTTTCAAATGCCTGAAGCCAAAGGTCATTCCGGAAATGTTCACTCCAGGAATCGTATAGACAACCAAGTCGGTACGCCTCCAAAAGCGCTTTGCCGACACGCCTGTCTCCACGGGCAAATACTCCTTCCAGAACTGTGACATCCGCTTCGTGCCAGTTATATTTCAAGCTTTTTTTATTGAGTTGTGCTTTCATCTCGTTATTTACGATATGTGCTTTTTGAATGTAATCTTCCTTGTTGCACATTTTTGCCCACTGAAATGGAGTGAATGGCTTCGGAATAAAGAATGAAGTACTTGCCACAATCTGACATTTTCCATTTCTTTGATCTTTCGGAATTTCGTAATAGCGTCTTGCTACTTTTTCTGCGAGATGAGCAATTTCCTTCATATCTTCTTCCGTCTCGGTTGGCAGTCCGAGCATAAAGTATAATTTCACACGAGTCCATCCGCCCTCAAATGCCTGTCCGGCACCTTCTAAGATGATCTCCTCGGTGAGCCCTTTATTGATAACATCGCGTAATCTTTGAGATCCTGCTTCCGGTGCAAATGTCAGACTGCTCTTTCGAACATCCTGTACTTTACTCATAACATCCAGCGAAAAGGCATCGATACGAAGCGATGGAAGTGATACGTTAATCCCTTTTCCCTTAAATTCATCAATCAGAAAATTGACAATTCCCTGGAGCTGTGAATAATCACTGGAGCTTAATGAACTCAAAGAAATCTCCTCATGTCCAGTGCTTTTTAGCATCTGATACGCATATTCTTTTAGTCTCTCCAAATCTCGTTCACGCGTCGGGCGATAAAGCATACCCGCCTGGCAGAAACGACATCCGCGAATACAACCTCTTTGAATCTCCAGTACAACACGGTCCTGTGTCGCTTTGATAAATGGCACGACCGGTTTTTCCGGATAGTAAGTATTTGTGATATCCAGCACCATCTGTTTTTCGATCATACGTTTTGCATGTATGTTGTTCGGCTCAAAAGATGCAATTGTTCCATCTTCATTGTAAGTCACATCATAAAAAGCCGGCACATAAAGTCCCGGAATCTCTGCTGCACGCTCCAAAAAATCTTTTCTAGGTGCGCCGGAAGCTTTCCACTCCTTATAAGCGTCCAACAGTTCATTGTAAACGGTCTCGCCTTCCCCGATATAGAAAATATCAAAAAAGTCTGCTAAAGGCTCCGGATTGTATGTACACGGACCACCGCCAATGACAATCGGATCATCATTTCCACGATCTTTTGCAAACAGTGGAATCTGGCTTAAGTCAAGCACCTGTAAAATGTTCGTGTAACACATCTCATATTGAATTGTAATCCCAAGAAAATCAAATTCTTTGATAGGATCCTGAGACTCTAATGCAAACAATGGGATATTCTGTTTTCTCATAATCTCGTCCAAATCCGTCCATGGAGAATAGACACGTTCACACCATACATCCTCTCTGCGGTTGAACATATCGTATAATATCTGAATTCCAAGATGGGACATACCGATTTCATAGACGTCCGGAAAGCACATAGCGAAACGGACATCCACCTCACTCTTGTCTTTCATCACCGAGTTCACTTCGTTCCCGATGTAGCGGGCTGGCTTCTCGATTTTTAGTAATATTTCATCATTTAAAGCTAGTTTTCTCATATTTCTCCTTTCATTTTTGTTTAATATATACAAAAAATTAACCTTCTTTTCTCTTCCGATTTTCACGAAAAATAGCTGTTTTTTTATGGTTTTCAGTAGCGTTTTTTGGTATCAAAAATGCTGTTTTTCACCTCATTTTTGCCCTTGCGTAACAAATTTACTTTTTCTCTACTGTGCAGCACTATGTATAATTATACACCATTTTCATGGTCTTGCATAAAATACATAGCACTGCATAACATTATTCAATACTATAAAGCACTTATTTTATAAGCAAATCCTTAAAAATTATTTCCTGCTTTTCCTAGCATTTAACACCCTATATGAGAATGTGATACTGTTTGATATGAAGCAGCAGAATACATTCTGAAACAGCACGTTAACCCGCCATATTATATACTTTTTGCGGAAGGAGTTCAAGCAAATCTTTCTCGGATATAGGAATGTCAAATATAAACTCTGTTTGAGGCAGAATATCTGTCATAAAATTGCTCATCACCTTTTCACAGTCACATATTTCTTCAGGAAGATTGATATAAACATCCTTCGTAATCTCAGTTCCATTATGTCCCATACAGACAGATATGGCTTTTAAACTAATATCATTTTTCTTTAATACAGTTGCATATGTATGTCTCAAATCATGCCACCGCATTTTTGGCAAATTGCAATCTGCCAACAGTTCTTTAAAAGATTTCCCAAAGCTACTCCTGTTATAGGGCAATCCGTTTTCTCTGAAACATACAAAGTCCAGGTTCTGAAACTGAGAATTGGATTTCTGCATTGTTTCATACTTATGGCGAGCCACAATCAATTCATCTATGACAAAATCACCCAAAGGAATATCACGTTCTCCTGATTGAGATTTTGTTTTAACCTCTTGTGTACATAGTCGTTCTTCTGCCTCACCATCATTTGAAGTTGTTCTTCCTAACTGTCGTCTGACATGTAATTCTCCTTCCCACCAATCAATATCCGAAAATTTGACTGCAATCACTTCAGATATGCGAAGACCGGTTGTTAACGTCAAAAGTAATGGTATATACATTTCTGCTCTGGTTTCTTTACATTTTAACAGCAATAATGAAATTTGCGGAATGGAAAGAATTGGATACTCCCTTTTTTTATGTTTTATAGTACCCTCCCTTAAAGCTTGATTATAAGCTTTTTTCATAGCTTTCTTTTTCATACGAATTGCAGTTAGAGCAGGATTTATACGCATCATCTGATGGTTTTTTGCGTATGAAAAAGCACTTTTTAAAACTGTATAAGCTAAACGTAAAACACTCTTTTTTTCAATAGAATCCAGAACTTTTTGAATGTCGTCACGTTCAATATCTGCAATTCCGGTGTTCTGATCCCATGTCTTAAAAAAATGATTGTAGATTACATTGCGATAACTGCAAAAAGTATTATAGGATATCTCTTTCTCATCAATCATATAGTAATATAACCAGTAGTCAAAAAATTCTTTTAACGTATATTCAAAAGGAATAAACTTTTTTGAATGCAAATCAGAAATCGTAAATTCCTTTGCTTTAAGTGCTTCTGTTTTCGTGTTATACCCACCTTTCTGCATAGGAATTACAATTCCGGTAGAAAATGTGAGCGAAAAACGGTATGCAAATTTTTCTCTTATAGGAGTAATCGTATCTCTAAATTTCCATGAAACGATATCACCATATTGAAAACTTTCTTTAACGGCAGGTTTTTTAATTGGCTTTTTATTCATGTACACACCTTCCCGTCACAGAGTTGGAAGTGGCATTAATTGGATCAAATGAGGAATCAATCAATGTTGCAATTTTTCCTTTCGCTTCAATAATGCCACAATAAATTTCAAAAGTTGTTGCAATGCTTTTATGCCCCATTATTTTAGAAATTTCTTCCAACTGCATTCCTTGCTCAATTAAAATTGTAACAAATATATGGCGTAAGTCATGTATGCTAATTCGGGGAAGGGAATTGCGCTCACACATACGTTCCAGAGCAGCATTACAGGTACTTTCTCCTTTAATATTCCCTTTTGGTCCAATACAGATAAACTCTTTCCATTCCGGTGTGTCCTCTCCCAGTTTTTCAAACAGCTGCATGTTTTCCCTTTTTCTAATTTCTAGTTCTTGAAAAATAATTCTATGTATACGCAGTGTTCGATAACTACATAATGATTTTGGCGGTTTTACAGATTGTTTTGAGGACAGTACCTTATAGGATAAATCTCCATTTACAACAATCTCATAATCTCTCGTAATCTGTCGTTCTACTTTAACTGTTTGATTTTCCGAATTAAAATCCGAATATTTTAAACCCAATATTTCACCTTTGCGTAACCCCACAAACAAAGCAAGTAAAATCTCTAAATAAACAGAATGGTATTCATAAGCCGCTTGAAGCAAAGTTTGTATCTGCTTTTTAGAATATATGACGATTGCAGGGACGTCCTGATAATACTTTTTCATATCTAGCAACGGATTGTTATCAAGATAGCCATCATCAAGAGCATCTTTTAAGGCTACATTAAATACTTTGTTTATCATTGAGCCTGCACTTTTACAATAATCTTTACAATTCTCTAAAATGTCATTTAGATAATTGGAAGATACCATTCCTATTAAAAATGTCCTTCGGTGTATTTGGAATAATGATTTTATAAATCGTCCATGAATACCCTAATTTAATGGAACTATCTGCATTAGGAAGAAATATTTTTTGATACCAGTAATCTAAATATTCGAAGAACGTATACCTCATATTTGTTAAACTTTTAATTCGTCTAATCTGTTTTTGATATCGTTCGTTTTCCTGCTCTTGTGACTGCTTTGCCTCTTCAACAGAGGAGAATCCCGTTTTTTTCTCATATTCAATTGTATAGGTATTACAGTTAACTATCTTCGTCACAAAACTCCATGTGCCATTTTCATAAAATATAACTCCTTTATTAATCATTGATTTTTCCATATAAAGTACCTCCTGTTTGGTAGGTGCTTATATGCTTTCTTTTGACATATAAGCACCGTAACATAATTGATTTGTGTGTGTCAATACCTGCATCTATGTTTCTAAACATGGTTTAGTTTCCTTCATCCAGCCAACGGTCAAATGAAATTTTGGGAATACGATAGATATTTCCGATTTTTATAACTTTAAATGGTTCCTGTTTCGTATACACTTCTTGTATAAAAGCATAGGCTTTTGTACGACCGATATTTAAGATTTCCTGAACATCTTCTACTTCGTATACACGCTTTTCTTCTGAATGTGTACCTATATGCCCACCTCCTAACGACATAATTTAACTTTGTTCTTCTGATTTTCAGTTATTAGTAAATAATTGGATTTTGCTTTTTAGATACATTTGGACAACATGAGTTCTTTCTGTAAGATTTGTAATCTGAATTGAGTTTATTGAAACTAAAAACAGTTAAATAATTTTTACGTTTTCAGTTTAAAGACTTTATAAATAGTAAAAAGACCATTCTAACTAATTTTTTGTTCGCCCCATTGAATCTGAAGTTTTCCTTCCTGATCCACACTGGTTGTCATCAAAAGGGAAAATATCTGGGGATTGATGCCGAATCTTTCATATAGTTCTCCGTTTTCTAGCAATTGATTTTTCATAAACAGGTTAAGTTTCTCCTTCGCCAGTATCATCTTTAGCAGGTTCACTTCAATGGAATTTTCATAAATTAAAAATACCACCTGCTTAAAATTTCTGGACGTATACCGGATAAACCGAAAATAATACTGTTCCATAGCCGCATGATTGTAATGAAGCTCTGGTAGGATAATTTTATCCACATCATCTATATTCATAGATTCTGACAAGCTTTGCTGCGTAGAAAGTAATATCCCATTTTCTGTCTTTCTTAATTTTTCTACAATCCTCTGTCGCTGCTTGCATGGAACTTTATCCCCTGTGATATAAAAGATCTGCCTTTCTGGAAATGCCTGCTTTAAATATCGGTAATAGGAATCTGCCACTTCTATTCTGCGTACTCCAATCGCAACCTTCTCATACTTCCACATCTGCAAAAGACGGATTGCTTTTTTTACCTTCGTAGGTATTTCATTGCTATCGTATTCGTATGCAAGAGAAGGATCTGCACATATCTTCAGAAGGAGCAGCAGTTGCTGCAAAATCCGAAACATGGAATCCTTTCGTGCATTGCCGCAAGCTGCAAAATACTTCCTGCGGATTTTATCAAACTCTTTTACTGCTATTCGATACACTTCTTTTTCCCTTTCGCTAAAAGAACAGGTTCCCTGGTAAATCTTATAAATTTTCCTTCCTACCACTTCTTCAAAATTTTTTGTTATGACTGTTTTTTCTAATAATTCATCTAAAAATGATGCATTATAAATATCCTGATTTGCCTTCTCCAGACCAAACACTGTAATCTTCTTTGGTAAATAGGAATAAGAAAACAGTTCATACCCTCTTTTATAAGCTGGAAATGGCTGATTCAAAAAGAAGTTCCTATTTTTTCCCATCTGTCCGTTTTTGAATCGGTAGATCCATTCATTCTTTGCCAGATAATGAATAGAGTTGTTATAAAGCAGTTCTAATTGAGGTGCTGCTTCTACCACGTTATTTCTTGTCAGTGTTCCTGTTGCCAGCACTTTATATCTGCATTTTCGAAAAACAGAAAGCATTGCTTTTGTACGTTTTGAACTTCCGTTGGTAATTGCATCACTTTCATCAAAAATCAACATGACTTTCTGGCAGCGGATACGTAACAGTTTTTTCATCTCCCTTTTTAATTCCGTAAGCAGATTGATAGTCAAGAGCACAATCTGTCCTCTCTGTACCCTTTTTATGTCCTCCCTCTTCCGAATACGGTAAAAATCAATCTGATAGTCTTCCAATATTTCTTCCCATGTATTATTGATTGCCAGGGCTGTGCCGACAATGAATATATTCCGGACAGGATTATATTTCATTCTGTACTGCGCCATCGCCAGTGTACAAAGGCTTTTTCCAGTTCCCATAGAAAACTGTAGGGCAGCGTATCGTTTCTGCAGCAGTTTATTCACTTCTTTTTTCTGTACAGCATTCAGATATTTGACCTCCCCTGTCATTTGACTTGTTACATGCCAATTTTCCAGATATTCTGCAATTTTGTCATCCTGCTTCATTTTCTCAAAAGGTGTTTCCTGCAATGCAAATTCTCGCCGTTTCTTCTTTAAGAACTGCTCAAATCCAGGAACTTCTCTTTTGGATAATACAAAAGAATTGATAGAACCCAAATTCATATCGGTCCCATTTTCCCGATAATCCTTTTCTTTAAATCCATAAGTTGTCTTTACAACCCTGATTTCATTCCTGTATGTCATATTCGCAGAAGATAAAATCCCCTTTAATTTCCGTAAAACATCTTCCGGCTGTATTTTAATTTTTTCCCACTCCTGCCAGGAAAGTTCCTCCGGTTTCGTCTGCTTCAGGTATTTCTGCAAAATCGCTTCTGCCAGTCCAGCTTTATGAGCGATATTTCGATTTCTTTTGATATCAAACAAAAGTTTCACCGTTTTTTCCTGAAATACCTGTTTCTGCTTTGCCTCTAAATCTGTATTCTGACATTCAAAATAGATCTTGGCAGTATGCTTTTTCCGTTCCTGAAGAACAGGCAACACATAAGTTTGATAAATTTCCTGTGGCTGCTTCAGAACTTCCAACTCTGTAGTGTATGGTCTTTCTGTTACATACTGACTCTTTTTCTGCAAAATCATTGCTTTTGTCCGAAAAGATGTCACACCATACTCTTTGAATGCATCTGCCGGCAAAGAAAATTGTACAATCAAATTAAACATGTGATTGATTTCTTCAATATCCTCTTTATTTGAAAAATCATCTGAAAGGAAACTTTCCGGGACCAGCAAAACCAAAAGACCCCCGTTTTTCAGTACCTGATATGCTTTTTTGCAGTAATACATCTGGGAAGATACCGGTGCTTCTTTTGTTCCCCATTCCAGATGAAAGGGCGGATTTCCAAACACAATATCTCCGCTTAAAAACAGGGGAATACTGCCGGATATCGCCATATTGCAGGTTTGCCTTCGGGTAGAGGTACTGGGCAATCTTCACCGCTTTCATATCAATTTCTGTTCCATAGATATTACTTTCTGTAGGAAGATAATTAAAAAAATCTCCTTTACCATAAGTCAAATCATAAATTATATCCTCCGTTTCCGGTTTGACACAGGCAACAAGAAATTCACATATTTCCGCTGGTGTAAAAAACTGTCCCTGCTCTACTTCTTTTTTCGCTTCTGTATAAGCATGAAAATTTTGAAAGTCTTTCCTGTCCAGTCCATGCAGCCCACCATTTCCCATATATACATTAAAAATATCCTCTGGTGTGATCCCATATAGTTCTGCTTCATGGTTTTCCACTAGATACAGAATTTTCGCATTCAATTTTTGCCTTTGCTCCATTGGTATTTGAAGTCCCTTATCTCTTTTGTATTTTCCCATTAGGCCGCCTCCTTATAGCCGAGATACTCTTTGGCAAAAGACAATGTATGTACACCACTGGCAAAAACAATATCCCATCTGCCATTTTTAAAATACTTAAATTTAACAACTTTCTTTCCAAGCGCAGGGTGTTCATCAAAAATCCCTTCTTTCTCCTTTTTCCCGCTATATGAAAAACTTACAAATCTTTCCAGCCAGCCATCATAAATAGAAACCTGTTCTTTACTGGAGTCAAAAAAAGTCAATGCCCGTAAAAGTGCTTTATATTTTTCACTATCCAGACAGATTTCGTATTCTCCCCAAAGATCTGTTTTGCTGCATAACAGGTTTTGAATGGACAGTTTTTTACTTTGCAATTTATATTTTGCATAGGTCACTCCTTCTTTTGCATCTGTTTTAATCTCCTGCTCCACTTTCTCCTGAAAACTAAAACCGCCCAGATAAGAAAAAATATCATCCAAAATCAACGGATACTCAATTCTGGCAAACAAAACTTCATGAAGATTTTCTTCTTTCTGTTTACAGCATTTCTGTTAAAGAAGAAATCCGCTTATGTAATACGGGTTCTGCAGAATCCTGCAGGGAAATATAGCGTTCATACGAATGTTTCTGTATGGCAAGACCATATTTCCGGTTAAAGAAAGAAATAATGGTTCTGATAAAATGATTATGTACCTTTTCCATAAGTTCTGTTTGTTTCTTTTTATCCATACAAATCAGGTTCTGTTGGTACACCCTATCTGCATATTTCTGTACCTTTCCATAAAAGGTCAGTTCCTGCTGGTGCAGTGTTTCCATATCTACAAACATACTTAAAAAATGATTTCTGGTACTGTCATATAATTTTTGCTGTATCTGACAAAATTGCTGGTCTTCTTTGGACAGCCTGGTCTTATTTTGGATTTTGACACGTTGTAATTTTTCCAATACATCATTCATATCTCTGTTTCTTTCTCTTCATAAGAAAAGGCAGAAGAATGTTCTAATCCTTCTGCCTGTGTTTCTATTCTCTTAAAACTTTTATATTCCTATGCAGCCTTTTTTTCTTCTTCTCCTTTTAGAAGCCTTAATTTTTCTTCTGCATAATGAACAAATTCTACCATTTCCTGCGGATAACGAATCCGCCCTTTCCCCTGACATTGCACAATCTTCCCTCTTCTCCAGTCAACCGTAAAAAAGGGCTTATCCGGATCGGTCTTTTTCCGGATAAAATACACATCACATTCCAGATTGGCAATATGAGGGATATAACTTCCTACACAATGTCCTAACGCCTGTCCTTCTTTTGGATTTCCTGATAATTTCCAGGAACTTTTAAGATATAGTCCTGATCCTGAATTTGTTTCCCCAGTAGTTTTATATCTTTCTTCAAAAGTTGGTTCACAGTTCTTCTTTCTTTTGCCTGTTTTTTCTTTCCATCTTATCTTGTTGTTTTTGATACTCCCGGAAAGTCTTGTCGTGAACATCTTTAAAATTTTTTGGAAACAGAACGTATCGGCTTTTCAGATCATATTCCAATTTTTCTGCCCACTCAATATAATCTTTCCAGCTTCTTATATACGTCTGATAACATTTCATTTCTGCATGACTGATACCAGATACATCACCGGACAACTTATATGCCTTTCCTTTTTCTTCTTTTTCAATCTGCTTTGCCAGATAACTCACAATTTTCCGAATAGATGCATACTGGTTTAATTCCAAGAAATCTCTATTACTCTCAAAAATTTTACAATATGCAAAAATTTCCTGTTCCGACAAATGGATTTTTAATTTTTCCATTTTCTGTAAAACGCCCCATTCTCTTATCCCCATATTATACTTACTTAGGATAGAGCAATATCGTGAATTTATTCCTAAGAAATGTCTTGTATTCGTTTCCTTTGTTTCTTCCCATTCGTTTGGAAGCTGATATAGGCATTCCAAAGCGATATAAAACATATTCTGCTTCACGAACTGTTCAAGCAATGGGAATTTTAAATATGTCTTCAGATAATATACAACCGGCAGCTCTACAAAACGATTATTTTTGACAAAATAATCTAAGGAGCAATATTCAAATGCAATGTCATTAAGTTAAAATAGATGTAAATGGCAATCCAAACAAAAATAATACAAATCAGAGTATATCTAATTCGGATATGCTCTGATTTTGTATTACAACTATAAATGAGCAAGTTCGTGATTTTG